>ENA-OVNE01000014-OVNE01000014.1-marine-sediment-metagenome-genome-assembly--contig:-NODE-14-length-16142-cov-2.436352_pt1 | contig 16142 bp, 18 predicted proteins | sample MGYA00250109_ERZ650190 | MGnify/ENA primary metagenome ERZ650190 (study PRJEB26730, sample SAMN04396784) | marine sediment metagenome | isolation source: Baltic marine sediment | place: Denmark...
ATCCACGACCACACAAACCATTGACGAGTCGTATGTCCGCGATCAGTACGACGTGAACTATGGTGCATTCGCCCATCTCGTACAGACATCGGCGGCGGCGTCCTCGCCCGCGTGGTCGTGGACAACGGCACGCATGGCCGCGCACGTATTGGCGTCGTTCAAGGCCGCCGCCGGCCAGTTGACCGTCAGTGTCTTCGAGTCAACAATGGTAGACGAGTTTAACGGCTAATGGCTCTCACCCAGATACATTTCCGATTCGGCTCCAACGACGGGAACGAGGCCACCCACGGCTGGCTGGCGAATGAGGACGCCAACCCATCGGTAGGAGCTGCTCGCACGCTTCCGTTGGATACGACGTTCTTACTGCGATTTGCAATTACTAGCAGCGGCGTCCAGAACAACATCGACTTCACCTTCCAGTACAAGATCAACGCGGGGTCGTGGGTCACGGTCACGACCTCGTCGGCCGGGGTCAAGGCCGTCAACGGCGTCCTGACCAGCGGCAGTGACTGCACGCGACGACTGACGGCGGACGTGGCGAGCTTTGACGGCGGCGCGGGGCAGACGGAGACGGGGGCCTCCGGCGGCGCGGCGATGGACCTCAGCGCCACGATCGAAGGCGAAACCGAGTGCGCCCTCCAGTTGGTCAGCACGGGCCTGTCTTTGGGCGACATCATCACCTTCCAACTTCTGCAGGAAGACGCGGCGTTTGGCACGTATGCGGTTACACCCACGCTAAGAGTTGCCCCATACGCGGTGCCCGCCACGCCTGGGGCTAGTAATATCACTGCCACGGAGTTCAATAAGGCGGTCGTGACGCCGCTAGTTTCGCGTCCGTTCTCTAGTCTCACGATTGCGGAGAACGTGGCTCGCTCGTTTAGCTCGGCGCTTGTGAGATCGGTGAACGACTCGCTGACCTTCGCGGAGTCAATTCGTCGGCACCTCATCACCGGTGGGCCGCTAAAACTACGTGAGAGTATCACGGCGCAGATTTCGCAGTCCACCGGTCTGACGAGCCAGCGTAGTGATAATCTCATCGCCGCCGAGTGGATTAAGGCCGTCCTTGATTCGCTGTCTGCGTATCCGGCCGATGCCGCAACGGTGGCCGAGTATGCCAAAGCGAATCTCTCGCCGCTGGCTGCGCACTCTACGGACAGCGCGACGATTGCAGAATTCGTCAAGTCAGTCGTTAGTCCGCTTGCAGTTCATTCGGCCGATAATCTGACTGTAGAAGAATACTGCGATGCGGTAGCGGGCATTGTTGCGCTATCGACAAATGTTTTTGATTCATTGACGGTAGCCGAGCTTCTTAAGCAGGTTACTAATCCGCTTGCAGTACACTCGGCTGATTTACTCACGGTTGCGGAGTTCGTCAAGCAGATCGTTGATCCGCTTGCTACACACGCGTACGACAGTTTAACGGTTGCGGAGTTTGTCAAGCAGATCACTGACGCGCTTGCGGCATACCCGTTTGATTCATTTATAGCTGCAGAGTGGACCAAGGCGTTACTTACGCCTGTGGCTACCCACGTTTACGACAGCCTTATCGCAGCGGAACTCATCAAAGCGGTGATGGCCCCGCTCGCGGATCATCCATATGATGGCGTGACGTTTGCAGAGGACGTGCAGGCGCAGTTAGTTGGTGGCACAACGATAAACCGTTCTGTTTCCGACTCGCTGACGTTAGCTACGGCATTGCACGTTCATCGCGTGCAACAGAACCCGCTGACACTTCGTGAGTATGTGTCGGCAGTGATTTCGGCAACGACTGAGCTTTCCGCCTCGACGAATGATGGAGCGGCGGTCAGCGAGTATCTGCGCATCGTACTCTCCCCGCTTATCGTCGTGATATCGGAGAACCTGGTTGCTGTTGAGCCGCAGCTTGCCAAGGAAGTAATTTCGGATCTGACCATAGCGACAAGCGACGCGTTGACACTGTCAGAATACCTGAATCGCGTCATCACGCCGCTAGCCCCGCACCTGTTCGATAGCCTGACGATTGGGGAATACCGGAATGCTGTAGCTGGTGTCTCGCTAACGGCTGACGTCTTCGACTCACTGACCATAGCTGAATTCGTCAAGCAGGTCGTATCGCCTCTTGCTACGCACGCGTACGATAGCCTGACTGTGGCCGAATTCGTTAAGCAGGTCATTTCTCCGCTCGTCGCACACCCGCTTGATAGCATGACCGTCTCGGAGTACCTCAGCGCCACGGCTGGCGCAGATGTGCTGACGGCCAACGTCTTCGACTCGCTAACGGTAGCGGAGTACCTGAAGCGGGTTATCACGCCACTCGCGGCGCACCCGTTCGACGCGCTGACGTTGGCGGAGTTTATCAGGCAGGTCGTAGCACCTCTTACGGCACATGTGAATGACGGATTGAGCCTATCGGAGTTCAGCAAGACTGTTGTTTCTCCGTTGGCCACGCACGCGTTTGATAGTTTGGTATTGGCTGAGTTCGTCAAGCAGGTTGCTGCTCCCCTTTCGGCGCATACATACGATAGCCTGACCGTCTCTGAGTTCGTTAAGGGGGTGGTCACACCTCTCGCGGCGCACGCATACGACAGTCTGCAAATCAGTGAGACTCGGACGGCGAGTGCTCTGCTAGTCAGACTTACGGCGAGTCTATTCGATGGCGTATTCGTTGCGGAGACACAGCACCCGGCTGCAGCGCCTATCGTGGCGCGGCTGGCTGAAGCCATCATAGCGCTCGAGGATCTTGCTGCTCAACTCACGACGGTGCAGGGTCAGAGTCGGACCGCTAACGTCAATGACATTCTGTCCGCTCAAGAGGGTATCGTTGCGGCACTCACGGCGCTGCGACTGAAGGTGACGACGCAGGACGCGCTGGTAGCCAGCGAGTACGTGAAGGCGGTGGTTGCGCCGCTCGTCGCGCGGATAGACGATGCGCTGACCGCCTCGGAATACTTGCGGCAGATAGTGACGCCGCTTGCTGCGCATCCGTATGATAATCTGACTGTCTCCGAGTTCGTCAAGCAGGTGGCTACTCCGCTCGCCGCCCGCCCCTATGAAGGGCTGAGTCTTTCGGAGTTCGGTAAAGGTGCTGTCTCGCCGCTAGCCCCGCACATCTTCGATAGCCTGACGGTTGGGGAGTTCCGTAAAGGCGTTGCATCCCCGCTCGCCGCGCACCCGTTCGAGACGCTACAGGCGGGCGAGTCCATGACGGCGAGCGTGCTGCTGGCTCGGTTGAAGGCGGCTCTGTTTGATGGTATAGGGGTAACGGAATCTCCGCATCCCGCCGCAGCACCCATCGTAGCGCGGCTCACCGACATAATCGTTGCGCTAGAGGACATGGCCGCGCAGTTGATAACGGTGCAGGGATTTGTCCGCACGGCAAACGTCAATGACATCCTGACGCTCCAAGATTCAATCGTCGCGGCGCTCGCGACTTTGCGGTTGAAGGTGACGGCGCAGGATAATCTGGTCCTGAATGAGTATGCCAAGGCCGTCTTGGCGCCGCTTGTCGCGCGGGTCAACGACGCATTGACGCTCGCGGAGTCGATTGGTCGGTCCTGCACGGCGGTCTATCTGCACCAGGCGCTAGTCGACGTAATCACCGTAGTGGAGTTCGCGAAGGCCGTGCTGATGCTCGGTCAGCGTCCGGTTGATCAATTGACCGTCACCGATTACCTGCGCGCAATCACTTCCCCCACGCAGTTGAGTGGATTCGATCCAGCAGTCCTGGCGGAATATCTCAAGGCAGTACTCGCGCCATTCGTCACTCGGCAGAGTGAGGGACTGACGCTGCAGGATATCGTCAGTGTTGATTTTGCCGCGTATATCAACGAGGTGCATCCGATCGACTCCGTGGCCGTGCGTGAATACGCGCGGGCGGTGATGACCGGCTCGGGTTACGTGCTGAATAACCTGCTACGGATCTACCACGTGCTGGCCGAGAGTAGGTTCTACGCGGTACCGGCCGAGAATAGGGTCTACGCGGTACCGGTTGAGAACCGGGTCCACGCGGCGGAGGAGAAATGACATGGCGCTATATCCTGTAATGCCCTTGAAGGACCCAGATGGCGATAAGGATTATGGTATCGACTGGTCTGCCTGGCTCAGTGCCGATACGATTCTGACAAGCACGTGGGCTGTGCCAACTGGCATTACAAAGACTAGTGACTCCGCCACGGGAACTACCACGACTATCTGGTTAGATGGAGGAACAGCGGGAGAGAGGTACACGTTGACGAATCACATCACGACAGCGGGTGGGCGCTCTGAGGACCAGAGCATTATCATCAGAATGAAGGAGAAGTGACGATGAAAACAGAACAGACAGTGCTCAAGGGCTTCGTGCGCGCCGCACTCGTGGACGTGCGCGGACCACGCAAGGGACGGGTCCGTATGGGTCCGTGGTGCCAGAATGCTATCACAGCAGATGGGCTGGAGAAGTATGCTTGCGGCGCGATCGGCGCGATCGCTGGCAGCAAGCAGATCGGTTCGATGCAGGTTGCGTCGCAGACCGCCGCACCTACCACGTCGCAGACCAGCGCGTCGGGTGAGTTCTCTGGGACGGACGGCGTGCGTAAAGCCACAACCAACACCTTCATCGCCAATGGGACGATGCAGGCGACGGCGAGCTGGGCGACCAACGAAGCCAACCAGTCGGCGGTTGGCGCTGTGGCACTCTATAACACGTCGTCGGGTGGCACCGCGGCCAGCATCGCAACGTTCACTGCTAGCCAGAAGACGACTGACCAGACGCTGGCGGTCACGTATCAGTGGAGGCTGACGACAGCATAAACCATGGCTATTCAGCGTGGTATCAAAGCACTCCTGCATTCAAAGCAGGGCGTCAAGTTGGATCTAGGGTGCGGGCGTCGGAAGCAGGGGCCTGACTGGCTCGGCATAGACGCTCGCTCCCTAGACGGCGTGGACATTGTTCACGACCTCGAAGCGTTCCCGTGGCCGTTGCCCGCGAACTGCGCGCATAGCGCTGTACTGAGCCACTTCTTCGAGCATGTCAAGCCGTGGCTTTCGATGAAGTTCATGGCGGAGTTACATCGAGTCTGCCAAGCGGAAGCCCAGGTGTTTATGAGCGGGCCGTATGGGCTCGGATTTCACTACGTGCAAGACCCGACGCACTGCAACCCCGTCAACGAGGCGACGTTGCAGTATTTCGATGATCGCTCAGGGCTATGGAATGTCTATCAGCCTCCGGTGTTCCACGTGATGTCGTTTGAGCGCGTGCCGTCGGATGTCGATGTGGACTTCGCGGCCGTGCTGGTCTGCTGCAAGCCGGGTTCTGGAAAGGTGTGCCAGCATGCTCGCTAAGACCCACGTCAACGCACTATCGCGGCAGGATAGGCACATCAACGTGCTTTCTAAGACCTTCGTCAATACGAAGCCGCCTCAGCACCGGCTGTTGATCGGTACGCCAACGCTCGGCACCATTCGGATTGAGTGGCATAATGCGATGGCCGGGTTAGTCGTGCCGTGCAACTGGAGCATGGCGTCTACGACGCCGATTGGTTACCTGGTCGCTGATGGACAGAATCTGATTGCGCATGAGGCGTTGAATAAAGGGTTCGAGTGGGTGCTCTTCATTGAGGATGACACCGTTCCGCCAATCGATCTGCTGTTGCGGCTTCAGGAGCACATTGAGAAGCGCACCGTACCTATCGTCTCCGGGTTATATCACGTCAAGGGCGGTCAAGAACCGATGGTGTATCGTGGACGCGGCACAGGTGCCTTCAAGGACTGGAAGCCGGGCGAGCAGGTTTGGGCGGACGGCGTGCCGACGGGCTGCCTGTTGGTGCACTGCAGTATCCTGGCGGAGTTGTCAAAGGATGCTCCGATCTATCCTCTGTCTAGCGGTGGACAACAGTTCCAGATCAAGCGGATCTTTGAGTCACCACGTCGGGCTTTCACCGACCCAGCGACTGGCGGCTACATGAAGCTGCTCGGGACATCGGATCTGTACTTCTGCGACCAGGTAATGCAGAAGGACATCTTGAAGCGCGCGGGCTGGCCCAAGGTCGCGAAGCGTCCGTATCCATTCCTCGTAGATACGCGGATCAGGTGCGGCCATATCGATCGCGAAACTGGAAAGGTGTGGTAGGTATATGGCGCTCATACTTGTTGCAACACCCGCCGCAGCTAACGCCAACAGCTACGAGACGTTGGTGGAGGCTAACGCTTATTTTGAGTCACGTCTCCCGCTGTCGCCTCCGTGGGAGGATGCGGAAAGCCCGTCTGCCGCGCTAGTTATGGCCACACGTACGCTGGAGTCATCGTTCATGCCTGGCAAGAGACTAGTGCAGGCTGGCGATGCGTCCTACTATGTGACGCGGAGACAGTGGACAGGGACGCCGTCTACGACGACGCAACGCCTATCGTGGCCGCGCACGGGTATGTACGATCGCAACGGCAATCTCATCCCATCAGGTGAGATTCCGTATGAGCTGAAAGACGCAACATCTGAGTTGGCGGGGCAGCTTATTGGCAGTGATCGCACGCTGGACAATGACGTCATCGTGCAGGGCATTACGTCGTTAAAGGCCGGTTCGGTGGCGCTATCGTTCAAGGATAGCATCGCGCCACAAGTTCTTCCTGATGCGGCGGTGAACATGCTTCCGCCCTCGTGGTTCACTGACGAGATTATTGCTGCGGCGTACAGCGCGGGAAGCGCGGAGTTTGAGGTGATCTGATGGGATTACTTGACGCCCTCCGTTCCGGTGTTAAGCTCGCGGATAAGGTCACGAAGCCTCTACAGCCTACGGTATCGTACGAGCGCTGCACCTCGACGAACGCCGACGGCTATGGCTCCAAGAGCTACGCCGCTGCCACGCCCTTACGCGCGATCGTGGACTGGCAGCAGAAGCCCGTACGCACGCAGGCGGGCATGCTGACGGTGACGCGGGCGACGATCACGTTACTTGACGTGGCGGCTATTGCGGCTGCGACCGGTGGCGCTGGGATTGGCGATGATGATCGGTTTACGCTGCCGGATGGTACGACCGGGCCGATTCTAGACATCGGGGGATTCATCGATGCGGGCACGGGACACCCAGTCGCTTCGGAGGTGATGCTTGGTTAAGTACCCTATCGGCCGTCCGTCGCTCAGTGAGCAAGAAGTTCGGGCGGTAGCCGCTGTCGTGTCGAGTGGATGGATTACGCAAGGCGCGAAGGTGGCGCAGTTTGAGACGGAGTTCGCGGAGCGCTTAGGCGTTGAACACGCTGTGGCCTGTGCCAGTGGTACGGCTGCATTACACTTGGCGTTTGTCGCATTGGGTCTTGGTCCCGGCGATGAGGTGCTTGTTCCGGACGTTACTTATGTGGCAACGGCGAATGCTGTTGCATATACCGGGGCGACGCCGGTACCCGTAGACGTCGACTTCTTAACGTGGAGCATCTCCCTGGAAGATGCGGAGCGCCGAGTTACGGAGCGTACACGGGCCGTCGTGCCGGTGCATCTCTACGGCGTTCCGTGTGATATGGATAAGCTGCACGCTTTCGCTCGGAAGTACGACCTATACGTGGTGGAGGACGCGTCGGAGGCACTCGGCGCAGAGTGGGATCAGCGGGCATGCGGAACCCTTAGCTTTGCGGGAACATTCTCATTCTACGCGAATAAGATTCTAACGACAGGCGAGGGCGGGGCAGTTGTTACGAATGACGCCGCACAAGCGGATGTGCTTCGACTGCTTCGTGGGCAGGGTCAGACTCCCGGTCGGCAGTACGTGCATCAGTGCGTCGGGTATAACTACCGGATGACGGAGATGCAGGCTGCGCTTGGCCTCGTGCAGTTGTCTCGGTTGGACAGCATGCTTGAGAGTCGCCACCGGGTTGTCGACCGTTATTTTGATTTGCTGGGTGGGGCGATTGCATCTCCGATGACGCGACAATCGGCGCCGTGGTTGTATACCGGGCTGCTACCGGAGCACTCCACGTACGGAGAGGTCGCCGCAGGGCTTGTTGAAAAAGGGATCGAAACGCGACCGGTGTTTGTGCCGCTACACGCGCTCTCGATGTACGCACGCCCAGCCGCGAATTACCCAGCGGCAGAAGAACTGAGCCGTCGAGGGATCAGTCTTCCGACGTGGCCGGAGCTGACTGATGAGGACGTGGAGGTTATCGTAACTGCGGTGAAAGGGGTGTTGTGATGGACGAAGATACGCAAGGCTACCTCGATGATATTAACTCTATGCGTGGAAGTCACGCGCCAGCAGCGGCCGATGAATTGCCGGTGCTGTTCGAGCCGATTGTGATGACGAAGAAGGACAAGATCACGATTGGCGCGGGGTCCCGCATTGACAGCTTCGTGAAGCTGGAAGGCGGGCAAGGATTGCAGATCGGGCGCAACGTGCATATCGCGAGTTTTGCACACCTAGGGATTGGCGGGGGCACGCTCATTCTTGAGGACTTCACGGCTGTCGCGTCTGGCGGCAAACTCATCTCCGGGTCCAACCACACGGACGGATTGACTATGTCAGCCAGCGCTCCGGTTGTCATGCAGCGGGTTGTGGCGTCGAAGACCGTGATGAAGAAGTTCTCATGCGTCTTGACCAACGGCGTCGTGCTTCCAGGAGTGACGCTGGAGGAAGGGGCCGTGCTTGCGGCCGGGGGCGTGGCAACGAAGGACATTCCGGCGTGGGAGATCTGGGCCGGGTGCCCGGCGAAGTTTCTCGCGAAAAGAAAGGTTACTTCGTGATCGTTGCAGTCGGTTCGGCATTCCGCAACGCGCGGCATTATCTGCCGCGTTACTTTGCGCAGGTGGCGCAGCTTGCGGAGCACCTGTATCCGAGCTGTAGTGTACGCGTAATTGCGGCTGAAGGAGATTCGGTGGATGGCACACGCGAGTGCTTGCGCGGGGTGGGAGCGGAGGTCGTGGCATGCGATCACGGCCAACCGTGGTTTGGTTCCACCGAGGCACCGGAGAGGTTCGCGGCGCTATCCCGCGTAGGTAACGCTGTTTTCGGTGCGGTGCGCGAGAGTGACGATGTGCTCGTGTATGTTGAGAGCGACTTGGTGTGGACAGCGTCTACGGTCAAGGCGCTAGTCAACATGGCACTGAGCCGTCGCGACGGGTTTGATGTATTTGCGCCGCTCATCTTCGCGGGTGCGAATTTCTACGATGTGTGGGCGTTTCGCAAGAATGGCGCGCGGTTCGGCCCGTTCCCGCCCTACCATCCCGAGGTTAATGGGCAACTAACTGAGGTGGACAGTGCAGGGAGCTGTCTGGTCATGCGCGCAGAAGTGGCGAGGCGCTGTCGCATTCGTAACAACTACTGCCTCGTAGGATGGTGCGAGGACGCTCGCGTGAACGGGTATCGTATCGCGGTCGATCCGCTACTTCGTGTGGAGCACCCATGCTGAACGTGTTCTTAGCTCCGACCGGGTTGTATAGTCGGGCTATGCTCCGTGTGGCATCGGCTCTAGCGCAACATGCGCCCTCTTCGGTGCGGATCGTAGAGCATCGAGGGTACGCAGATCTTGTGGTGTCGCACGTGATTGCACCAGAAGATGTGCCGTCCGAACCGGAGGTGGTAATCCAGTACTGCTTACGTACGACCGGGCGGGACTACGATTGGTGGCTGCGCCGGTGGCAGAGCACGCGAATGGTGTGGAGTTACTTCGACCTGCTTGCGGAGCTGGGCGAACTGCCGGGAGTGAACTTCTATCATGCGCCCCTTGGCGTCGATGCGGCATTCACTCAAAAGTACAGCGAGGACGAGGGACCACGAGATATCCCAGTGATGACATCGGGTTACGTTTCTCATCCGGCGGGTGAAGCCATTGAAGAGATGGCTCTAGCCGCCGCCGCAGTTGGGCTGCGAGTGTTGCATCTTGGTCCGCCCGTCGTCGAAGGCATGCCCGCCACACCTCCGGGCTGGTCCTCCGTAAGCGGTATCTCGGACTGTGACCTCGCAGCCCTCTATCGGCAATGTGAGTGGGTTAGTGGACTACGCCACGCAGAAGGATTCGAGTTGCCTGTGATTGAAGGGCTCTGTTGCGGCGCGCGTCCTATCGTATTTGACCGACCGGATATGACGCAGTGGTATGAGGGGCACGCGGCGTTTGTGCCGGAGTGTAGCGGCGAGGAACTGGTGGATGTTCTTATAGAGGTGTTAAGTCACGTTCCGGTTCCGGTTAGCGAGAGTGAACGAATTGAGGTGGCGCGCAAGTTTGACTGGGGTGTCATTGCGCGGGGATTCTGGGAAAGGTTGGGGGTGTGAAATGAAGATCAAGATGGTATTCGGAATGGGCCCATTGACCAATCACGTGTTCCTCGATGGGGTAGAGGTGACGTCAGCCATTCAACGCGTTGACTTTTCTGTTGGGTGGGACGGTCTTCCTAGCGTGCTTTTGCATACTATCTACGAGGAAATCATTGTAGAAGCCGAGGTGCTAGACATTCTCAGAAAAGTGCCGAAGATGGTAGATGACGAGCCTAAAGCGCCGTCGGAGGTGAAACGTGCGTAACCTCCTGTGGATTGGTGACGCATGCGTGAGTACGGGATTCGCTCGTGCGACGCATTATACGCTTGACGTACTCAGGAAGACGTGGAACGTGTCGGTGCTGGGGATCAACTATGACGGTGATCCGCACACGTATCCTTATCCAGTTTATCCGGCGCGCGGCAGGGGCGGTGATCTGTTTGGCCTGAGTCGTACGAAGGAGATGGTTGAATTGGTGCGACCGGATGTAATCGTTGTGCAGAATGACCCGTGGAACATCCCGCATTACCTCAAGATCTCGGGTAACGTGCCGGTTATCGGTGCGCTGGCGGTCGACGGCAAGAATTGCGCGGGGCGTGGGCTGAATGGGTTGAAACTAGCCATCTTCTGGACGAAGTTCGCTGAGCAGGAGGCGAAGCTTGGCGGCTATAGCGGATCGACGGCGGTCGTACCGCTTGGCGTTGACCTGGACATCTACAAGCCGATGCCTCGGTTGGCTGCTCGGCGTGCGCTGGGCCTGCCCGCACGATTTGAGAAGGCGTTTATCTTCGGCAACATTAACCGCAACCAACCGCGCAAGCGCCTAGATCTATGCGTGAGCTACTTTGCAGAGTGGATCAAGACGCGCAACATTGACGACGCGTACCTATTCTTTCATACCGCGCCGACAGGCGAGAAAGGCTACGACGTCTCGCAGTTGGCCCACTACTACGGCATCGCGAAATACCTGATTCTCGCAGAGCCGGAAATCGGGCACGGTGTGGATGAAGCTAAGCTATGTGAGACATACAACTGCTTCGATGCCATGATCACCACGACGCAGGGCGAGGGGTTTGGACTGCCGACATTTGAGGGGATGGCCTGCGGCATTCCGCAGATCGTACCGGATTGGGCAGCGCTTGGCGAGCTATGTAAGGACGCCGCGTACTTGGTGCCGTGCACCAGCATCGCTTGCACGCCGAATAAGATCAACGTCATCGGCGGGATTGCAGACCGCCAACAGATGATCGAGGCGATGGATGCCGTCTACCAGTCAGCCCATGGTCAGCTGTGGGAGCGCTTGAGGCGGGCTGGGCTGGCTCTAGTCGCCCAAGAGCAGTACCGCTGGCCACACATCGGCCAGGCGTTCGGAGAGGCGGTCGAGGCGGCTCTGGTGCCGGAGGTAGTCAATAGGCGGATAGAGGTGACGAAGATGGAAGACGCAGAGAAAAAGTTCATCGACGTTGTGCCGATGGGCGACATGCTGGCGAAGGACTACACCAATGGTTAGCGGTGCGATCCTCAGCGGCGTGAAGGACATGCAGCGAAGGCTGGGGCAGGCCGCTACGGACCTACAGAAACGCCAGATGACGGCGCTGCGGCAAGAGGCTGAGATTGAGATGAAGGAGTCGAAGAAACGGTGCCCTGTCTATTCGCCAAGGCGGGGTGAATACGTAGATCACATAGGAGGCACGTTGCGCGCGAGTGGGCACGTGCAGCCCGTCAAGCAGTGGTTAGGCAAGACGAGCGTCAACTTAGTCTATGGCGGAGCGGCTGAGGATTACGCCATCGTACAGCACGAGACGCTGGACTATCACCACAATGTCGGCCAGGCAAAGTTCCTTGAGTCTGTGCTAATGGAATCTCAGCCATATATGGGAGCGCGGATTGCGGCGCGGATGAAGGAGAACCTCAAGTGACGTTCCTCGACGAATTGAGAGCACGTGCCGTAGCACAAGGTATCAGCACAGCTACGATCTTCCTGTCATCAATGACGGAGATTCCGATTGGCGCTGGGCCATATCATTTGATTCGTGGGACAGGCGGCTCCGGGCCGGAAAAAACGCACAATGCAGGCGCTTTCGCTTACCAGCGGCCGAGCGCGCAGGTAGTGACGGTCGCTACAACCTACCCTATCGCAGAGGCGGCGGCGAGACTGCTGTACAACGCGCTGGTGAGCGTAGTCAATATATCTCTCAGTGGCACGTGGTATCGAGAAATCAACGCGCTTCAGGAGCCATTCGATCTCGGTCCAGACGCACTGAATCGAGCACAGGTGGCATTTAACGTGACGGCGATCAAGCGTCCGTCGTAACAAGGAGAGCAGTATGAGTAATGCGATCACATCGACGGGCACTCTGCTCAAGCGCAACGGCACCGCAATCGGTGAGCTGCGCGACATCACGATGCCGGCACTCACTCGTAACACGTTCGACACGTCGAACCAGAACGATCTGGATGATTCGTACGTGCTCGGCATTCGCCGCAAAGGCGACCTGTCCTTTGGCATCAACTTCCTACCTAGCGGTGATGCGACCCACGGCCAGACATCCGGTCTGATCAAGGCGTGGAAGGACGGAACGAAAGACTTGTGGCAGGGCATTTACCCGGACGGTGCGTCCTGGTACTGCTCTGGCTACGTGACTAATGTTTCTCCGAAGGCGCCGGTTGATGGAGCGCTTTCGGCAGACGTTACCGTGAAGCTGACCAATGCGTTCATCTTCACACCGTAATTCGACTAACAGGGGCGGGGGCTTCAGCTCCCGCTCCACTTTAGCGGAGGTGTAGAATGGAAATCGTAAAGGGTGGTAGGAAGGTTCTTAGCGTCGAGGAGATGATGGCTGCTGAAGACATTCAGTACGCCGAGATTGAGGCGTTTGGCGGCATCGTCCGGATCGGCTCCATCGATGCTGGTGATATGATCGAGTTCATCGAAACGAACGAGGGGCCGGCGAAGCGGACGGCGGGATTGCGTTTGATCATCAAGAGTCTGGTTGATGATGAGGGCAAGCGTATCGGTAAGGATGAGCATCTACAGTTGTGGATGCGGCGCAGCCAGAAGACGTGTAACAGAATCGCAGAGACGATCCTCGAGCTGAATGGGATTAGCAAGGATGATGCGAAGAAGGCTGTAGCGGGAAACGCATAAAGCGGCGCGATGGACTCCGCCGCTTCGCTTACCGACTCGCCGTGAAGCTTGGGTGGGTGAATGTGGATGCGATGTTGCGGAGTCTGACGGCCGCACAGTTTCTGGAGTGGATGGCATATGCGAAGGTTGAACCGTTTGACGAGACGAGAGCAGATTATCGCGCTGCTCAAATTGCGCAAATGGTGCTACTTGTCAACCTTACCAAAGGCGCCAAGTTGCCCACGCTAGAGGAGTTGGTGTTGAAGTTCGAGTCTGTCAAGGAGTCGACAGAGGCAAAGCCGGACTGGCGAAGAATGAAAGAAATCACGCAGATGATTGCGGAAGCATACAAGGAATAACATGGGCTTGGACATCGGCACGCTCACTGGTCGCCTAGAACTGCAGGACGGCCTCACGAAGGTCATAATGGGGACGTTGCCCCGCCTTACACAGTTAGAGGGAGCCGTCAATAACGTCGGAAATAGTTTAGCAACAGCTGCCACCAAGGGATCATTTCTTGGCAATACTCTGTCGAGTCTCGCGTTGCAGGCATTTTCGTGGACCAAGAATCTCATAACAGGCTCGCTCATGGCTGGTGCTCGATTGGAGCAGTTAGGTGTAGCTACGCGGTTTCTGGGAGAGGGCGCGGGTTACACGGGCAAATACATCGACGAACTAGCAGTCAAAATCGAGGCGACAGGCATCAGCGGTATCGCTACGCGTGAAGCTATTCAATCCTTACTTGGCGCAAATATCAAGCTCGAGCATGCGGTGAAGCTATCAGCGATTGCACAGAACATGCAGTCGTTATCCGGCCGTTCTTCATCTGAAGTTTTCCAGGTAATGACTCGGGCTCTTTCAACAGGCAACACGGAGATATTGCGCAACATTGGATTCCAGAACGTTTCTATCGAGGCGATGACGCGAGCCAGTAATGCGACTTCTGGGCACACCGGCACGATTACTGGTGCCGGACGGGCGCAGATGATCATGAATGCGATGCTAGCCGAGGGTGAGAGTAAGATGGGGTTGTACGCCGAGTCGATGAAGACTGCCGGCAAGCAGGCGTCTTCGTCCGAACGTGCGTGGAGTCAAGTGTCAGAGCGGATCGGTACAGTATTGTTGCCTATCACGACTGTCGCGATTAAGGCGTGGTATAAGCTGGGAGAATCAGTACGTGATTCTGTCAAGGACTCGCAGGAGGCTGTAAGTAGCGCTGTAAAGGCCATAGCTGATGCGATGCAATCTGCTATTGACAAGGCAAGAGCGTTCGGTGCCGAAATGATAAGAATTGTGGGCGATGCAGTTAAAGCGTGGCAAGCCCTACCCGATCCGATTAAGCGAGTTGCTGAAGTACTTGGCGAGGTAGTCATTGTTGGAGTAGTACTACAACAGCTCGGCATTTTCAGCATACTGTTGTCGATAGGCACGTCGCTAACGATGGTGTTTGGGATGCTCGCGGCTTTCGGCTGGGAAGCGGTCGTCATGTGGGCAACCTCGGCGTGGGGAGCTATTGCCGGTTTTGGTTCTGCTATCGCTGCAGCGGCGTGGCCCATCACTATTGCCATTGCGGTAATCGTAGCACTCGGCGCAGCAGTTTATGGCGTCATTCATTATTGGGACGATATCAAGCGCGTAATGTGGCCGGTGTTTAGCATATTATCGGATATCGGTTCGATCATCAAGAGTCTTGTCATCATCGCGTGGTACGAACTTAAGGACGCGATGGCGGAGGTGTGGGATATCGCCCAGAGAATAAGCGGGGCATTGGCCAAGCTGACTGAAAAGCTTACGGGGACTATAGGCGGTATACAAGGGCTGAAGAGCGCGGTCATACAGGCGATCCCCGGTCTGCGGGATTTATTGACTGTGACTGCGTGGTTACACGGGGCCGCAGGAAATCTGGCGACGGAGGCTGCGCGAAGAGTGGCTATTGACGAGTTATCACAATTGAGACCAGTGTCTTCGCACATAGCTGAAGCTACAAGTGCCTCGGCTCGCATTCCATCACCGTCTGTACCTCCGCCCGATTCTAAAGGGCTAGCTGAGTTGCAGAAGGCCATGAATGCTATGTCTGGGCAGCAACTCATCAACGAATTGAATAAGCAGATCACGACGTATGATGCACTGGCGAAGAAGGGTATCGCGCCAATGATCGAGGCACAAAAGACGCTCCATGAGCAAGCCACAAAGGTCATTGCGATCTTCGTTGAAACGGGACGTACCGTACCGCCGAATATCTTACGAGTATGGGAAGCAACGAAAAACGCGGCGCTTGGTATGGACCGTTGGTCTGCAGAGAGTGTCGTTGTGTCGCACACGTTACATGACGTAGCGCTGATGGGGCGCGAAGCGGCTCGCGAGCTTCTGCCGTTAGCAAACATCGTCTCGCGCCCCGTGTCGGGAATGCCCCCCTTCCTGCAGTGGACAGGAAACGGGTTTGCAACTATCCGAACGGAGGCAAAGAACACGGAGTCGGCGCTAACCAGAACGTTTGCCGTACTTGGCCAGGTGTTCGATAACATCAATAGTAAGCTGGGCCAGGTTGCGCAGGTGGCATCAAAAGCGTGGGAGATTATTGGCGGCAACGAGCAGGTAGAGAAGCAGATCAAAAACGTCGAGACAGGACAGATAGAGACAAAGCTTGTCGATAAATATACCTTCGGCGACAAGTTGATCGCCGGGTTGGGTGCGGCCAAGGAAGCGATAGATCTATTTGTAACCGGCGCAGACCGCGCGTCTGTCGCTACACGCGGCATGGCGGCAGGCGCCGTGATGGGCGTTAGTGCGGCGATGGCGTTGGGTACGGCCTGGGGCGCGGCGGGGGGCC
>ENA-OVNE01000015-OVNE01000015.1-marine-sediment-metagenome-genome-assembly--contig:-NODE-15-length-16069-cov-2.598487_pt1 | contig 16069 bp, 13 predicted proteins | sample MGYA00250109_ERZ650190 | MGnify/ENA primary metagenome ERZ650190 (study PRJEB26730, sample SAMN04396784) | marine sediment metagenome | isolation source: Baltic marine sediment | place: Denmark...
GGTTGATGGAGGTCTGTGGCACCCACACGGTATCCATTGCCCGATACGGGCTGCGCCAAGTTCTACCTAAAACGATCGAACTCATCTCCGGCCCTGGCTGTCCCGTTTGCGTTACCGGGAACAGGGAGCTGGACAAGGCTATCTCCATGGCCCGTATTCCGGATGCTGTGGTGGCTACTTTTGGGGATATGATGCGCGTCCCCGGTTCCCATTCCACCCTGGCGTTGGAGAGAGCGGGGGGCCGGGATGTGCGAGTGGTTTACTCACCGCTGGATGGCTTGAAGATGGCTAAAGAAAACCCCCATCGGAAAGTCATCTTCCTGGGAGTAGGATTTGAGACCACGGCTCCGACCGTGGCGGCCACAGTCCTGGAAGCCAAGAAGGGTGGCGTGAAAAATTTTTTAGTCTTCTCTGTACATAAGACTGTCCCCCTGGCCTTGAAAGCCTTGCTCGACCTGGGGGAAGTAAAACTGGATGGATTCTTACTGCCGGGCCATGTGAGCACGATCATTGGTAGCCACCCTTATGAATTCCTGGCCGGAAAATACGGCCTGGCCTGTGTGATCTCTGGATTTGAGCCCCTGGATATTCTTCATTCTATCCTGATATTGGTGCAGCAGGTGAAAAGCCGGCTATCTCGGGTGGAGATCCAGTACAAGCGGGGTGTATATCCGGAGGGAAATCTTAAAGCCCTTCAGATCATGGGCCAGGTGTTTGAACCCTCGGATGTAGAATGGCGTGGTTTGGGGTTAATCAAGGGGACCGGGTTAGCTTTAAGGCAGGAGTTCGCTGAGTTCGATGCTCCCCGGGCTTTTGACCTTCAAGTTCCCCCGACCAGAGAAGAGGGGGCATGCCTCTGCGGAGAGGTCCTCCGCGGTTTGATCCGGCCGCAGCTATGCCCTTTATTTGCCAGGGGTTGTTCTCCTCAAAATCCGGTAGGCCCATGCATGGTTTCTTCGGAAGGGTCCTGCGCTGCAGCTTATAAATATGATTCGTGAATCGAGCTTAAAAGTTCTCATAGAGACGGAAAGAATTCTCCTGGCTCACGGTAGCGGGGGCGAGCTCAGCCACGAGCTGGTCGCTTCGCTTTTTGTCAAAGTTTTCACTAATTCTTTCCTGGATCCCCTCGACGACATGGCTGTACTACGGGTCGGGGAAAACCGACTGGCCTTCACCACGGACAGCTATGTGGTTACCCCGGTATTCTTTCCCGGAGGAGACATCGGCAAGCTGGCGGTTTGCGGAACGGTGAACGATCTGGCCATGGGAGGCGCCCTCCCGCTCTTCTTGAGCGCAGGATTTATTATCGAGGAAGGCTTTCCCTTTGCCTCCCTGGAGAAGATTGTAATCTCCATGCAAAAGACGGCTGCGGAAGCCGGCGTAAAAATCGTCACCGGGGATACGAAAGTGGTCAACCGCGGCGGGGCGGATCAAATCTTCATCAACACGGCGGGAATTGGCCTCATTCCCGATGGGGTGGGTATCTCTGGAAGCCTGGCGCGCCCCGGAGACCGCATCCTTCTCAGCGGGAGCATCGGAGACCATGGGGTGGCCATCCTGAGTTCCCGGGAAGGCCTGCAATTTTCCACTACCCTCGAGAGCGATTGTGCTCCCTTGAATGGGTTGGCAGCCAGCATGCTGGAAGTTTCCCCCAAGATCCATTGCCTGCGCGATCCAACCCGTGGCGGACTTTCCAGCACGCTGAACGAACTGGCCCGGCAGTCGGGAGTGGGCATCTGGGTGGAGGAGCAACGGATCCCCATCAAAGAAGAAGTACGTGGAGCCTGCGAGCTTTTGGGTTTAGACCCTTTGATCCTGGCCAATGAAGGCAAGCTCGTAGCGGTCGTTGCCCCCGAGGCTGCGGCAAAGATTCTCCAGCGAATGCAAGCCCACCCTCTGGGAAAGGATGCGGCCATCATCGGGGAGGTTCAAGAAGAGCCGAGAGGAAAAGTCGTTTTGCGCACATCCATTGGATCGACGCGCCTGATGGACATGATCGTTGGGGAACCGCTCCCCAGGATCTGTTAATTTACCCCATTTGATTTATTTGTTTGAGTATGTTATCAAAAAGAAATTCTCCGAGGAGGGCAATTTATGGAAGATCCAAAAATCTTGATCGTAGACGATGATCCCGACATCGTAGAAGCCTTGAAGATGACCCTGGAGGCAAGCCATTATAAAGTCTACACGGCGGCCAATGGTACCGAGGGGTTAAAACAGGTCAAAGCCGTGAAGCCTGACCTGATCATCCTGGACGTGATGATGGACACCATCACCGAAGGGTTCCAGGTGACCTACCAGCTTCGCAACCCCGACTCCAAGTCCGAGTACGCCCCATACTCCAAGATCCCCATCTTGATACTCACGGCCATTGTGGAAAAAAAGCGGATGAAGTTCTCCACTCAAGCCGACGGAGACTTTTTGCCCGTGGATGATTTTGTGGAGAAGCCGATTCGCCCCCAGGTCCTTCTGGAGAAAGTGAAAAAGTTGCTGAACAAATGACGGCTTCACCGCAGAGAGCGCAGAGAACGCTGATAACTTGTGGACCGCTAAGCGCTTAGCGCTATGCGCATAGCGTTTTTTTAAGCTCTGTGGTGAACGGTCTTTATTTTTTCAAGGAGGAGAAGATGGGCTCCAATTTGAGAAGTAAGGGGTTGAGTCCGGATGTGCCCCAGTATTACATCCGACGCGCCTTGTTCAAATCCATGGGCTATACGGACCAGGATCTGGAAAAACCATTGGTGGCCATCGCCAACACCTGGAACGAAATCCTTCCCGGCTCTTATCATTTGGACCGGATTGCCCAGGCGGTCAAACGTGGCATCCAAGAAGCCGGGGGGCTGGCTACGATCTTCAATGTGATGGCGCCTTGCGACGGGCAGGGGGCGGGAAACGTGGGCTTTAAGTACCTTCTGCCCAGCCGGGACCTGGTGGCTGCCTCGGTGGAAATGATGATTGAACACGCCAGTTACGACGCGGCTGTGATGATCGGAACCTGCGACAAGATTATCCCCGGCCTGATCATCGCTGCCGCCCGCTGCAACCTCCCCACGGTGCTGGTTACCGGTGGGTGGATGCCGGTCGGGCATTATAAAGGAGACCGTTTAGACATCTCCTCCATGGGCAAATATTTTGTCCTGTACAAGCAGGGCAAAATTACTCGGGAAGAATTAAACCTGGTGGAAAGCTGTGCCTGCCCGGGTCCGGGGGCTTGTTGCGTCATGGGAACCGCCAACAGCATGGGCATCGCCGCTGAAGCCTTCGGGCTATCCATTCCCGGCAATTCCGGGCTTTGTGCTACCGATGCGGCTCTGGAGAGACTGGCTGAAGAGGCCGGCCGCAAGGTCATGGAGCATTTGCGGAATAACCTCCGCGCGAGGGACATCATGAGTCCAGCGGCTTTTCATAATTTAGTCAAAGTCGCTTGCGCCACCAGCGGGTCTACTAACTTAGCCATCCACTTTCCAGCCATCGCTCACGAATTAGGATATCCCTTTACATTGGAAGATTTCGACCGCATCAGCCGCCAGACCCCCTCTCTTATGGAGATTAAGCCTTCGGACCCAACTTACCTGATGGAAGACTTCGGACGGGCCGGCGGACTCCAGGCGGTCATGAAATCGATGGAGTCCCTTCTGGACACCAGCGTTATGACCGCCAGCGGCCAAACTCTTGCGGCCAATTTGCAAAAAGCTGAAATTAGGGACCCACAAGTTATCCGACCCCTGCACAACCCCCGGAACAAAGAGGGAGGAATTGCGGTATTGAGGGGCAACCTGGGAATTTCTGTAGTCAAGCAGACCGCGGTGCAGCCGGAAATGCAGAAGCACCGGGGGCCCGCCCGCGTCTTTGAACAGGAAGAAGATTGTATTAATGCCCTGTTGGCAGGAAAGGTGAAAGAAGGGGACGTTTTAATCATCCGCTATGAAGGCCCCAGGGGTGGACCGGGGATGCGGGAGATGGTCATGGCGACCTACCTCATTGTCGAGATGGGCCTCGACAAGTCCGTGGCCCTGGTTACGGACGGTAGGTTTTCTGGAACCTCCGGCGGGCCCTGTATCGGGCATCTCGTCCCGGAAGCTATGGTAGGGGGCCCGATCGCAGTCCTCCGCGATGGGGACATCATCGACATCGACATCCCAAGCCGCCGCTTAAACGTAGAATTAAGCGACGAGGAGATCAAAAGAAGAAAAGCGACCTGGAAGGCCCCTCCGCCGAAAGTTACCCATGGCTGGTTAGCCCATTTCGCCAAACACGCGACCAGCGCGGATAAAGGTGCTTATCTGGAATGAAGTAGAAGTTAAATTCTCCCCCTTTTCATGCCCCCTTTTAAAACCCTACACTAAATACTGTACTTTTTTTGGGTTAAATACAGTATTTACCCTATTGCTTTTTTATTTATTTTTACCTATAATAGAAGAATAATTTAAATCAAATCTTAAAAAAGAAAGGAGAATACAAAATGCGGTACATAAGTTTGTCACTGGTACTTCTCTTGGCCTTTATCTTCGGCTGTGCCCCCATGATTATTGAAGGGAGGAAGATTGATTCGGCGAAGCTAAAGCAACTGCAGATTGACGTTACCAAAACCAATAAAGTTGAAGAGCTCTTTGGCAAACCCGATAAGGTTGAAAGACTGCCCTCCGAGGAAGAGATGTATGTTTATCAGTATGATAGAAAAAATCCCCATTGGTGGACCATGGATGCTGTGGACAAACAAAAATTAGAAGTGGTTCTCAAAGATGGGGTTGTGCAAACCTACAAACTGCGCACGGAAGGCAAAGAAGCCATTCTTAAAGAATAACCACCTTTAAACCATAAATATTCGAAAGGAGGAAAAGATGAGATACATAGGAGTGATTGCTATTCTTTTATTGGTATTCACCATCGGTTGCGGCCCAACGATTATGGAAGGGAAAAGGATCGACGCTGCCAAAAGGAGCCAAATCATCAAAGGCCAGACTACAGCAGCAGAGGTCGTAGGAATTTGGGGCCAACCCGCTAAGATCGAAAAATTACCCTCAGGAGCAGAAAAGTACGTTTATCAGTCCTATAAAGAAGAATTTACCCACTGGTGGACGCTTCCCAAATTCGAAAGACAAAGAATGGAAGTTATCATCGATAAGGGGATTGTTTACGACTATAGCTATCAGGTGGACACCCGGGATGTCATTACCGATAAAGACGAATAAAAGCCACGGATAAGGGAAGAAAGTCTGTCTTTCCACTTGCCGCATGGCAGGTGAATCTTAAGAAATGGGGTGCGAGAGAAAATTTCTTGTACCCCTTTTCAATTCGTCTGCAGAAAGGAGACTCTGAAATGGCACTGACGGGTTCACAAACGGAAAAAAATTTGCAGGAGGCCTTTGCCGGGGAATCCCAGGCCAACCGTAAATATTTGGCTTTCGCCAAGAAAGCGGAACAGGAAGGTTTTAAGCAAGTGGCCAAACTGTTCAGGGCTGCGGCCGAGGCGGAAACCGTCCATGCTCATGCCCACTTGCGGGCCCTGGCAGGGATTCGATCCACCAAGGAAAACCTCCAGGAGGCCATCGCCGGAGAAACCCATGAATTCAAGAAAATGTACCCGGAGATGCTGGCCAAGGCCAAGGCGGAGGGTGTAAAACAAGCAGAAATCAGCTTTGACTACGCCAACCAGGTGGAAAAGATCCACGCCGCCCTTTATGAAAATGCTTTAGCTAACCTGGGAAAGAACAAGCAAGTAGACTATTACGTTTGTCCGGTCTGCGGGTACACAGTAGAAGAGAAAGCCCCAGATACTTGCCCCATTTGCCAGACCCTGGGCTCCAAGTTTATCAAAATTTCCTGACACTCCTTGTCCATTCTACCCCCGAACCCATTCCCGGAGAAGAGAGTGTTGCAACGCTCTCTTCTCCGCTGGTATGCCGGTCACCAAAGAAATTTGCCCTGGCGGAAAAAGCGGGACCCTTATTGGATCATGGTCTCGGAGTTTATGCTGCAGCAGACCCGGGTCGAAACGGTCCTGCCTTATTTTGAGCGTTTCCTGAAACTTTTCCCCACCCTGCCATCTTTGGCTCAGGCTTCCTTGCCCAAAGTTCTCAAAGTTTGGGCTGGCTTGGGTTACTATGCCCGGGCCAGGCACATCCACGAAGCGGCCAAAATCATCTGGCGCGATCTTGCCGGAAAAATTCCGTCAACGAAAAAAAAACTTCTCTCTCTTCCCGGGTTCGGCCCTTATACTGCAGGAGCAGTAGCCAGCCTGGCCTTCAACAGGCCTGAGCCCGCGCTGGATGGCAATGTCAGGCGTGTCCTCCTTCGCGTGCATGACCTCTGGAAAAGTGTACCGAGGAACCGACTGGAAAAAATTTTAGAAAAATTTATTAAAAATTTTATCCCTGCCGGCCGGGCCTCGGATTTTAATCAGGCCTTGATGGAACTTGGCGCCCTGATCTGCATTCCCTCCCAACCAAGGTGCCCTTCTTGTCCGGTTAAAAACTTCTGCTCTTACCTTAGATCAGGAGATAAGGGGAAAAAGCGTTCGGTAAAAAAAATCCGGCAAGAGGTTTGGACCGTTGCTTTGGTTGAACAAGAAGGCCGATTTCTTTTGCACCGCCAAGAAGGAAAAGGCCTCCTGGCAGGCCTCTGGCAGTTTCCCATTGTGAGGGTGAACAAAAAAGGGGATGCAGGGGAGTTAAAAAAGGCAAAAGAATTAAAAGAAAGGAAAGCATTGAGAAGAATGCTGCAGGAGAAATTCGGGTTAAGAATCAAAATCAAAGGGCCTCTTCCTCCTCAAAAACATTCATTCACCCATATTCAAGTAACCATGAAGCCCTTTCTTTGCTCTGTGGTAAGGCTGTCCTCTGCCCTCCCGGTCTCAAAAAACGTTCGCTGGATCAAACCCCTCAATTTTTCCCGTTACCCCATCTCTAAGGCCATGAGCAAAATCGCCGCCTTGATCCTCGACCCTCCCCCAAGGGAAGCTGCCGGCGGATAATCCGCAGGTTCCCTTTTATTCCGTTCTTGACTTCTCCTCCCGCCGATGCTTCCTCTTTCATGCCCTCCCGCCCGGGTCTTCCGATTCCGGAATTGCGACCCAGTCTCTTTCGGGAGGGAGGATGCAAGCGATCAATAAAACTCCCGAAGAATTTCTATAATCCGCCGGTCGTTTACGGGAACGGGATTCCCGGCAAGATTGGCCGCATCTTTGCCCACCTCAAAAGCGATCGTCTTAAGCCCCTCTTCTGTAATTCCCAGATCCCTTAAACGAATGGGCAGATTCAAATCCTTATAGAGGCGTACCAGAGCCGCCTCCAAATCCTCCGAGCGGTCCAGTGCCAAAGCTAAGTCTAAAAATTCATTCTTACAAACCTCTTGGTTCGTACGCACGAAGCAAAGCAAACTCACAGCCAGAGCTTTGCCATGAGAAAGATGATACTGGGCACCCAGGGCATGGCCAATGGCGTGACCCAGCCCCAAGCCTTTGGAAAAAGCGACTCCGCCGTCAATCGCGGCCATACACATATCCATCCGGGCATTCAGATCATCCCCGTCGTTGTAAGCTTTCCTCAGGCTATGCCCAATCAACTTTACGCCGGATAGGGCAAGCCCTGAATAATATGGATGGTAGGGAATACTTTTGCTTACATACGATTCAATACAGTGCGCCAAAGCATCAACGCCCGTTTCCGCAGTCAGGCTCTTGGGCATGGTGCGGCAAATATTCGGGTCAATCACAGCCAAACTGGGAATGATCAGGTTACTGATGATAAGGAATTTAATGTTTCTCTCTTTGTCCGTAATGATGGCATAGGGATTGGCCTCACTGCCGGTACCCGACGTGGTGGGGATACAGATAATGGGAGGTAAGGGAGGCTTTATTTTCCCGCCCCCTCCCATCGCGGCTTCGTATTCGGTCAGGAGTCCGGGTTGAGAAACCCTGATCGCAGCCGCTTTGGCCGCATCCATGGAACTGCCTCCTCCCAGGGCAATCAATCCATCGCACTGTTCAGCTTGATAAAGTTTGGCGATTTTCTCGATTTCTTCCACAGGGGGATCCGGCTCTACGTCCGAAAATACCGCCGACGCGATGCCGCTCTTCTCCAGGATCCCCCGTACTTCATCGGTGTTGCCAAGTTTACCCATAATCGGGTCTGCGACTAAAAGCGCCTTTTTTATTTTCAGTTGTTTGGCCCGTTCACCCAATCTCTGGATTACGCCCGCCCCGAACAGCAACGGCGGCATGGGGTTGATCCGCATCTCCCAGATCTGCTTCGGCTCCTTAAAACTGTCCAACCGGTCCCAAATGCTCTCAATTTCTGCATCCTCCACGTCAAAAACGCTATGGGTAGGAGGAAGGGGCTCCGTGCGGTAGAAACTCGGGTAACGATCCCAGATTTTATTAAATCCAGCACCTTCATTAAATTTCAGTTCATCTTTGATTGTTTCTTTCGCTATTTTCAGCACGGCATCAGGCGTTACGTTTATCCCATAGCGGGCACTCAATAAATCCGCCAAAAACGAATAAATGGAGGCCTGTCCGCCCGGCACGGCATTCAAGCAGTACCCAAAGGTATCGCACGCGGAAGCGGCCACCTGAAATCTCAGGGAGTTCGCCGCTTGCCCAGTTTTCTGTAAAGACATTCGGTAGGTGAGCCCGGCGGTATGATCCGCTCCCATCGGACTCGTGGCATAGGTTACGCCGATCCCCTTGGCGGCCCGGCCATCATGAGCCGGGATCGCCTGCCCTTTGAATGCCGGGATACGGTTGATATTGAGCTTTTTGGCAGTGGAGACTACTCCATCGGCTAAAACCTTGCCAAACTCGGACCCCTTCTCAACTTCTGAAAGAAGCCCGATGGCCCCTTCTACATCCCCCATCTTCATCCTGCCGGCACTGGCTGTTACCCCTAAAGCACTTCCTATTTCGATCAGGTCGATCCCCAGATCATCACATATATACTTCATCCGCCCAATGGCATCAGGATCCGTAATTCCCAAATTGGTTCCTAGCAGACCGATTGCTTCATATTCATAAGCGGAGCACAGGTGTGCGCCATTGGCCTGGTGATAGAGGATGGAACATTGGATCACGCACCCTGGCATGCAACCGTGCATTTCCCCCCCCCGTTCCAGATTCGTCTTTTTGATCACTTCGCCGCTGACATCCTTAAACCCGACAGGCCTTCCGGAAGTGTAATTTTGCCACGGCATGGTTCCTTGATAACTGTTGGTGGAAACCGCCAAAGGAGTCCCAAACTGACGGAATAGCCAGCAGGTAACGTCTTTGTTCAAAGTATCGACCCAGGATTTTACGCTTTCCCTGAATTTTTCCTTGTCGGCAATATCCACGGGGGGGGTTCCTGAGCTGTCAATAACGATGGCCTTCAGCCCTTTGGAACCCATGACCGCCCCCAAACCGCCCCTCGCGGCATTTCTGGATGGGTCCCCCAACATATCGGAAAAGCTAACGGAGGCGGATTTGTATTTCTTCTCCCCCACAACCCCTATGGAGGCAATGGAGATCTTATCTCCATATTTCTTTCGCAACTCCTGGTTCAACTTGTAATTTTTCATCCCCTTGTATTCATCCATAGGAATGAAACTGACCCCATCTTTGGTGATCTTCAGACCGAACAGCTTATCCTGCGGAGACATCCCCTCCACAATAATCGCCCGAATCCCCAAGCGGTCCAGATCCTGGGCGGCCGGCCCCCCGGCATTGGCTTCCTTAATTCCCAACGTGAGAGGGCTCTTCCCCCCGACCGAGATTCTTCCGAGCTGGGGAGCCAGAGTTCCCGCCAAAGGCCCCCCGGCAATAATGAGCTTGTTTTCAGGTCCCAGAGGGTCCGCTGTCGGAGGTACTTCTTTATTCATGATTTCGGCAATCAAACCTCTCCCCCCTACGAGTTTCCACTCTTCCGGCAGATTTTCATAATGCCCTGCCAATTTATTCATATTAAGCCGCAATATCTTCATCTCCCTATTCCTCCTTTTCCAAATCATCATCGGCAAAAATTATTTGGAAAAACCAGTGCCTTATGATGCCAAGCGAAGCGCATTGGCCTCCGGACCCTGGAACCGATTTTATTGCGCCAAGTTCTGCAACTTAACACTAAAACGATGAGGGCTCGAGTCTCTCAACACCGGGCAACTCATCCACATCCCACTTTGGTCTGATCAACCACCTGCAACGAGAGTTAAGAATTTAACCTCTTCGCCGTCCGTTAGCGGAGTGTCGGGAGAGTCTATGGATCTGCCGCTGGCCAAAGCAAAGACGGGGTCTTTAAAGGCATTCAACTGCCGATCCCAGAGAAGATCCGGGATAGAACGGCCGCATTGACGCCAGATCTCCTTCAGGAGGTCTCCATACGTGGCTTCCTGGGGTAGGTGCACCTCGACGGTTTCCTCCTGAATGAGTTCTGCCAAAATTCCAACGAAAGTGACCGTGATATGCATGTTCTTACTGAAATTGTGGGGTGTAAAGATCAATTTTGCTGAATCTTACCAAAAAAGGTTTTATCCTGTCAAGTCTTTACAATATAACATTATTTTAGCCCGACCCCAATCGACGGGATACTATCTTATCCCTGATTTTCCATTCCTTTTCCTCCCGTCGATTTACGCCTGACGACTTACGGATGGTTTCTTGAGATTTATAACCTGCAACCCAAAACCCGTAACCCGAAACTTGCGTTTTTTAACTTTGATGGCTTCGTAAAAAGTCCATCTGCGGCGTTGCGCTGCTTCCTTCATCGTTGCGGCGTACCTGTAAGTACACCTCACTCCTCAGGATTTGCGCGCCTTGCATCTGGAGTTTTTTACATTGCCATCCAAATTTTGACTTTTTACGAGTCCATCAACTTTGGACCCGAAACTTTAGACTCGATACTCTTTATATGTTATAATACCCTCAAAATTTCCGCGAATTTTCCTCCTATCATTTTTGCTGAATTTTGGTACTCGCGACTCGTGACTCTTTTTTGACTCGGGACTTGAGACCCGAAACTTAGGACTAAAATCATGCGCGGTGACCAGCGGGCTTTTTTAGCCACCTTCAACTCAAAAATTCCCCAATCCTCCATAGAATTAAACCTGTCTCGCGAAGGCGTAAAACCACAAAGCCGCTTAAAATATTTTGGTTTTTATTGCGCATTGGTGTGAATAAGGTTTTTGGTGTTCGCGAACTCGAGACTTTGAACTTGTAGCCCTGCGATGGTAAAAGAAGAAATCATTAAGTCACGATTATGTTGACAATTGAAAATGTGACCCTTACCTATTTTGAAGAAGGCTTCATCATGGAGCGGCCCTTTGTCGCTGAAAATCATTTTTCTTGACATAGAGGGAAATAAGATAAAGGATCGAGGGACAGCCTGATCCTCAAAGGAAGTTGCCCTGTATGCGCCTAACGATTTTTTCTCGTTTAATTTTAGGGTACCTGCTCATATTCATTCTGGTATTAGCGATAAGCGTTTACGCGATTCTTCAGCTGCAGCAGTTTGAGACGGTGACTCGTTCTATCCAAGAACTCGACAACCAGATGTTAGAGTCCGAGAAAAAACTGAGCGATTCTTTGCTGTCCCAAATGCGCTACGAGAGAAAATACGTGATCCTGAGGGATCGCGTTCTATACGATCAATATCTTTTGGCAAGCGATGATTTTAGGAAAAATATGGATCAGGCCCTGCTCCTGGCAGCTACCTTGCCCCAAAGGGAGATATTGAGCAGGGTCAAGGCATATTTTGAAGATTACCAATCTTTGATTACTGAAGAAATGAAATTCGTGCAGGCTAATCAGCCCTATGATCATGCGCGGTATAAACAGGAAAAAGAAAAAGCAGTGGACCGGATTTTGGAGGCGCTGAAAACGCTGGCGGCGAATTCTCGACAAAACACCTTTGATAAGATAAAAAATCTGGGAGAGGTTGGAGCCGACGCCCGGCGCGTAGCGGTATTCATGGCGATTCTGGTTCTTTTGGGTGTCCTTACGATCTCCTTTTTTATTACCCGCTCCATTACCAAACCCATTTCCGTCTTGATTGATAAAACCCGGGAAATTGCCAATGGGGTTTTCAAGGGTGACTTACAGCTTTCTTCGCCGCCGGAGATAAAGGAATTGAGTCAAGCCGTCAATTTCATGTGCGATCGGCTCAAGTCTATGGATCGGATGAAATCTGATTTTTTCTCGATGATGTCCCATGAGTTGCGTACCCCCCTTACTTCGATCAATGTAGGAACCGACATGCTTTTGCATGGAAGCGGGGGAGAAATAACCAAGGAGCAAAAAGATATTTTGGATATTATCGCCAGGGAGAGCCAGCGGCTGATTGGCATGGTGAATTCCATCCTGGATCTTGCCAAAATGGAAGCCGGAATGATGGTTTTCCACTTTAATCCCACGGACATGATGCCTTTGATTCATCAGGCGATTGCTGAAATCAAACCCTTAGCCATGGGCAAGGAGATCCGCCTGCAAATGGAGAATCCGCAAAGTTTACCCATGATCAAGATGGACCGAGAAAGGATGCTGCAGGTGCTCAGGAATTTTATAGGAAATGCCATCAAATTCACCCCGAGGGGCGGCCAGATCACTGTTTCGGCCGTTCCTAAAGAAGGAATCCTGGAGGTTTGTGTGAAGGACACAGGACCCGGGATCCCCAAGGAAAATCTGACGATCATCTTTGAGAAATTCCAGCAAGCCCCCCTGCAAAGATCGAACTCGATGCGGGGAAGCGGATTGGGGTTAGCCATCGCCAAGCATATTATAACGGCTCATGGGGGGAAAGTATGGGCAGAGAGCGGACCCGGGCAGGGCAGTTCATTTTTCTTTGTATTGCCGGCCTGATCTTTTTCCTTTTATCCGGTTGCACAACCTTGGAAAAAATATTTATTCCGACGCGAGAAGTTCCTGCCGAAAAGGTTCAAAAACAACCAGAACGTCCGCAACCAGCGTTTGAAAGGCTGGAGCGAGCAGCGCAACTTTTCAAGCAAGGGGATTATGATGGTTCCTTGAGGGAAAACCAGAGGGTTTTATCTCTTGGGGGCAAAAATCTCCCCCGGGACAGGGCCCTTTTCAACATGGGGCTGATCTATGCGCACTGGGGAAATCCTAAAAAAGACTACGAGAAGTCTCTCCCTTTTTTCAATAAAATCATAAGCGACTACCCCCAGAGCCCTTTGGTCGAAGAAGCGAAGCTCTGGGTCAGAGTGCTCCGGGAAAATGGAAAATTGAGAGAAGTGATTGAAAAGTTTAAAGAGGTAGATATTGCAGTGGAAGAAAAAAAGAGAGAAAAAGCGAGATGAGAGTAGGGATGTTTCCGGAATTTCCCCCTCCTTTCTGATTGTCAATTTAGTTTTTTAGGGATATATTCCTTTCACCTTTCAAATATCTCCCCTATAGTGCTTATGGATCTCAAATCACCCTTATATTATTATAGTTGAAGGCACCTTCATTTAAAAAAAGGCTGCGCTTGTACATAATTTGGGTTAATAAAAGGGAAAAAACCATGGGAAAGAATCCGCTTCAAGAAGCCCTTTTGGAAAGGAAGGAGTTTATCTATACCCTCGAGCTTGTACCCGGAAGGGGAGCCCGGGGCAAGACCCAAGATGAGATTCTGAAGATCGCCGAAAAGGCGATCAAGGGGAAGCTTATCCACGCCCTCTCCATTACGGATAACCCGGGGGGGCACCCGACCCTCTCTCCTAACGTGATCGGCCAGGAGATCTGCCAAATGGGCATGAACCCGATCATCCACTTCACTTGCAAGGATAAAAACCGCAACCAGATTGAATCCATTCTATATGCCCTGGACCGGATCGGAATTCATAATCTTCTGGTGATGACGGGCGATTTCCCCCTCTACGGGTTTAAAGGTAAAGCCAAGCCTGTGTACGACCTCGATTCGATCCAGCTCCTCCAACTGATCAAGCAATTGAATGAAGGGCGGTGTATCGATGAGAAGGCCCCGGGAGGAGGCTTGGAATGTCCTTCTACCCACTTTTTTAGCGGATGCGCCGTGTCTCCCTTTAAGGAATTAGAATCGGAAGTGATGGTCCAGTACTATAAGCTCTACAAGAAGATAAAGATGGGGGCAAACTTCGTGATCACGCAAGTAGGGTTCGATGCCCGCAAATTTGACGAAGTTCTTCGTTTCATGAAAACCAATGAAATTCGCATTCCCCTTCTCGGCAATGTTTATATCCTCAATAAGCCCGTGGCCAGGGTGATGAACAGTCAAGGAGTGCCAGGGTGCGTAGTAACCAATGATCTATACTGGATCGTCGAGAATGAGTCAAGGGCACCCGATAAGGGGAAAGCAGCCCGCCTCAGCCGGGCGGCAAAATTAATCGCTGTGTTGAAGGGAATCGGCTACGATGGCGTTCACATCGGCGGGCCAAATGTAAGTTACGAAGACGTAGAAAAGGTGATCGTAAGATCGAAAGAAATCTCGGCTAACTGGTCAGAATGGGTGCGGGAATTCTCCTTCCCCCAGAGGGATGGTTTCTATGTCTACGTGAAGGACGAGAAGACGGGGCTCAACTCTGATATCCCGAATTTAACGCGGAGCCATCCATCCAAAAGTCTTGGCCATGCCATCATGCGCTTTTTCCACCACCATGCCTTCGTCCCAGAGTCTCTGCTTTATAAGCCTTCTCGCTGGTTCTTTAAAGAAATCAAGGGCTCGCGGTTGGAACCACCCTTAACGGAGCTGGAGTACTGGTTAAAGTTCGTCACCTCTCGCTGTCGCCGCTGCGGGGATTGTACCCTTGCGGAAGTGGCCTTTCTATGCCCCCAATCTCAGTGTCCCAAATTTCTCTTCAATGGCCAATGCGGAGGTTCAGCGGGTGGATGGTGTGAGGTTTTCCCGGGGAAAAGAAGATGCATCTACATCCGGGCCTACGACCGCCTCAAACCTTACGGAGAGGAGGGTTCCCTTAAAGAAGGCTACATCACGCCCCGCAATTGGGCCCTGGATCAGACTTCTTCCTGGGCCAACTATTTTCTTGGCCTGGATCACCATGTAATCTAAGGGTCACTCCTTTCTGATCAAAAATACATTATTTTCTTAGGGCTTGGGGTCTTTACAGGCTGACCGAGAATATTTTGGAAACAATGTCTATCTTTGCCTAAGAATTTTCGACGCACCTGTTGAATGATTCAGGGAAGAGGGAAGAGGCCAGTTCTACCCTTCAAGGTACCTTTGGCTCCCACCCCGAGGAGGATTTTGAGTTGGCCATAAGCGCCGCTGCCTCGATCGCTTATCACCTCATCGAACAGGGGACTCCCGTGGGGCTGTTCGCCAACACCCGCTTGGCGGATTCAGGTCTGGCGGTGAGCATAGCCCCGGGGGGAAGCCGCGATCATTTAATGGAACTCCTGGAGGCACTGGCCAAAATTACTTCTCGATCGAGAGATTCCTTTGAGACCTTCCTGCAACGGGAACGGCAAGCTCTGCCATCAGGGTCAACCCTGATCCTCATCACTTCCCAGGCTCCGGAGTCTCTGCTCTGGCTGCTGAACGACCTGAAGGAGAGCGGATTCAAATTGCTTCTTTTACTCATGGGCGATCAGCAGGAGAACTGGTCTGAAGGCCCGGTTCCCAGGCACTATATTCGCCATCCTGGCAGCCTCTTAGGAAATCATTCCGAGATCCCCTCATGAAACGAAACTGGCACATGGCCCTGTTATACGGCATTGTGGCGGCAATGCAGGTATGCTGGCTTGGGACCGCATTGGACTTGGCGAATCAAAAGGCAGCGGACGGTTTCCTGTCCATCCTGGTCGTTTTGGGTTTTTATCCTTTGGCTTTTGGCTTCCACCGGCTCCTTCAGGTCTTACCCTGGTCCAGGGTGGTCTTACCGAGTTGTATAGCTTGGGCAGTCGCGATGCTTCTTTTGGCGAAAATCCAATTTTTTAACAGCGTTCCTCTGGGGGATCCTCTCTGGCTCCGCAACCTCTGGCAGGCGATGGCCCAGATGTTCCATACCTTTAATCCGGAAGGGTTGATGGTGGTGAGCAGTGCCATCCTTTGGGGGTTGGGCTGGCGTCTGGCTTATGGGCGGATTCATTTTGCCACCTTAATCACCGAGTTCC
>ENA-OVNE01000016-OVNE01000016.1-marine-sediment-metagenome-genome-assembly--contig:-NODE-16-length-16004-cov-2.353174_pt1 | contig 16004 bp, 13 predicted proteins | sample MGYA00250109_ERZ650190 | MGnify/ENA primary metagenome ERZ650190 (study PRJEB26730, sample SAMN04396784) | marine sediment metagenome | isolation source: Baltic marine sediment | place: Denmark...
GAGCAGAGGGTGCTCGTGCATCGCTTTCAGCCGCTTCCACCTCCGCTCCACTTCCTGTTCGGAAGCCTGCAGAGTAGCGGCATACTCCGGCCTCACCAGATGCTTGGATTTGCCCATCATCCCCAGCCACTGGGAGACCGGGATGCGCTTCCCTTGCTGGTCGGGATCGTAATTGATTGTGGTCACCCCATTCTCTACTTCGTAGACGGGGAAGAAACAACAATCCACCGCCGCTTTCACCACTTTCGTCCCCAGCCGCTCGTCGTACCGCCAGCTCAGGGGACAGACGCTCAGGACTTTTCCGTAGGCGAATCCTCCGTGCCGGGTGTACCACTGGGCTTTCGCACCTTTCCGGACCAGGTCCGTTCCCAGCCCTTCCACGCTGGTGAATACGTAAGGGATGTGGCAGGCGGCCAGGATCTGGGCCGTATCCTTGTGATGGAAGCCCTTGCCCCTCTCGGCGGGGCCGATATGGCTCGTGGAGGTGGCGTGCCCGAGGGGGGTAGCATAGCTGAGCTGGTGGCCCGTGTTCATATACCCCTGGTTGTCATATTCCAGCACGATCATCGGATGCCCTCGCAGCGCGCTGCCGATGACCGGTCCCATCCCGATGTCCATTCCGCCATCGCCGCTGACCATGATGAAGGTGATCTCCTCGTCGCCAAGCTCTCCCCGGCGGATGCGCTCCCGGTACATTTCCACGACTCCGGATAGAGTAGCGGCCCCGTTTTGGAAGAGGTTATGAATGTAGGTGACCCGGTGGGAGCTATAGGGGTATCCAGTCGTCGTCACCATGGCGCAACCCGTCTGGAAGAGAAGGACAACGTGCCCCTCGATCCCTTCCAGAAACTGCTTCAAGCTTGGGAAGATGCCGCATCCGGGACAGGCCCCATGGCCCGGCGCGATCCGCTCAGGGATGGCTGTGAGCTGGCGCGGGCTGGCGCCTTTCACCTTCAATTTGCTCGCCCCTTCGTCCCATTCCGCTCTCACCAGACCGGGGCTCGATTCTTTCTTGCCGATGGGCGGATGGGGGCGCTCCGGGTTGACATTCGGGTCTCCCGGCGTGGCCCCGGCGTAGTCGAAATGAACCTCCACCCGGCCCGTCTCCACCGCCTTGAGCGCTTCCAATAAAAACGCCTCGGCGTCTTCGGTGTAAAAATCCTTCCCCCCCAGGCCGTAAACCCGCGACAGGCAAAGGGTTCGGTTTTCGGGGTCATCCTTGAGGGCCGCTTTCAGTTCCAAGGCCATGTTGCCCCCGTGAGCACCGTAAGAGTCGGCTCGATCCCCGATCATCACGGCCTTCACCCGCTTCAGCGCTTGCCGGAGGTCTTCGGCGGGAAACGGGCGGATCACGTTAGGGCTGACCAAGCCTACCCTGCGGCCTTGCCCGCGGAGCCTGTCTACCACGTCCTTTGCCGTTTCCGCCGCCGAGTTGAGAAGAAACAGGACGGCCTCGGCGTCCTCCATTCGGTACTGTTCCAGGACCGAATAGCGCCGCCCGCTCAATTCCCCATACTCGGCAAAGACCTGGGGAATGATCCGTTCGGCGGCATCCATGGCCAGTTTTAGCTGGTACTTGTTGTTGGTCAAATCGGGGTCGTTCATGTAGGGCCCGATGGTTACCGGATTGGCGGGATCGAGAGAGGTGATGGGGGCGCGGGGTTGGCCGACGAACCCCTGCACTGATTGCTGGTCCTGGAAATAATGGACTCTTCTTTTCTGGTGGCTGGTGAAAAAGCCGTCCATGGCCACTATCACGGGCAGCCGTACTTCGGGATGCTCCCCGATACGCACGGCCATGAGGTTCATGTCGTAAGCGGCCTGAGGGTCACGGACCAGGAGAATGATCCAGCCGGCGTTCAGGGCCATCATGATGTCCGAATGGTCGCCCCGGATGTCGAGCGGCCCGCTGACGGAGCGGGTCACCACGTTGAGAACCATGGGGAAGCGAGTCCCAGATTGGACTGGGAGCTGCTCCAGGGAAAAAAGCAAGCCGTTGGCACTGGTGGCGTTGAGCACCCGCCCGCCCCCCGTGGCCGCCCCGTAGCAGATGCCGGCGGCGCCATGTTCGCCATCGGCGGGGATCATCCGGATCTGATGTTCACCCTCGGCGAACAGCTCGTCCAGTTCTTCGGCGATTTCCGTGGAAGGAGTGATGGGGTAATAGCCCATGAGGTGAAAGTTGATCTGCTTGGCTGCCAGCGCGACCATCTCGTTTCCCTTTCTGAAATCGACGATCTGAGCCACTGGCTCGTTCTTTTCTCTATCCGGATTCTCCATGGCTCCTCCTTGGGTTGGATAAATGGGGTTAACCCACCCGTTTCCAGTAATATCCTTCTTCCTGTTCCCACTTAGCCGGCTCGTTGTTTCGCCCCATCGTAACCAGAGCTTCCGGAGGCCCCCATAACTGGACGTCAGCGGTGAATTGGAATTCTGGCCGTTCGCACTCCATGGTCAGCGCTTCCACCGGGCAGATCTCCACGCACTTGAGGCAACCCTTGCAGTACTGGTAATTCGGCCCCACAAGGACCATGGCCGGCTGTCCCTTTTTGTCGATCCCTCTCTGCCAGACGAAAACGTAATCCGGGCAGGTCATCGTACAGAGTCCACAATCGATGCAACGGTCGCGGTGGTAGAGCGGAAAGATGCCCTGCCGGGAGGCGCTTAGGTCCTTGTGCACGGTATTCCCCGGATTAAGGATTGCGCCGCCCAGGGGTGCGTTGCCATAACCCAGTTCCGGAACCAGGCGGCGGTAGGGCTGCGGCTGAAAGCGGCCGTCGAAAGAATAATCCTTGATTTCCACTCCTTCATACCCTCGCTCAAAGGTTCTCAGGTTTGGCTCAATAAGTTGGGGGTATCTTTTCCGGAAGGAATCGGCGATGGCCTTCCTGACCGTCTCTGGATCGAGGAAATCGGCCAGGCGCACAACGGCTCCCATCATGGCTGCGTTTATACGGGTTCCTTCGGCCACGGCGATGGCCAGCGCGTCGACGACTCCGAGCTTTCCAGAAGCCAGCTTAGCCTTTTCCCGGACCTCATCAACCGGATCGGGGCTGTTCACCAGGAGAGCGCTGTCCGGGTAGAGGCCCGCAAGAGTCCCCTCCACCCGCAGCAGGCAGTGGTGGAAAACAGCCAGGAGATGAGGCCTTTCCACGGGGCTGCTGCTGCGAACTTCCTTCTCGGGTGGGCAGAGACGGATATAGGATTTGACTGGCGATCCTTTCTTCTCCGAGCCGTAGGAAGAAAAGTGCGCCCCGTTTAGCCCCTGGCCCAGGACCGCAGCCTGGGCTAGAATCTGCCCGGCCAGGTTGGCGCCGAGTCCTCCTACGGATTCGAAACGCATTTCATAAAAACCAAATTCGTTGCTTTTGGCCAATCTCGTAATCATTTTCATTCCTTCGCCTTCATTCTGAAAAGTCTAAACAGCTGATAGGCCGAGAGTCCATAAAGATGGATGTTCCTTTGATGTTTTCCAGCCTTGCTCCGTCTTTTTCACCTGAAAGCGATGGAGCGTAACGGCTTTGACATCCACAATTAAACCATGCCGTTGCCCTCTGTGCCAATAATGACAAGACACCGACCTCCATCGAAGGACCCCGGCCGTGCGCATACTGCTTTTTCCTTCTTTGCTCTCCTCCATCCTGGGAAGAAGAAGGTTGGTCCGAAAGATACGAGTATTGCAGGGTAAAACAGATCTCCAGAGGAAGAGCCCTACATGCCGGGTACACACCCGGGAGCCCTCACCATCAGAACGGGTACGCACGAGGAGCGCAGAATGCGATCCGCCACGCTTCCCCAAACCCAACGGCTAACCCCGGAGCGCCCATGGGTGGCTATGATGACCAAATCTATTCCGTGTTTGGTCGCGTAGGTACCAAGGGTCTCCGCAACCCTTCCGTGAATTACCTCTCCTTTAAGGTTTGCCCCATCATATTTAAGGATGCTGAGAAGTTGCTTGAGGTAATTTTCCGCTTCGGAAATCATGCGGGCGTTGATGCGGTCGATTTCTTCCGGCTTTAGCATATATTCCCCGGCAGCCGGTTGATTGAAGGGTTCAACCACTCGCACGAATTTGACATTCTTCACCTGGCATCCTTTGGCCAAGGCTTCCAGATGGGGAAGAACGCACTCGGCCAGCTTCGAACCGTCTAATGGAACAAGAATCGTCTTATACATTTTGCTGACCTCCTTATATTTTTATTTGAAGTAATATCTCCGAAAGGACCTGAATCGCCCCACCGTTTTCTTTCATTTTCTTTTGGCTACTTCAGGAGACTGATATCTCCTGTCAAACTCCCCCTATGGACTAAGCTGCTTAGTGTACATCGGGGTTAAATTTTTCGGCTCATTCTCGTTAAAAGCTTTTCCCCTCGGGATTTCGTTAATTTTTCTCTTGAGTTCGTCAAAAACCGAACTCTTGATGACCCAACCATCGGCTTGAGACAGTCGGCGGTCTCCTTCCGGAAAAGCTGCTGTAAAGATTAAGACCGGAAGTCTGGGGTTCTGTTTCTTGATCTCTCTTAATATATTCCACTGCCATTTTCCATTCATGAATAAGTCCATGATGATCAAGTCGGGTTCGAAGGTGTGGAGGAAACTCCAAATTGATTGCGGACTCCCAATGGGCACGACTGTATTCCCCTCTGCCGCTAGCTCTTCGGCGAGCAGTTCGCGGACAGATGGATATCGATCGAGAATCAGTATTTTTTTCATAGTCACCCCCTCAAGTTTAAAAATCTGTCACCTTGGTTGCCGGTTGCAAATGTTGTTTCATAACTTTCACCTCCTCTCGGAATTTCAAGCTTTCTTTCCTCTCCATTGATCTCCAAAGAGAAAAAGTCCAAAGTTCTAATATATTTTTAAAAGAAATCTTACGCAAAAGAAATGGGTGAAAATATGTATTTTATGGAAAAAAGTATTGTATATTTCAATCAGTCTTGACCTTGATTGTCCGACTCAGAGATTATTTTTTCCTATATTCCGGTGCATCATGACTGCTAAGCATAATAATGATAACTTCCGGATGACGAGCCCTGATCGCCCGGGCGAGCTCAAGGCTTTTACCTTCGGGCAGTTGAATGTCAATCAAGATGATTTCCGGATGGAAGGTCTCGATTTTCCCCAGCGTATTCTTTCCATTTGCGGTTTCCACCAATTCGATAGATGGAAATTGAGAACGAAAGATATTTTCGAGTGCCTGCCGAACCAAAGGGCTGTTTTCAACGATGATTGCCTTAATCATGGCCATCAGGAGTGTGTTAAGAGGAAAGCATTATCTCAGCCCGGAAATTTCGGGGAAGTTGATTGAGGGCTACCTGGAAGGGAGGAAAACCTTAAAAATTCGCATGGCTGATTCAATTGCCAACTGATAAACTTCTAACTCTCGAAAATGGCGGATATCGGGCATCAATGCCTTCCTTTCAATCATAATGGTCTGATCGCATTACGTGGTGACGTATTTCTTTATCTCCGCGTCTCCGCGCCACCTTGTCTCCACGTCTCTCTTACAAGGGCCATGAGGCTCGGATATGAGTCCCCTTTCCTTTCATCGATTCTATCGAAAAAGACCCTCCTGAATGTTCAGCCCGTTCTCTCATACTGGCAAGGCCCAAGCCCCGCAGGGGCGTCTTCTCTGAGAAAGCATTCTGAAGATCGAATCCTTGACCGTTATCCTGAATATCCATTTCCATCTTGCCATTGGTTTTTCGAAAGAAGAGATGCACAAGACCTGCCCCGCTATGTTTGGAAATATTATTCAATGCTTCCTGCAGGATTCTATAAATAACCATCTTGAGCGGTTCAGGAACTTCATCTTCTTGCATATCGATCTTTTTTTCAATATGAATACCCGGATACGTGGCTTCATATTCCCGGCAGAACCAGGAGATTGCCGCCAAGATGCCGAGGTCGTCCAAAATGGCCGGCCGTAAATTCGTTTGGATCCTCCGGATTTCCCGGACACTTTCCTGAATGATGGGGATGACGGCCTCCAGAGGTTTGGTCTCGGCTTTTATTCCGCTGTTCCGTATTTCCTGGAGGAAGACTTCCACCTTGAATTTGATTCCCGTCAAAAATTGCTGCAGGCCGTCATGGAGTTCAGCGGCGATTCGTTTTCTTTCATTTTCCTGGGCGGCCATGAGCTGGGAAGAGAGCTGTCGGAGCTGGTTCTCCGATGCCTGCAGCGCTTCCTCAGCCCGTTTGCGCTCGGTCACGTCCTCCAGTGAGAAGACTAAAAACTCTACCTCCCCCTTATCATCTAAAATTGGTGTCAGGGTCCAGTCCCAATAGGTCTCTCCCCATTCGGGATGATCAGGGAAGACAAAAGGTCTTGCAATGGCCAGGTAAGGCTCTTTTGTCTGAACAACCTTTTCAAATATGGCCTTTGTATCGGAGGGATAGAATTCAAAGTGGTTGTGTCCGGGGAATTCTGAGACGTCACGCTGGCAGGTTTTGGCATAGGCCTCATTCACCCTGATGAAATTGAAATCCCGATCGAGAAATACCAAAGGAGTAATCGTGGACATAAAGAACCCTTCCAAAATCCTGGATTGTTCGGCCAGGGTTTTCTCCACCCGCACGTGTTCAATCATTTCAGCCCGCAATTTTTCATTCGCCTTTTCCAATTCCGCGGTTCGTTCCTGGACCCGTATTTCAAGCTCGTCCCGCGACCTGCGGAGCTGCTCCTCCATCTGTTTGCGCTCGGTGATGTCAATGCCATACATGCGTATACGCCCGCCTTCAGGAACATAGTAAATTGCTTGCTCATACCAGAAATTAGCGATCCGAATCTCGCGCACATGGGAAAATTTACCTGCCTTTTTAAAAAAGGCGCTCATCGAATCCCAGTCCTCTAACCACGGATGCTGAACTCCCAGGGCCTGTAAGCCAGGAAATAATTCTTTCGCGGCCGGATTGAGATAATGGACAGTTCCAGCGAAATCCACCTCCACGATAGGATTCGGGTTCATCTCAGGAAAAGAAGCAAGGTGAGCGATGGTTGGCGCTGGCTTTTTGCCCTCTGTTTTCAATTTTCCTAATTGGGCACACCGCTGCCGCAAGGCCGCCAATTCCTGAATGAGCTGTTCTTTGGTCTTAAATTGATCTTTCATATACATTCTCCCCAAAGCTAACTTCTGGGGAAATTGTACTAAAGCAAATAGGAAAGTCAAGGGAACAAGAAAGTTAGGACATGGATTAAACCCAAACTGGGCTCTTTTGTTGCGAGATAAAATCCGACCTTAAAAAGATCTGTAGAATTTCTTCAACAACGCTGCTAAACTTCATAGAGGCAGGATCACGGCAGCAAGAGTGGAGCCGACCTGATCGTCATCCCGCCCCCACGGCCGATCCGGTGTAAGCCGCTGGGTTTGAGGAAGTATCGTTGATCGAATTCTCCGTCCCGCTTATGCCCCCGTCTTGATGGTACGGGCCCCAGGGTGCTTCCCTGGAAATTAGGGTTTTTGCGGACTCTGGAGCGGATTGCAGATCAGGATAAGGAGGAAAGAAATGGCCCCCAAAAACTTCCGCATTGAGAAAGATTCCATGGGCGAAGTAAAAGTTCCGGCCCCGGCTTACTGGGGTGCGGAAACCCAGAGGGCCGTCGAAAATTTCCCGCTCAGCAATCTCCGTTTCCCGCGAGAATTCCTGCGCGCTCTCGGCTTGATTAAACTGGCTGGTGCCTTGGCCAATCTGGAGCTTTTTCTATTGCCCACGGATTTAGGAAAGGCGATTGTCCAGGCTGCGCAAGAAGTTATGGAGGGTAAATTCGACGATCAGTTTGTAGTTGATATTTTTCAGACCGGTTCCGGAACCTCCACGAACATGAACGCCAATGAAGTGATTGCCAACCGGGCGAATGAAATCCTGAATCGGGGAATGAAAGGCCCTAAAACCATCCATCCGAACGATCACGTTAATCGGGGGCAGTCCAGCAATGATGTAATTCCCACTTGCATCCATATCGCTGCCTCAGGGGAAATTCAACGGGGGTTATTACCCATCTTGGACCGCCTTCATGAGGCTTTGGAGGCCAAGGCGAAGGAATTTGACCCAATTCTCAAAATTGGTCGTACGCACCTGCAAGATGCCACTCCCATAAAACTCGGACAGGAATTCAGCGGCTATGCCAGTATGGTTCGCCATGCGCAACGGCGAGTCGAAAATACTCTCGACCATTTGGCAGAACTGGCCATCGGCGGGACGGCGGTTGGGACGGGATTCAACACCCATCCTGAGTTTGCCTCTCGGGTCATCGGAAAAGTGAATAAAATGACCGGGCTCAAATTCCGGGAAGCAGAAAACCATTTTGAGGCCCAGGGAGCACGGGATGCAATCGTGGAGACCAGCGCCGCTCTGCGATCCCTGGCTATCAGTCTCATGAAGATTACCAACGACATTCGCTGGCTGGGATCCGGACCCAGATGCGGGATCGGAGAAATTATTTTGCCGGAAGTTCAACCCGGGTCATCGATTATGCCGGGGAAAGTCAACCCGGTAATCCCGGAAGCTCTTTGCCAGATAGCGGCCCAGGTCATTGGCAATGACACGACCATTGCCGTCGGGGGTCTTTCCGGCAACTTTGAACTGAATGTCATGATGCCAGTAATCGCCCATAATCTTCTGTATTCAATATCCCTGCTAACCAAAGGAATCAACCTTTTTACCCAGAAATGTGTTCTCGGCTTAAAAGCCAATGAGGAACGCAGCCGGGAGATGATTGAAAAAAGCCTGGCAATGGTGACGGCGCTCAGCCCAAGGATCGGTCACCAGGCAGCGGCTAAGATTGCCAGAGAAGCCTATGAATCTGGCAAAACCGTGCGAGAAGTTGCCATGGAAAAGCGAATTTTACCTTCAGAGGAATTGGAAGAATTGCTCGATCCGTGGAAGATGACCAAACCAACCATTGATAACAAATTCGAAATTCGAAATCGGAAATCCGGAACAAAATAATTTTTTCCGAATTTCGAACTTTAATGCAAAAAAATAATTATCTGTGGTTATCTGTGGAAATCTGTGTCCAAATTAATTTAAATCTGAAGCAAGGAAGTGATGTATAAAGAGAGGTTAAAAAAGGTGAATCCCTGGCATCCACAGGTGGTATATCCGAACTAATTCGTCTATACCACCATTTTGGGGAGTATATCCGAACCTATCTTCGGATATGAACGAGTTATCTGCCATTGCCTGCAGGAGAAAGGATGTTGGCAATTCTTAACCGTTCCTCTCAACGAAGTAATGGGCGTGCAAAATCAGCAAAACCAGAGGAAAGATCACCAAACAATGGAAAGAACGGAGATGACATTAAGGAAAACTGTCAAAGGCGAAGATGTCTTAGCAGGACTAATCAGTAAAGCCATCGAATTCAGAGCAGACGAAATCGAATATAAGGATGGCTATGAAGAGGTCTTTGCGATGCGCGATTGCTTGGGGACAGGCGTAGGCAGAATAGAATCAGATTCAGAAGAAGCCCGTGCGCTTCGGCAATTGCTGCATAAAGTAAAGGGGAAGACGAAAATAAGAGTTGATGGAGATGATTATCAAATCAGAGTCGCTATCCATGAGAGTTTTGGCGAAAACGCTTTTCGCGTATCGTTCAGAAGGCTGAAATTATCATGAAGTATACAAAACGCCAAGCAGAATACGTGGCATTCATCTACTATTACACCAAGATTCATGGACGCGCTCCTGCAGAACATGAAATCATGGACTATTTTAGGGTTTCTCCCGCGAGCGTCCACCAGATGATATTGAACCTTGAAAAGAATGGGCTCATTTCGCGCGTTCCCGGTCAGTCACGGTCCATCCGAATCGCAGTTCCCGAAGATGAATTGCGCGAATTGAAGAAGATAGCAGATTTTTAGACACAAGGAAAGGTTTACCGATGAGCGACAAGGAAAGCAAGGTTATTGGATTTATTGCCCAAAGGAAAGGCACTTTGGCTATACAGGGGGGAAGGAAATTGGTTGAAATCGGAAAAGACGCCAATCAAGCAACGGGAAAAACTGGTCTCCATTTGCTTCGCGTGCAATGGGTATAACGTTTCCTTTTCCATGACATACTGGCAGTATTGGGTTAAAAGAGGGTATCAGTTCTGATTCACAGTGGAAGAAACCAATGCAATCAAATTGCCAAAGGGTAGTTCAGTTCATTCTTTTCATTTCCCACAACATAAAATTGTCAGTAGACTCGTAAAATCCATTTTCTGATTTGACGACTAACGGATCCCCATATTCTTCTCGTAGAGCTTTAAAGAAAGCTTTCTTTAGGGTGTCATCCCTTTTTAGGAGCACATCTTGAAAGTAATCCACCAACATCTTTCTTATGTCACCAAATCTGTCAATATGCGGAGCAACTTTCATATTTTTCCCTTTCCTTTATGCCTTTTGCCCACTCCACTTCCGAGCAAATAGATTAGCGATCAGTCCTCTTAATCGAAATCCCCAGGATCCCGATCTTCGGATGTTCCCAAAAATTATTCAGGTGAAGATTTAGACCTTGCAAAGCCCCTTTTAAGTCCTCGCTGAGGAACCGGTTTTTTCGGGGATGCAGGAGAACATGTTTCGTAATGAAGTTTTGGTAGAGGGAAGGATAGAGTTCCTCCATGAAAAAGACTCCGCCGGGTTTTAAAACCCTGGCGATCTCAGCTAAAGCTCTCTGCCAATCCGGAACGTGATGCAGAATCCCGAAACCGAAAATGGCATCCAGGGTTACGTCTCGGTAGGGAAGCCGGATCACATCGCCTACATAAAAAGAAATGCCTGCTCTCTGTTCGGACGAAAGATATTTTTGGGCCTTTTGGATCATCTGGATATCCAAGTCCATGGCTTGGAGGAAACTGGGGTGAATTTTTTTTTGATAATGTCGGCACCGGCCCCCCGCCCACATCCAATTTCCAAGGCAAGCGCACCGGGACTAAGTTGGGCTTTCTTCCTTAGCCAGCGAATTTCCAAGCGTTGTTGCAGGGGGCGGAACGGATTATTGACCGCCCATCTTTCTGCCCAGTTCAGTTTCATTCCTTCACTCCGGTATAAATAACCGCAATTCCATTGGTCAGCCTCTGATAGGTTACGCGGGAGAAGCCGATATTTTGGAGTAAGGCTGTTAGCTCATCCGGCGGGGGAAACTTCCGGATGGATTCAGGAAGATAGAGATAGGCTTCCCGGGTGCCAGCCAGAAGTTTTCCAACTAAAGGCATGATGTGAAAAGAATATAAATCATAGAGGGCTCGGAACCAGAAGGAAGCGGGCATTGAAAACTCCAGGCACATAAGCTTTCCTCCTGGCTTTAGCACCCGATACATCTCCGCCAGGCCTCTTTCCATGTGGGTCAAGTTTCGAATCCCGAAGCCCACCATCGCCCCCTCAAACTGGCCCCGCGGGAAGGAAAGGAGTTCTGCATCTCCCTGGACGTATTGAATTCTCCCTGCAAGGGAGGCTCGGGATACCTTGGGCTTTCCACCTTCGATCATAGCTCGGTTGATATCATAGAGAATGACTCGTCCTTCCGGCGCCGTGGCTCTCGCCGCCAGGATAGAGAGGTCTGCGGTTCCGCCACATACATCGATGACCCGGTCGCCGGGTTTCAAGCGTAAAATATTCACGGCCCATCTTTTCCAGAGGTAGTGAAACCCGAAACTGAGGATGGTGTTCATAAAATCGTATTTACCGGCGATGGAATTAAAATGTTGGAGAACGTATCTGACTTTCTTTTGGACAGGAATCTTGCGGTAGCCAAAGCAAGCCATCTCCCCGTGAGCATCCTCAAGCGGGAAGAGGGGTTTTTTTGAATCCATTGGGCCCATCGAGAATCTCACAATAGAATCCGCCTGCCAAAAGACTTGTTCGCATGTGCTTAACACCCTCAGGATACAAAAAATTATAATCCTTGGCAATCTTTGAGTTTGGCGATTTCCGAAAAAAAGGCTATGTTCATCCGGGATCAAAACTTCTTTTATTTTCTCTCGGACCTTTTGCGGAGAGGATCTACCCAAGAAGAGGGCCTCTGGCTGATGACCCTGGGCATAGCCATACTCATCCTAACCCCCTATGCCCGAGTGATCATGTCTATCCTTTATTTTATTGGCAGAAAAGACATGAAATATACGCTTATTACCCTCTTTGTCTTTATTCTGCTCACGATAAGTTTACTTTTTCATTAGTGACCAGCCAGTGGTCAAAAAACCTTCCACCGCATCAAGCATGCCTGCATCCTCCCTCAGGCCTATCAGGCCGCTCAGCAGTTCGTAAAACGATGGTAGCGCCTCTATCCAAAAGCCGCTACTTTGCCTGACCACAGGACGCGTTGTTCTATATTTCCTTAAAACTTTTTCAACCCGTTACCATCAAAATACAGTACTTTTTGTCTTAAAATACAAGGTTCACCTTATTTATCTCCACAATAATATTGAGAGAAAATATTACAATATATTTTTCTTACGAAGTATGCGGGTTCTGACGAATTCCAAGGAAAGGAGAAAACAAAATGGCAAATAGGGTTAAATACTTCGGATTAGCAATGGCGGCGCTCTTAACCATTGTTATGTCAATTTCCACTTTTGCCCAACCTCCTTTAAGGGGAGAGTCCAGTTATTCGCCCGTAGCGATCAAAGAGAATTTTGAGTCGATTATGGCTCGGATGAAAGCTGCGAAGCCTGAAGTAATGAAACGGCAGATGGATTTGCTCAATGAGCGCTATGACTTGGGCAACCGACCGGCTCAGGGCGTGACCATGTCCCGCGGTAAGCCCATTCAGGAAGGTGTAAGAGTCAAACTCCCCCCTGGTATGACCTGGGAGAGGCTGGCGGCAATGAGCCCCGAAGAGATCCGTGAAAAGGGCTTATTCCCCGCGGGCTTCTTTCCCCTTCCTCACCCCAACCACCCTGAAGGGGGAATGGTCTTTCCCAAGTTCCACATCGATGAGGTTAAGAAGCAAGAAGGACGGGACCTTATCCGCTTTGACCTCGACTTTGACTTGCTGGACCATTTTTTGCCCGAGTTCCCGGCACCCATCCATTTGACCACACGACTTGACCTCGGAGATGTTTCTCAAGGTAAACTGGTCACCATTGACAACTACTATGAGTTGTTTAATGGAATTCTGAATCCCAAGCAACTTGAGGGCTTGAGGCTGTTGGTGACACCCTTTCCCCAACAGCAGTTCAACCAAACCGAGGACCGCCGGTCCGAACGTCCAAGCCGGGGAGTGGTTTGTTTTGACTGCCATGCCAACGGGCATACGAATGCGTCGACGCACCTTGTTGGGGATATCCGTCCCCAGGAATTCCGCCATCGCCTTGACACTCCTTCGCTGCGCGGAGTTAATATTCAGCGGTTGTTTGGCTCCCAGCGCGCCCTGAAGAGTGTTGAGGATTTCACTGAGTTTGAACAACGTGCGGCTTACTTCGATGGTGATCCGGTGATTGCTACGAAAAAGGGCGTCAACATCCTGGAACGGGGCAGTCAGGTGCATTTCATGGCGGAGTTTCAGGCGCTTCTGGACTTCCCACCAGCTCCCAAACTTGGAATCGATGGCAAGCTTGATCGGAAGAAGGCGAATCAGTCTGAAATGCGGGGACAGGTCTTATTCTCAGCTCATTGTGCAAGCTGCCACCCGGCGCCCTATTACACGGACAATCTCATGCATAACCTGAAGGCGGAACGTTTCTACAAGCCTCGCATGATCAATGGTCGTATGGCAAGCGCAGATGGTCCGATTAAGACCTTTCCCTTGCGAGGTACTAAAGATTCTCCTCCTTATTTACATGATGGCAGACTTCTTACGTTGGAAGATACGGTGGAGTTTTTCAATGTGATTCTTGGACTTGGACTCGGCGCACAGGAGAAAAAGGATCTGGTGGAATTTATGAGATCACTTTGACCCTATAGGCGATCGAATTCCTAACCTGGGAAGCATAAATAATGGGTGACCCCAATTACTATGAAAATCCGGAATGTCAATCCGAATTTTCATGAATTTTCATGATAAGCCTCCATTGCTACCTCTCGTGTTTAAGGCAGGGAACTGGATAGGTGGACAAGGCACCCACCCTCTACCCTTCACGAAGGGCGTCCCGTGGATTGATGCCTTTTCAAAACCGCATATGCAGGTTTGGTTTCTGTGGTCATCGGTGCGCCTTGCAAGATTTTCCTTGCCAGGTCTTGCAGAATATGTAATGGGCGGGTGAATGTAGTCAGATAAAGTGCGCTCTCCCCTCTTTTAATGCCCACCTTTTAATGACTTGACAAGCTATCCCATTCTGCTATCATCCCCTCAGAAATACGCTCTCCAATCCCCTTGCTCGGGAGGAAGGTTATGGCTTGGAGTTTTTGAAACCCCATTTCTTGTGGATAGAGGAATGGGGTTTTTTAGTGACTTCTTCCTGAAAGCAATGTTTGAAAAGTTCTGACAAAAAATGTATATTTCAATTAGTAATTGTTAAATCTAAATGCCGTGTCAGGGTGAAGAGTAGGTGAAGGCGTCAGCCAAGATTATATTTAATAGCGCCTGTCAAGTATTTAGTAAAAGCCAGGCCCCAGCAGCCCTGCTTTTGTTTTTGGGGGCGGGTTTATGTGGTGGCTTCAGCTTGCCGGTGCTGGTGGTGTCAGAATAGTATCAAAGTAAAACTGCATGTGGCGATATTTACATGCCTTCCAATGTCCATCCATTGGACATAAGGTTTTAAAACAAAATCGGCACCTGGGAGCTTGATAGGGGTGCGCTCACATACCGGAGGCCGGGGAATCAAAACCCTTGCCAATGACCTCCTGGGTTTCGTTGATGATCAGAAAGGCCTTGGGGTCAATCGCGGTCACCATATCTTTCATCTTCGCCAGCTCAAAAAGGGAAATTACGCTATAGATGATTTCCAGGGGAGACTGGGTGTAAGCTCCCCGACCGGTAAGTAACGTTGCCCCTCGGTGGAGTTTATTCAGAATCTGCTGGGAAATTTCGAAGGAATGGGCAGAGATGATGAAGACGCTTCTCCGTTCGTTGAAACTAGCCAGGATCCGGTCCATCACCGATCCAGAAACGAAGACGTAAATGATGGAATAGAGGGCCGCATCCAGGTTGATGAGGAAGGCCCCCAAAACCAGGGGAATCGAGTTGAACAGAGAAGAAACGATGCCCACACGCACGGATAACCGGCGGTTCAGGACCATGGCGATGATGCCCGTCCCTCCCCCGGAACCACCGGAGCGGAAGATCAATCCCGAACCGCACCCGGAAATCACCCCGGCGAAAACTGCCGCCAGGAGCGGATTGGCCACGGTGATATGAAAACTCGTGGTGAATGTCAGAAACAGGGAAAAAGAAAACATCCCCAATAGGCTGAAGAAAAAGAACTTCCCCGAAATCATGGTCCAGCCCATGATGAAAAGGGGAATATTGATCAGAAAAACCATCAACCCGATGGACAGTTTGGGGATGAGGTAATGGATCAACAGAGCCAGCCCGGAAATCCCTCCGCTGATGAATTCGTGATGAACCAGGATCCCGTTGATCGAGATGGACCACATCAGCGCCCCGAGAACAATGGATAGGGTCGGCAGCCAGAGATCTCTGTGGAAAAACGATTTCAGGATCTTTATCTTATCTTTGCCTTTGCCCATTTGATTTTTCCTCCTCCCAAAACTCCTGAGTTTATTCCTGACTACTTCCGTATTCTTATGGGGACCTGACCTTAACCCGCCCTCAATTATTGTAACACATTCAAAGTTAGACCACCTGGCTTATAAATTGGCATGATAGCCTCGGGTGTTGGTGACCTATTTCCCAAAGTACTATGTGGTCGTAAAAGGGACATTCTTTGAATTGATTATATTTGGGTCATGTCAAGATTCGCCAGATTGGATTCCCCTGGGGTTTTGTACCCTGTCATGGGGCGGGGGAAAGAGCGTGAGAGAGGGGACGTAGTGGAAATTATGCACTTTGCATGTGAGTGGGTTTTTGGTAGAAGACAGCCATGCCTTGTCAAGTCAGATTAGACGCTCCTGGAACCCTGCACC
>ENA-OVNE01000017-OVNE01000017.1-marine-sediment-metagenome-genome-assembly--contig:-NODE-17-length-15325-cov-2.966815_pt1 | contig 15325 bp, 14 predicted proteins | sample MGYA00250109_ERZ650190 | MGnify/ENA primary metagenome ERZ650190 (study PRJEB26730, sample SAMN04396784) | marine sediment metagenome | isolation source: Baltic marine sediment | place: Denmark...
GGCCGATCGCACCAAGATTATGGAATACTTTACGACCCTGAGAGATTTCAAGGGCGTTTGCAGCCGTGGGTTCGACCCCGTTGGGGATGGCATAAAAGACGTCCAGGTTTATGAAATCAAGGGAGGGCAGTGGGCCCAAGTGAAAAACTAAAAAATTTTTGGCTTGAATGGGGCGGCCTTCATTCGGCCGTCTCCATAACCGGTAATAATGGATGATGAATCATGTTCTGGCAACAGCTCATCAATGGCTTGATGTTGGGTAGTACCTATTCGTTGATCGCCATGGGCTATACCCTGGTGCTGGGGCTTTTGAAGATGCTGAACTTGGCCCATGGGGATGTCTTCATGTTTGGTGCTTTCCTGGGATATTCCTTTGCTTTACTGGGAATTCCCCTCTACTGGGCCCTGCTTTTGGCCATGGTGGGAGCGGGCATTATATCCCTCCTCGTTGAACGCTTCTGTTTCCGTCCCCTCAGGAAGGCTCATTTTCTGGGTCCTTTGCTCAGTACCATCGCTTTTGGCATTCTATTGCAGAACGTGGGCACACAGATCTGGGGCTCTGAACCATCTCGATATCCCCAAACCATGGAGATGGCCCAATTCCAATTGGGACCCGTACTCATCTCCTCTGTCCAATTGATCATCCTGGCGATCTCTTTGCTATTGATGGTCGGCATCGACCAGTTCGTGAGAAGGACGCGGATGGGAAGAGCCATGAGGGCCACGTCAGAAAATCAAATAAACGCCAGTCTCCTGGGAGTCGATGTCAATCGAGTGGTCAGATTCACCTTTTTTACTTCAGGTGCCCTGGCCGGGGTGGCCGGGGTGTTGACGGCACTGGTTTACCTGCAGATCACCCCTTTTATCGGGATCCGCCAGGGTTTGATTGGTATGGTGGCCATTGTAATCGGAGGCCTGGGAAATCTGCGGGGAGCCATGATTGCCGGGATCTTGATCGGGGTCATCGAGGTGATGAATGATGCCTATTTTACTGCGAGTTATCGGGACATGATCATCTTCGGCCTCTTTTTTCTCTTTCTCATGTTCAAGCCGGAAGGACTTTGGGGGACAACAAAACAGGAGTCTTAGGAGTTTTACAGAGTGAACGTTTATATTGAGGGAGTCTTAGCGCTTATGGGCATTAACATCCTGCTCGCTCTAAGCGTATATGCCATATTGACGACCGATCAGCTTTCCCTCGGGAACGCCGGCTTCATGGCCATTGGCGCCTATACCTCTGCCTATCTCACGGTCAAGTTTGGTGTGGCTCTTCTGCCGGCTTTGATCATTGGCGCCTTAACCGCCAGCCTCATCGGGCTCCTCATTGGAATTCCCGCCCTGCGTTTGAAGGGAATCTATTTGGTGATGGCTACTTTAGGCTTCGGCGAGATGGTGCGGACTTTCTTCTTGAACTTTGAGCCCACCGGAGGAGCCTCCGGCTTTCGGGGCCCTATGGGATCATCCCTGCTCCTTATCTATGGATGGGTCATCGTATTCGTCGCCTTTTTCTGGCTTCTGGCTAGGTCCAGACTGGGTCGATCGCTGGACGCCGTACGCGATGATCCAGAAGTAGCCAGTACCCTGGGCTTGGACGTCGTCCGACTGAAGGTCTGGGCTTTCTGGTTAGGTGCTTTTATCGCCGGGATCGCTGGAGGTCTATATGCCCACCACATGTTTTACATCGAATCGAGCAATTTCAATTTCTTACTTTCTACCATGATTGTTCTCTACGTGATCCTTGGTGGGATGGAGACCTTCTGGGGAGCCATGGTGGGAGCCATCATCTTCAGCATCCTTCCCGAGGTTCTGCGTTTCATGAAGGATTGGCGTCTATCCTTTTACGGCGCGGTCCTCGTCACCGTGATGATCATAAGGCCGGCCGGTATAATTACCCGGGAGATGGTCAGAGACTTCAGAGAATGGCTTGGGAGAATATTCCACAGAGCGAGGACTTGGGATGCTTGAGATCAGCAACGTCTCCAAAAACTTCGGCGGGTTGATGGCCCTCGACCAGGTCAATCTTCAACTGGAACAAAACAAAATTTACGGCCTCATCGGCCCCAACGGGGCAGGAAAGACAACCCTGTTCAACCTCACCACCGGACTGCTTCCCGTGTCTGGGGGCTCCATTCAATTCCAAGGACAGGAGTTGACATCTCTTCACCCCCATCAGATTGCCCGGCTGGGGATTGCCCGCACTTTTCAGAATATTCGCCTGTTTGCAAGCATGACTGTTCTAGAGAACGTCTTAGTGGCTCAGAATATTCGCACCCAATCTGGAATCACCAGCCTTTTGCCAACCAATCATAGGGAGGACAGTTTTCGCAAGGAGGCGGAATCCCTACTGCAACAGATGGGCCTCTGGCAAAAAAACAAAGAGAAAAGCTCCAGCCTGGCTTACGGGGAACAAAGACGTTTAGAGATCGCCAGGGCACTTGCCCTGGAGCCTACCCTATTGCTGCTGGACGAACCTGCAGCCGGGATGAACGAGGCCGAGACTGAGGAACTTCTCGACAGGATCCAGGAAATTAGGAATATCGGCAAGACCATTTTTTTGATCGAGCACGACATGAACGTCGTTATGGGTATTTGCGACTACATATTCGTCTTGAATTTTGGAAAATTGATCGCTCAGGGAACACCCGCGGATATACAGGCTAACGAAGCCGTCATCGAGGCCTACCTAGGAAGGGAGGAAGACTAAGGAATTAATGCTGGTGGTCAAAGGAATTGAGGCCTGTTACGGCAATATTCAGGTCCTAAAAGGCCTAGACATTGAGGTCCAAAAGGGAGAGATCGTAACGCTGATCGGCGCCAATGGTGCAGGGAAGACTACCCTGATTCGGGTAATTGCGGGAGTTCTTCCACCGACTCGGGGAGAAGTGTTCTTCGAGGGGGAGAAAATTACGAAAATCCCTTGCCATAAAATCGTCAAGAAGGGGATCTTTTTGATCCAGGAGGGTCGGGCCATCTTGAAAAAGATGACCATCTTGGAAAACCTCCTGATGGGGGCATTCATTCGTCCGGGTGAGAACCTCAACCATTCGCTGGATGCGGTCTTCAATATGTTTCCCATCCTTCGACAAAGACAAAGGCAACTGGGTGAGACCCTGAGTGGAGGGGAACAGCAAATGTTGGCCCTCGGCAGGGCACTCATGGCTAAGCCCAAGCTCTTCATGATGGATGAGCCTTCCCTGGGTCTGGCGCCCTTGCGGGTGAATGAGGTCTTCACCAAGATCCGGGAACTAAAAAGTGATGAAACCGGCATTCTCCTTGTTGAACAGAATGCTCGCAAAGCCCTGCAAATAGCCGACCGGGGCTATGTCATTGAGATTGGAAGGATTGTCCTCACCGGCACTGGGGAAGAACTCAGATCGAACGAGAAAATTCAGGAGGCCTACCTCGGTGGGAAAAGAGCGAGGAGACAGGGCCTGCAATCATGACTTCCAGCGGTGTACGTTTGATTCCTCCGGCGACCTTGATCTCATTTTCCGCAAGTTTCATAGCCTATGTGCCCGCTGACCGGAATCGGTCCCGACCCCCGTATAACCTACCTCCCCTTCAATTTGACTCCCCAAGTGATCCATTTTTTTACACCTTCATTTTGGATCCGGGGAACCCGCGGCCCTTTTCGCAAGTTTCCCGGCGATTTTATTTTCCAGCCCCTGCACATATAAATCTGAAGCGTGGATTGCTGCAGTTCTAAAACACGTTTGGTCTTTTCACTTAGCAAAAAAAAGCTCGACAAATATTTTTACCTGTGTCAATTTAGAAATTAGAAACGCGAAACGTTATTTCGCAATACGGAACTCTTATGTACCCCCGTCAAAGATCGAAGCCGAATAATCTTGTCCAAACCATCAAAAGAGTCTCTTACATCCTTGAGGTCCTGGGACAAAATCCCCAAGGGAACGGCCCACCGCCTTCTCTCCTCCCTTCACTATTGTGGCTTTGTCCGTCAAGACGAGAAAACGAGGGACTACTTTTTGGGTTTCAGGTTAGTGGAACTCGGTAATTTTCTCCTGAGTCAACTCGACCTTCGAAAAGAGGCCGGGCTCTCTTTAAGGGATCTTGCAGAAAGGACAAAAGAGATGATTTACCTTGTTCTCCTTGACCAGAATGAGGTGGTTTACATTGATAAAGTGGAAACTGATCAAAATCCAAGCGGCCTGAGAATGGCTTCCCATAGCGGCTTGCGAAATCCCGCCCATAGTTGTGCAGTGGGGAAAGTTCTGTTGGCTCACCTCCCCGAAGAAGCCGTGGATCATTTCCTCCAAGAAAATGCCCTTCTTAAAAGAACTGAAAACACCCGCAGCGATCCCAGCAGCTTGAAAAAACATCTAAAGGCGGTGCGGACGCAAGGATACGCAATTGATGATGAAGAAAACGAGAAAGGGGTTCGTTGCGTGGCCGCTCCCATTTTTAATGAGATGGGAAAGGCTGTAGCGGCTATCAGTCTTTCTGGCCCAGCTTTTCGAGTCACAAAAAAAATTATTCAAGAAACCTTGAAAAAGGAGGTAGTGGAGACGGCTTTAAAAATTTCACAAAGATTAGGTTTCCGGGGAGGGAAGTGAAATTAAGGATTTGGAATTAGAAGAAATAAAAAAACAAAAGGAGAAAGGCAATGAAAAAAGTTTTAGCCATCTGCTTCCTATTCAGTCTAATCGTCCTGCAGGGAACGGGGCTGGCGGTAGATAAGGTTACCCTGCGGCTCAACTGGAATGTCTATGGAGAGCATGCCGCCTTCTTCTACGGGCTGGAGCAGGGGTTTTACAAACAGGAGGGCATTGATCTGACCATCGGGATCTCCCAGGGGTCAGGCCAGACTGTGAAATTGATCGGCACCAAAAATGACCCCTTCGGTTATGCCGATGCCGCAACGGTAGCCAAACATATCAGCGAGGGGGTGGAAGTGAAGATGCTGGCAGTCATGCTGCAAACTAACCCTCAGTGTGTCATCACCTGGGCAGATAAGCACCCCCTGAAAAAGCTCCAGGATATTAAGGGGCTCTCTTTCTCCTTCGTTGCCGGAGACTCTCTGCACCAGCTCTGGCCGGCCATCCTCGCGGGCGCGGGTCTAAAAGAAGCGGATGTTAAGACGATCTTTGCGCCCAGCGGGCCAACGAAAATCCAGCTCATGCTTCAGGGAAAGGTTGATGGAACTCCCGGTTATATTACCATGCAGCCTTACCTGCTGGAGAGGGAGTCCGGAAGAAAAACTTCAACTATGATGTTTTCCGAGTTTGGTGTGAATACGATGAGCCAGGGAATTCTTGCCCACGTCGAGACCTTGCAAAAGAACCCGGACCTGGTTAGGCGGTTCATGCGGGCGACTCAGAAATCCTGGATAGAAGCGGCCAAGAACGTAGAGGCGGCAGTCAATACCCATGTCAAGGCCAACCCCAAAGAAGATGCCCCCTTCACCCGCTACACCTTCACCAAGAGCCTGGAAGTTTTGACCACCCCGCAGAGTAAGGGCAAGCCTCTGGGATGGATGGCCAAGGAAGACTGGGAGCAGACCCTGAATGTCCTGGAGAAGTATGGAGGGATGAAGGGGCGTAAACCTACGGAAGCTTACTACATCAACGAATTCCTGCAGTAGAAAGGCAGAATACAGGAGACAGAAGTCAGAAGAAAAAGAGGGAAAATGCATTTTATACTGAATTCTGACTCCTGCATCCTGAATTCTTTTTTGGGTGTTCCATGATTACTTTATCGATCCTAAGCGAAGAGGACCGGAAGAAGATTCTCCAGGCCTCCTTTCGAATTCTGGAGGAGACGGGGGTCCAGATAGACCACCCGGAAATCTTCCAGAAATTATGCGAGGCTGGATGCCGGGGGGATGAAGAGAAGAGCCGGGTTTTCTTTCCCCGGGCTGTTGTGGAAGAAAAAGTAAAACTGTGTCCCTCGAAAGCTCTTTTCGCCGACCGGCAAGGTGGCCTCTTCACTGCTGTGCCCGGAGGAACCTGTGTCTTCTTTACGGGAAATGCCCTGAACTTTACTAAAGGCAAGGAAACCCATCCAATACTGGAAACGGATTTCGCTATGTTCTGCCGGGTAGTGGAGGCGATGCCTTTTATTCAGGGGGTGGTGGGCACCAACCTCAGCGAGTACCCCCCAGAAGCCAAAGACTTCGTCGGATTCCGGGTCATGATGGAAAATACCCGAAAGCACCTCCGACCATGCATCTACACCCCTCAGGGGGCAGCCATCATTGTTGATATGGCCCAGGCCTATCTCGCAGAGATGGGGCAAGACCTGCGTTCCCGTCCTATCGTTAGCACAGGTTATACCATCGTTTCTCCCCTTCGCTGGACAAAAGAGGGGCTGGAAGTTTACCGGAGAACAGCAGGTTACGGGATGCCAGCCACGATTAACTCAGAATGCATATCAGGGGCCACCTCCCCGGTCACGCTAGCGGGTACCCTGGTTTTAGCCAACGCCGAAGCCCTCTCCGGTATTGTGATCAATCAAATCCTGGAACCGGGCAGGCCCTGCATTTATAACCTGGGGTTCTCCCATGTGATGGATATGAAAACCGCTGAGCCTACGACCGGCGCTCCCGAAAATGGACTAATCGCTGCTGCAGGTGCAGCCTTTGCGCGAGACCTGAATTTTCCCAGCGCTGCCTGGACCTGCAGTGACTCCGCCTGTGTGGATTCGCAGAGTGCCTACGAAAGGACCCTCGTGGGTTTGGTACAGCTCCTGGGAGGAGCCAACATTATCTGGGGCGCAGGGAACCTGGAATTTACCCGGGCGATTTCCCTGGAACAGGCCGTGATCGATAATGAGATCATCGGCGCAGCCCAGCGAGTTAAGCGGGGAATCGAAGTCAATGAAGAAACCCTGGCGGTAGAACTCATTCAGGAAATGAAGTCCCAGGCCAATTATCTCAGTTCCGATTTCACCCTAAAGCACTTCCGGAAAGAATTGGCCAGCTTCAACCTGGTCAATCGCCATCGCCGGAGTGCCTGGGAAAAACGGGGCTCCAAATCATTGGAAGAGGCAGCCAGAGAGCAGGTGGAAAAGATCTTGCAGAAACCGCAGCCCGAGCCAACCGACCGAGGCGCTCTGGAGAAAGTTCGTTCCATCGAGAAAAAATGGCTGGAGAAAGTCAGGAGATGAAAGGACGAAAAAGGGAAAGCTGGCAAACCCGGGTGGGGAATATCGGTTGGCCTCTGGCTTTTATCCTCGGGGCCGCTGCCCTCTGGGAAATTTTAGTCCGAGCTTTGCATATTCCCAAATGGCTCATGCCTGCTCTGAGTGTAGTTCTTCTTCGTATAGGGAGCGACGCATCTTTTTTGGCGACTCATGCCTCCTATACCCTTTACGTCATCTTGGCGGGGTTCTTGCTGGCCATTGCCGTGGGCGTGCCCATGGCCCTCCTCATCGCCTCATGGCGAGTTGCCGAAAAGACCATCTATCCTTTAGTGGTTTTTTCCCAGACCGTTCCCAAAATCGCCATTGCGCCTCTGTTTGCCATCTGGCTGGGCATGACCTCCTTACCCCATATCCTCATCACTCTACTGATCTCCTTCTTCCCAATTGTCATCGACACCGTTGCCGGCCTGAAGTCTCTCCCCCTGGAGATGGTCCATTTATCCCAATCGATGGGCACCAGCCGATGGCAGATGTTTCGCAAGATCCGCCTTCCTTTTGCCCTTCCCTTTCTTTTTGCCGGGCTGAAAGTTGCGATAACGCTGGCGGTTGTGGGAGCCATCGTGGGGGAGTGGGTTGGGTCAGAGAAAGGTCTGGGGTACGTATTGCTCCTGGCCAACGGGCAACTGGATACGGCCCTGGCCTTCTCGGCCATTATCATTCTCACCCTCATGGGCATGGGCCTCTTCTTTATTGTCTGGATCCTGGAGAAGCTGCTGACCTCCTGGCATGTCTCGGAGCGGGTCAAGGAGATTGAAGGGATATGAGCGAACAGGCCTTCATTGACATCCGGGGGGTAACTAAAACCTATCCTTCCAAGCGGGGAGACGTGGAGGCTCTGGGCAAGATTGATTTGGCCGTGGCCCACGGAGAGTTTGTTTCCATCGTTGGCCCCTCTGGATGCGGCAAGAGCACACTCTTAAAGATAGTGGCCGGACTACTCTCTCAAAGCTCCGGAGAGGTGACCGTAGGCGGCCATAGAGTGGACCGACCGCAGTCCAATATCGGCATCGTCTTCCAATCCCCGGTTTTGATGGAATGGCGGACCGTGATCAAAAACATCCTCATCCAGGCTGAGGTCCGCCATATGGATATGGCCGTGGCTAAAAACCGGGCAAACAGCCTGCTTCAGCTCGTCGGCCCCGAGGGATTCGAAAACCACCGGCCCTACGAGCTTTCCGGAGGGATGCAGCAACGGGTGGCCATTTGTCGGGCCCTCGTTCACGATCCGCCGCTCCTTCTCATGGATGAACCTTTCGGAGCCCTGGATAATCTGACCCGGGAACAGCTCACTTTGGATTTCCAGCACATCTGGATGGAGACAAAAAAAACTGTTTTCTTTGTCACCCACAACATCCTGGAAGCGGTCTTCCTCTCAGACCGGGTGGTGGGGATGACTCCCCGACCGGGCCGCATCGATCTGATCGAGAAGATTGACATCCCCAGGCCTCGAACCTGGGACCTCCTCGGTTCAGAACGCTTCGGCCATTATGTGGAGAAACTCAGGAATATGTTCCGCTCCCAAGGGGTCTTATGCGATGCCAAAGATCTTCCAGGGCTGGCCGGCAAGGGGCCGAGTGAGTGCAGGGTGCGTTAAATCTGACCCCCTTACCCTCCCCCTCTCCCCCATGAGGGGGAGAGGGCAGGGGGGGGATTGATGATAAGTGAGGAGAATCGGATGTCCTTAATCGAAAAACTGAAGAACATGGTTACCGAAGGCAACCTTGAGGAAGCCCCGCAGGTTACCCAGGAAGCCCTGCAATCCGGAGTAGATCCCCAGCAGATCATAGACCAGGCTCTGATTGCAGCTATGGAAGTGGTGGGCAAGAGATTTGCCTGCGGAGATCTTTTTATCCCGGAGATGTTTCTTGCGGCTAAGACCATGGAGAGCGCCCTTGCCGTACTCCGGCCCCTGATTGTCGATAAGGGAATCAAGGCCAAGGCCACGGTAGTCTTTGGGACGGTTGAGGGGGATGTACACGATATCGGTAAAAACCTGGTCATTATGATGATGCAGGGGGCCGGGTTCGAGGTACACGACCTGGGCACGGACGTGGCTCCAGAAAAATTTCACGAGGCCATCCAAAAACATAAACCGGATCTTTGTTGTATGTCCGCTCTTCTGACTACCACCCAAGGGGGCATGGGGAAGACCATTCAGTTCTTGAAAGAGAAAGGGGTTCGCGATGCGGTGAAGATTATGGTGGGGGGTGCCCCCATAACAGAGATTTTCGCCTTGGAGATCGGGGCAGACGGCTATGCGCCAGATGCCGGCTCAGCGGTCGAGAAAGCCAAGGAGCTTCTCGGAATCCGTTAAGGGGTCCCTGAATGGCTAAAATAAGATTTTTATCGAACTTCGGGAGGAATTTTCTACGAATCTGGACACTACCAAAAATTTATAAATCTTTGAAGCTATTCAAGGTTACTGAATGGGCCAAAAGTCACCACCAACCGGCTCGTGTCTCAATTTACTTGAGAGGAACGGAGGATGAAAAAATTGGAAAGGATTTTCTCCGGTCGTCATCGATACAGGGGAATCAAGACCAAAGCTTTTCTTAAACCGATCTATCTGAGAAAGGATTGATTGCCTATGAATAAGACGGTTAAAGTCGGAATCGTGGGAGCAGGCTTCGCTGCCGCTTTCCATCTGCGCTCCTACCGGCAGGTGCAGGGGGTTCCTGTTGAAATCGTTGCCATTGCGGATGTCAACCAAGCCAGGGCTGAAGACTTGGCCAAGCGTTTTGGCATCCCCAAGTGTTACGATGACTTTCGGCATATTTTGGACGACAGGTCGATTCAGGTAGTGGACCTTGTTGTCCCCAACGCTCTGCACCTGCCCATGGTTCTGCAGGCCGCCCAGGCCGATAAACATATCATCTGCGAAAAGCCGCTCACTGGTTATTTCGGCCAGGGGGAACCGGACGATAAAGTCGGCTCCACCCCAAAGAGGGAAATGCTGCGGAAAGTTCGGGAAGACTTGAAAAAAGTCGCCGAAGTAATGGCCGCCCATCCGGTGAAATTTTGCTATGCTGAAAACTGGGTACATGCCCCTGCTTTCAAAAAAGCCCTGGAGCTAATGGAGAAATGTTTCGTTTCCGGAGCCATTTTGGAGATGCGCGGGGAAGAATCGCACAGTGGTTCCCATGCTGAGTATGCTAAGTGGTGGCGGCATGCGGGGGGCGGAGCCATGGCCCGCCTGGGTGCTCACCCCATTGCTTCCGGCCTTTTTTTGAAGCAATTCGAGGGAGGAAAAAAATTCGGCCACCCCATCCTGGCTCGAGAGGTTTGGGCGGACGGAACTGACCTCACCAAAACCTCTGCTTTTGCCGGCACAAAGGGAAGCCCCTTGGTGACAGGTTGGGGAGATGTAGAGACCTGGTCGCAACTCACGATCACCTTTACCGATGGTACCAAAGGGACCTTCTTCGCCGCCGATGACCTTCTGGGCGGGATGGAATCCAACATGGACATCCGTCTTTCCCATGCCCGGATAAAATTTGACCTCTGCCCGGTTCGGGTCTGCCAGTTTTATACCATTGACCCCACCCCGGTTAAAGACGTCTATTTTAACGAAAAGCAGGAAACCAAAGCCGGGCTTTCGTTCCCCAACCCGCACGAAGAGTGGCTCTTGGGGTACCCCCATGAAATTCAGGATTTCATGGAAGCCATCGCTTTCGACCGTCAACCCCTCACAGGTTTAGACCTGGCCATGCAGGTGGTTGAGGTATTATATGCGGGATATGTTTCTAGGGAAGAAGGACGAAAAGTCTCCCTGTCTTAAGCCACAGAGAACACAGAGGGCACAGAGAATAAATTCAACAATCAAATAGAAAAATTGCAACATCAGACAAAATACTTTTTCCCCATGTTTCTGTGTTTTGGTTATTGATCATTGATTTCTAATTGATCTCTGTGGGCTCTGTGACCTCTGTGGCTAATTATTTTAGGAGGTTTTAGATGAACGATGATCTTTATTACCTGCCGGTCAAAATCGGCAATGTGGAATTGAAAAATCCCTTCATGGTCGCTTCCGGGCCGACGGCCAAACGCATCGAGCAACTGGAACTCGCCGAGAAATGCGGCTGGGGAGCAGCGGCCATCAAACAGACTTTCAACCCAGTCCCTTACATTAACTATCAACCTCGCTACCGCTGGCTGAAAAAAGAAAAACTCCACACTTTCACAGCCGAATACCGTCTGGATATGGAAAGCGGCCTTCGGCTCGTGGAAGAGGCCCGGAAAAAATGCCAAGAAATGGTCATTATTGCCAACTACTCCTATGTCCAGGCGGACCTGGATGGGTGGCAGGATGCGGCCCGGCGTTTTGAAGCTGCCGGAGCGCAAATCCTCGAATTGAACTTCTGCTGCCCGAATATGTCCTTTAATGTGGACGTATCTGCGAAGGCCACTAAGGAGAACCGTCCTTCCTCTGGAGCAAGCATGGGCCAGGATGAAACCTCGGTGCGGCTGGTGCTTGAAAAAATCCGAGAAGTCACCCAACTTCCCCTTATCGCCAAGATTACACCTGAAGGAGGCCGGATCGCTGATGTTTCTAAGGTGGCCTTGGGGGCCGGGGCGGCAGCGGTTTGCAGCGTAGCCAATCGCCTGGGCATTCCTCCCATTGACATCTGGAACTATAAAAAGCCCATTTATAACCTGCAAGGGGAAAACACCATGGGTTGCCTTTCTGGACCTTGGATCAAACCTCTGGCCCTGCGGGATGTTTTTGAGATCCGGAAAATGGTCGGGCCCACCCCCCACATCATCGGGACCGGCGGGATTGCTTCCATGGAAGACGCCGTAGAAATGATCATGTGCGGTGCCGACTCCATCGGAGTTTGCACCGAGACCATGATCCACGGGTTCGGCTTTCTGGAAAAATGGATGAAGTCCTTGAAAAATTACATGCAGAAGATGGGCTTTCAGACAGTAAGAGATATTCGGGACCTGCTCATTCAGGAAATTAAATCAGCAGCGGAGCTGACGGTCTGGGCCGGAGTTGCTCAGGTAGACCCAGAAAAATGCTCTTCTTGTGGTCTATGTGTAGAGATCGGACATTGTAATGCCATCGTCCTGACCGATGCCTCAGCGGAGATCAACCCGCAACTCTGCCAGGGTTGCTCAACCTGCATCGACATCTGCCCGAAAAAAGCCATCCAGATGGTGGATGAAAAGATATGAGGGAGAGATGTGGAGATAAAGGGATGGGGACTAAGAATAATCAGTTTGGAGTGTTTAGTTCGGAGTTCGAAGCAATGAGTCTTACCCTCCGAACTCAATACTCCGAACTCCGAATTTCCAATTCTCCAATTATCCGTGAGCCACTTGATCGAAGATCTTTTTAAACTCTTGCTCCGTCAGCAACCCTTTTTTCTTAATCGAAGCTTCCTTCACTTTCAAAACGATGGCCTCGCGCTGTTCCTGGGAGGCATCGCCGCCGATCTTTTCCAGCCATTCGGCCACTGAATCGATCCCGCTGCTCTTACCCATGACGATCTCGATGGGGCGTTGCCCCACCAGGGAAGGAACGAAAGGGCCAAGCTCCAGGGGATTTTCATCCCGGCAGCGCCTCACCCAGCTGGTCACAATGCCGGACTCCACGTCCATGAGCGTCTCCCCCACGATGGGGCGGTTGGAAGGAATCTGCGTGTTCGACAGCTCCCGCACCAGCTTGGAAAGGCTGTAAAATTTCTCCGTCTTGATCCCGATGTCAATCCCGTACATAGTTAAAAGGGCCAGGACTAACTCCTCCATGGCGGCATTACCCGCTCGCTCGCCAATTCCTGTAACTGTGGTGTGGGCCACCGTACACCCGCAAGCCAGGGCCATGAGCGTGTTGGCCACTCCCATACCAAAATCATCGTGGAAATGTGGCTCCAAGGGTTTCTTAACGCGTTCCTGAATCCTCTTGATCAGGTGCGGAATGGCATGGGGTGAAATACCCCCGAAGGTATCCACCACGGCCAAGGCATCCATATGCCCCTCGGTGGAAATCTTCTCGATCAAATCTAAAAACCAATTCATATCCGCCCGCGAAGCATCGATCGGGAACCAGACCGTGTATAAGCCTAATTCCTTGGCTAGCAAAGTGGCTTCGATGGAAAGATCGATGGCTTTCTGCAACTCCCACCCGTAAGCATGCTTGATGATATGCTCGCTCGATGGAATCTCCACCACCACTCCCTTCACCCCGCACTCTTTGGCCAGCTTCACATCCGAAACCATGCAACGGGAAAAAGCGAAAATTTCCGGCCCAAAATTCGCCTGAACGATCTCCTTGATAGCCCGTTCATCCTCCTTAGAGACCGCCGGCATTCCTGTTTCGATGCGGTGCACTCCTGCTTCTGCCAATGCCTTGGCGATTTTCATTTTATCTTCTAAAGTGTAGGCGATTCCTGCCTGCTGCTCCCCGTCCCGCAGGGTAATATCATGGATCTTGATCTCCTTGGCCGGTGGAAACTGAAATTTCGAGGTAACCTCCGGTTCGTAATTCCAAGGGCTGACAAACCACTTCTCTGTTTTCCAAGGCTGTTTCATTCTTTCTCCTTCCCTTTCTAACAAATTCGGAATTTGGATTTCGGAATTCGGAATCTTTCATTTGTTGATTTCAATTCCGCATTCCGCAATTCGCAATTTAATCGTTATTTAAGTCCCAGCACATCTTGCATATCATAAAGTCCGGGTTTCTGTTTGACCACCCAGCGAGCGGCCCGTACCGCCCCCCGGGCAAAGTTGTCCCGGCTGTGGGCGCGATGGGTAACCTCTAACCTCTCACCCAGGCCGCCGAAGATTACGGTATGTTCACCGACGATGTCTCCGGCGCGGATGGTTTGCATCCCGATCTCTGCTTGCTTTCTTTCCCCGATAATTCCCTTGCGCTCATAGACCCCCACTTGGTCGAAATTACGATTTAAAGCTTGAGCCAAGATCTGGCCCATCTTCACCGCTGTCCCACTGGGAGCATCTTTCTTCATCCGATGGTGAGCCTCGATCACTTCCACATCGTAGTCCTCACCGAAGATTTTGGCCAGGTCGGCAATGATCCGGAACATCACGTTGACGCCTACGCTCATGTTCGGAGAGAGAACGCAGGGAACTTTTTGGGTCAATGTCCGAACTTCCATCATCTGGGTGGGAGAGAACCCCGTGGACCCGATGACCGCGCTCTTGCCTTTTTCCGCCGCCACTGGTAAATTTTTTAAAGCCGCTTCGGCGTTGGTAAAATCGATGATCACATCCCCGGAGGAAATGACTTCCTTTAAGGACCCTGCAAGGTAAACGTTCCACTTCCCCAAACCAGCCATTTCACCCACGTCCTGCCCAATATGGGGATGATCCTGCCGTTCCACGGCTCCGGCCAGGAGAACATTGGGAGTCTCATGGATCGCTGCCAGGAGGCGCTGCCCCATCCTGCCTGCTGCCCCGATTATAATCGCCTTCACGCTATCGTGGACCATATCCCCTCCATCAAATCCACATTCCGCAATCCGCATTCTGCATTTTTATTTATTTGTACGCTTCTTCCCAAAGGCTTCCCTCATAGACCACCCGCGTATCCCCTTCGAGGAAAACGCGGTCAAACGCCTCCCCTTTAGGCTGGAAGTAGATCTTGAGAATCTCTCCGCCGCTCGTCTGCACTTCCACCGGCGAATCAACCAGTTTTTTCTTGGCGGCAATCAGGGCCGACGCCACGGCTCCAGTCCCGCAGGCTAAGGTCTCATCCTCAACTCCGCGCTCATAAGTTCGAACCTTCAGGTGCTTCCTATCAACGGGCTGCACGAAGTTGGCATTGGTGCCAGCAGGCTGGAACTGAGCATGGAAACGAATCTTTCTTCCCAAATCCTTCACCGCCACAGCGGCCGCATCTTCGACCATTTTTATGGCGTGGGGAACACCCGTATTAATAAAGTGAAGCTGATGGTTCTGGCCATCAATAGGAACATCCAGGTTTAGTTTTAAGCCGGTGGGCTGGACCATCTGCAGTTTAACCTGCCTTCCATTGACCTCGGCTTCGATGATCCCGGCCAGGGTCTCAAAGGCCAGTTTGGGCGTTGTAATCCCCTTCAGAACGGCAAATCGGGCGGCACAGCGCCCGCCATTCCCGCACATCTCCGCCTCGCTGCCATCGGCATTAAAGAAGCGCCAGCGGAAGTCCACCCGCTGGGAA
>ENA-OVNE01000018-OVNE01000018.1-marine-sediment-metagenome-genome-assembly--contig:-NODE-18-length-15146-cov-2.769527_pt1 | contig 15146 bp, 14 predicted proteins | sample MGYA00250109_ERZ650190 | MGnify/ENA primary metagenome ERZ650190 (study PRJEB26730, sample SAMN04396784) | marine sediment metagenome | isolation source: Baltic marine sediment | place: Denmark...
CAAAAAAACAGGTGATTATTTGCCACAGAGGTCACCGAGATTACAGAGGTTTAAATACATTCCCTAATGAAGAGGATAAACGAAAGAACGAATTAAACTTGATACCTGCTATGCGCTATTGCTTGTCACCCATCACAGTTTTTATTATATCATTCTCTGTGAACTCTGTGCCCTCTGTGGCTAAAAATTTTTAGCAGTCTTCGGAAGGATTGTTTACATTCCCAGGTAAGCTTTGCGAATCATATCACTTTTCAGGAGCTCGGATCCCGCCCCTTCAAGGACAATGGACCCGGTCTGAAGAACATAGGCCCGATCAGCGAGTTGGAGAGCGTCCCGCACCTTCTGCTCCACCAGAAGGATGGTTGTCCCTTGAGAGCTGATTCTCTTCAGTACCTCGATCACCTTTACCGAAAGGGAAGGCATCAGACCCAGCGAGGGTTCATCGAGCATCATCAATTTTGGCTTGGACATGAGCCCGCGGGCGATAGCCAGCATTTGCTGTTCTCCGCCGGATAGCGTCTCTCCCCTCTGATTCTTTCTCTCATCGAGGATGGGAAAGAGTTGGTAAATTTCCCCAAGGCTTTGCTGAACCTCCAAATTCGACCGGCGGGTATGGGCTCCAACGAGCAGGTTGTCCATCACCGTCAGCTTGCTAAAAATCTTCCGCCCTTCAGGGATATGCGAAAGGCCCAAAGCTGTGATCTGAAATGGGGGGAGGGTATCAATTTTCCGGCCTTGGAAGCTGATCTCCCCGGTCAATGGACGGAGGAGGCCGGAAATGGTCTTCAAAAGAGTCGATTTCCCGGCGCCATTGGAGCCGACGATGGAAACCATCTGCCCTTTTTCCACCTTAAAAGAAACCTCGCGGATGACCGGCACCCCTAAGTAGCTTACGCTGATCTTCTTCACCTCAAGCATGGTAAGCCCCCCCCAGATACGCCTCGATGACCCGAGGGTTTTTGATGATCTTTTCCGGAGTGTCTTCCGCGATTTTCTTGCCGGAGTCAAAAACCACAACCCGTTCGGAGATGGACATGATCACTTCCATGACGTGCTCGACCACGATCAGGGTGATGCCGCGGTCACGGATCTTTTTAATCAACTCGATGGCCTCGATCGTCTCCGTGGCATTGAGACCCGCCATGGCTTCATCCAGCATGAGGAGATGCGGTTTGGTGGCTAAAGCCTTGGATATCTCCAGGCGCTTGTGGTCGGCAATGGTCAGATTGCCGACCAAAGAGTCTTTCTTCTCGTAAAGTCCCGTGAACTTCAGGATCTCCATCGTCTCCCGATAAGCCTCGGCCGAATTCGCCGTGCGGCAGAAGGCCCCTACGATGACGTTTTCCCAGGTCGTCATTTCCCGGAATACCTGGACGATTTGAAAGGTCCGAGCCAAGCCGAGCCGGCAGACCCGGTTCGGACGAAGGCCCGTTATGAGATGGCCGCCGAACTGAACCGCCCCGTTTTGCGGAGTAAGATAACCCGTCAGGCAGTTAAAAAAAGTGGTCTTGCCGGCGCCATTGGGCCCGATCAGTCCGATAATCTCTCCTTTGCGAACGGAAAGACTGACGTCATCCACCGCGGCCAGGCTGCCAAATTTCATGGTCAGGTTTTTCACATTGAGAATTTCCATACTATGATTTTCCTGTTTTGCGAAGGAATCCAACCAGCCCCTGAGGCTGATAGACGGAAATGAATAGGATCAAGGCTCCGAAAACGATCAGGTCCATCCCTTTCCCGGTTCCGCCCAGCAGAATGCGGCTGTATTCCGAGAGGGGAATCAACATGGCGGCGCCCAGGATCGGGCCAATCACGGTCCCGGCCCCTCCCAGGACGGTAATCAACACAATCTTGATGGAGATGTCCAAGGAGAGAACCGAAGGCGGATCGATGAAGAGAATATATTGGGCGTAAAAAGAGCCGCAGATGGCCGTCAGGAAAGCGCTGATCATCATGGCAATCACTTTATATTTCGAGGTGTCGATTCCCAGGCCTTCGGCGGCTTCGTGGCTCTGTTTGATCGCGCGCAGGTAAAAACCCAAACGCGAGCGGTTGATCTTGTAGGCCAGAAGGAGAACCGCCACAAAGAGGATGAAAGCGATGTAGAAATAGGGCATTTTGGTTTTGTACCACATGAAGTTGACCAAGCCTTCCGGCAGAACGGGGGCGGGAAGGCCAATGGCTCCCTCCACGAAATCCCAGTTGGCAAAGAGGCGTTCGGCAATTTCGGCCACGGCAAAAGTGGAGATGGCGAAATAATGTCCTTTGAGACGAAAGACAGGATAGCCGATGAGTACGGCGACAATGACCGCAACTCCTCCGCCGATCAGCATTCCAACCCAGGGGCTTAAATCAAATCTCTTCAATAAAACCAGGGCGGCATACGCTCCGATGCCGAAGAATGTGGCATGTCCAAAGGAGACCTGGCCGGCGAATCCGCCGATCACATTCCAGGCCTGGCTCAAGGTGGCAAAGAGCATGAACATGATCAAAACGTGGTGAAAGTGGATGTTGCTCGTAGAAAAAGGAAGAAAAAGCAGAACGAGCAGAGTGATGAGAACCCAGGGTTTTTTTAATAAGGCAAGAGCGCTTGTTTCCATATCCTACCACCCGAAAAGGCCTTTGGGCCGGATAGAGATGATCACTAAATACATCGCGAAGACGATGGTGTATTTGAAAACCGGGGAGATGAAAACCCCGCCGGCGGTTTCTACCACTCCGATGAGGATCCCGGCATAGAAGGCTCCGGTAATATTTCCAAACCCCCCCAGAGCCACGGTGACGAAGGCCAGAATTGTAAAGAGACCCCCGACGCTCGGAAAGACATAATAAAAGTTCATCAGCAGGGCCCCGGCGACCCCTACGCAGGCGCCCCCCAAGCCGAAGGTCAGCGCGTAGATCCGGTCGATATTAATACCCATCAGCAGGGCCGTGTCCCGGTCTAAGGCCGCCGCTCGAATGGCCCGGCCGGTTTTCGTCCGGAAGATCAAATAATAAACAGCATAGGTGATGAGGGCGCTCCCACAAGCCGCAATCAGCTCCGGTAGGCTTACGTTGAGGTTGAAGATGCTCAAGGTCTTATCGCCTAAAATGGCCCCCTGGACCTGCCGGAAATCCGGGGTCCAGAAGAATTGAGCCAGGTTTTTAATAAGGATGGAAAGGCCGAAAGTCGCCAGGAGGGCCGTCAATCCGGGAGCATTGAGAACCTTTTTGATGATGAAGTAGTACGTGCCTACCCCGATGGCAAAGAGGAGAGCAACCGTAACCGGCAGGGACCAGAGGGGATCAATGGCCCAAAGAGAGAACATCCAGAAGGAGAAAAACATGGCCAGCATGAGGAACTCGCCATGGGCGAAATTAAGGATGTCCATCACGCCCCAAATCAACGTCAACCCGACGGCGATCAGGGCAAAGATCAAACCCATGAGCAGGCCGCTAACCAGTATCTGCAGCAGGATATCAAGATCCATGGTTGAGTGTCTCCCTACAAATGGCGAGGACTTAAGCCAGCGATTCCAGGCTTAAGTCCTCGCGGTTCGGCATTGCTGTTATTGCCTGTAGGTGAATTGCTTATGGCCCCGGTCTATCTTTTATCCCAAGGCTTGAACGGCCAGACCATCTCGGCAGCAGCCATTTCGCCGGGCCAGACAATGCGATACTGTCCATTCTGAACCTGGGAGATGTGGGAAATGATCTTGATGTTCTGCCCGTGCTCGTTGAACTTTACTCCATCGCCCGGCAGGGTGGGGGTTTTGAGATCCGTGGTCCGCAGAGCCTGGACGACTTTTTCGGGATCCGTGGATTGGGCCCGGTTGAAGGCATCGGCAATGACCAGTACCGACGTGAATCCTTCAATGGTAACCCCATCAAAATCCACACCGGAACGCTTCTTGTACATTTCGTTGATCTTTCCCAAAACGGGCTTCTTGGTAATGAAGTCCACGCTGAAGGTGCACTGCCCCATGTAAAATTCGGCGTCCTTCTTCATATTCTGGACGAACGTGGGGTCGTGATACCCGCCGCAGTAGGCGAGATTGGCCATGAATTCCACTTTCTGTTCCTTAAAAGCCTTGGCAAACAGCATCATATCTCCCAGCAAAGAGGCCTGGATGATCACATCCGGTTTTGCCGCCTTTATCTTCAAAACTTCGCTCTTTACGTCCGTAGACTTGAAGGTGTACGGGACATCGGCCACGATTTTGTAGCCTCTCTTATCGGCCTGCTTCTTGGCCTCTCCCCGGGCGTGCACTCCGAACTCTGTGTTCTCATAGACCAGGGCGACTTTCTCCACCTTTTTGCCCTTCTTTTTCATTTCGTCCAAGAAGTCAAAGAAGGCAATCGAATCCTCCGCATCCGTGGGGGCGATCCGGAAGAAATACTTCAAACCACGCTCGGTCAGTGCTGCGGAGGAGGACTCGGCGCAGACGAAGGGAATTTTGAACCGCTCGGCCACGAAACTCGCCGATTTGGACACGCTGGACTGATAGGCCCCCAGGAGCAAGGGAACTTTTTCCTGGGTGATCAGGCGCTCGGCCTCGGTCTTGCCGACTTCCGGGGAAGCCTGGCTGTCTCCCCAGATGACCTGGAGCTTGGCTCCCTTCAAATTGGGGATTCCTTCCGTCCGGGCAAACGGAATGTCGAAATCATACTTGTTGTTAATCACATCGATTGCCGTTTCAATCGCGTGCTTGGATCTAAGCCCGGAAGAAGCAATGGCTCCTGTGAGAGGATAGATGGACCCAATGCGGATCACATCGGCTGCCTCTGCCAGGGAAGCTCCCAGGGCAAAAACGATGACCGCAAAAATGACAGAAATACTCCCAACCTTTTTCATCATGTTTTCCTCCTCCTTGTTTTTCCGGCAATATATGAATTTAAGCACAGATTTCCTTGGCTCGGCAGGGTGATTCTTTACTCTTAGCCCTCTAGGCCAAGATAAAATATCGTAACCGTTTTTTTTGTCAAGGTGTTTTTTAAAAACCTAAGCTGCAAAAAGCTTTAACTGTTGAATTAAACGACGATCCCGCTCCCGGATCTTTCTTCAAGATCCTCGGATCGATGTCGTATAAGAATACCGGATAGCCCTTTTGGGCAAAGACCATGGCAAAACCATGGCCCATGATCCCGGCGCCGACGATGGCGATTTTTTTAATTTGATTTACTTTCATTGGGCCAAAGGTCCTTCACGGCCTCTTCGTAGGCTTGGTAGGCGTCCTTTCCGAAAAGAACAAAGCGTACCCGCTGGATATCTGGATGACGCTTCAAGTAATCCAGCACTGTCTTCAGGGCAATGGGGGCGGCTTCTTCCAAGGGGTACCCATAGGCCCCCGTGCTGATTGAGGGAAAGGCGATGCTTGGCAGCTTGTTCGCGCTGGCCACCTCCAAACTCCTTCGGTAGCAGCTGGCCAGGAGTTCAGGTGCTTTCTTGCCTGCTGCATGATAAATCGGCCCCACGGTGTGAATAACATGTTTAGCTTTTAGATTGTATCCTTTGGTGCTTTTGGCGTCTCCGGTTTCACACCCTCCCAAAGTCCGGCATTCCGCCAGGAGCTGCGGGCCCGCCACGCGGTGAATGGCCCCGTCGACTCCCCCTCCTCCGAGGAGGGTCCGGTTGGCCGCATTGACGATGGCATCCGTATCCTGCTCCGTGATGTCTCCCTGTAAAAGCTCTATCACAGCTTTGCCGACCCTAACTTCCACGGCACCCTCCTTTACAGCCAGCGGACGGCTGGCGGCTTACGCTGGACCAATTTTTTGAATTTAAGGCCGGGGTAACCTACTGTGCAGCAGGTGAAGATTTTATTCTCCGGGGGAATCCCCAATTCTTTGGCGATGGACGGATCCTTTTCGGCAGCCGTAATGAAATACCCGACGATGCAGGTCCCCAGGCCTATGGCTTGGGCCTGGAGCATGATATGCGCCATGGCCAGGGCGCAATTCTGCGCCGAAGAAATATTTTCCGCCGGAGCATGGATGATAATCAGCGCCGGGGCGTGGCGAAAGATGCGGTCTTTACCGGCCTGATAATACTCCCAGTTCAGCCGAATCCCGCGCATATGGGTTTGCAGCCAGGGGGGCAGTTTCACTCCGGGAGCGCTGAGCATCTTATACAGGTTCCCGGAAAAGATGGCGGTCCGTTCGGCCAGGGTCCGGATGAGTTTCCTGCCCTGGATGACCACAAACTGGAAGTTCTGGGAGTTATGCCCTGTGGGTGCGTAACGGGCAATATCGATCATTTTTTCCAAAACTTCCTTGGACACTTCTTTTTCGGCAAAAACTCGGCAACTTCTGCGGGAGCGGAGAAAGGTGGTTAGGGTTGCGGAAGATACCATCAGATCTTCTGGAAGGTCTGGGAACTCCCGTAGATTCATACCCTCAATGGTAATGGCATCTACCGGACAGAGGGCTAAGCAGTGTCCACAGAACGTACAATACTCTTCGTCAACGACCCGAAGGCTTTCGCCTTCCGCCACGAATATGGACGGGCAGGCCAGGGTGCAATCTCCGCAGGAAATACATTTCTTTCTGTCTATTTCTATTTTTCCCATATTCCCCTGTCATTTTTTTAGGTTCTTAGCGATCAATTCCTGAATTCTTTTGGAATAGGCCTCATCTCCAAAGACTCCGATGCGTACCTTCACTGTCGTGACCTCTTTGGAGGTGGCCTCTAAGGCGATCTGGAAATCTCTTCCTTCGTCGGTCTTTCCTTTGATCACCCGGTTCTGGTCCAGATTGTCGATAGACTTTTCCGTAGTCCCCATCTTCAATTCTTCGGCTGCAGCCAGCGAGGCCTGCCAGGCTTTTTCCATCGGAGCAGCATAGGCTTGCTTCAGCTCACCGCGGATATACTCCGCAGCCCCAATTCCCATGCCGGCCCCGGCCCCAGCGGCTAAGAATACAGCGCAACCCGTGCTCGCGATAAACACGGAAACCATGAACCCCACTCCCAACCCCTTTAACCAATAATTCATCCCAACCTCCTTTTTTTTAATTTCGGAGTCCAGAGTTCGGAGTTCGGCGTAAAAAAAACATCATGCTTTGTGACTCTGATCTCCGAACTCCGAACTTATAACTCCGAACTTTTTTCTCATTTAGGTGCAGGCAGAGAAGCACCCCATTCTTGGGCAATGATCTTGGGAAGGTCGGTGTTGTCCAAAAGACCCCTTAGTTTCTCCGACCCAGGTCCGCGACCAAAGACCATTACGGGGGTGTGGGTATGCGTCCCCACAGCCCATGCGGTATTCATTTCTTTGCCGAAGAGGCGGCCCAACCGGTTTGTGGCCGTATCAGCGCTAAACCACTGATACACGCCATAGTCCTGGGACTCAATAATTACCTTCTGAGTGTCTCTGGCTAAGATTGATGCTGCCTGTTCCTCTGTTATAGAAAAAACACTATTCTCTTCAATTTCCTTTTTGAGGTTTGCTGGGTCTCCTTTGCTGTCATTGACCATCTTCAGGAAAGACTTCTTCCGCTTAGCCATTTTTTCGAAGATAGTTTTATCGGCGAAATTATACTTCGTCTTCCACGTCTCCCCACTGGGCAACTTCACCGGTGCAGGAGGCTGATAACTGCTGTAGGCAATGGCCAGACCTCCCGTGTCATGATCTGCAGTCACAACGACTAAGGTATCCGGGTTCTGTTCAGCAAAGGCCTTAACCAACCCAATCGCCTGATCAAATTCCATCATTTCATGAAGCACGCTGGCCACGTCGTTTCCATGTTCGACCCAGTCCACCTGCCCTCCCTCGACCATCAGAAAAAACCCCTGGGTATTTCTTTTCAAAATCTCCAAGGCCTTCCCGGTCAACTGAGATAGAGTCGGTACGCCGGTTTGGTGTTGAGGCTGGCGGTCAACGGCGCTGGGGAATCCTGAAGCGGAAAAAAGCCCCAAGACCTTCTCGGTTTTTTGCACGTCCAGAGCAAGAAGTTCCTTTTCGTTGGCCACGAAGGCATACCTCTTAATCTTGGCTTCAGCGATCAGATTCCGATTGTCTTTTCTCCTGGATCCGCCCCATCCGGCTTTTTTATCAATTCCTTTCAGGTCGGGATGCTCTTCCACTTTCCCCCCTGCAGGAATAAAATGCTGCGCTCCACCTGAGAAGGCCACCGCCAAGTCTCCTCGCTCCACAAGCTGGGCGGCAATTTCGTTCTCCATATCCCGGTGAATGATGCTGGCATAAAAAGCTGCTGGGGTCGCGTGAGTCATCCGCGTGTTGCTGATCACGCCAGCCGATTTTCCCAATTCTTGGGCAATATCCACCAGGGTCTTCATTGACCTGCCATTATGATCTTTCCCGATGATGGCGTCCCGGGTCTTCACCCCAGAAGCCAGGGCGGTAGCTGCCGAGGCTGAATCTGTGACCACCGTGCCGTACTGATAGGTCAGGCAATAACCGGTATTGCCGGCCGCCATCAACCGTTCCATGTGCAAGGGTTTTTCCGGCCCGTTCATGAACCGGTTGTAATAAATCGCCAGGCCAACCGCTTGAGGCCCCATACCGTCACCGATCAGTAAAATGACGTTCTTCGCCCCTGCGCCCTGGGCCGGCGAGAACCAGAACACGAACAGGAAAATGAACAGCCAAAAAATCCCTAAGGGCCCCCGCATTTTCCTCTTCATCCCTTCCTCCTCCCCTGGTTTAAGAAGTCTCTGCTTTCTTGAACACTTTATATACCACGCCCCTTTTCCTCGCGCAATTGCTTTCCTTCCTCCTCCGAAATCGTTTTGCTCCGAACTCCGAACGAATCACTCCGAACTTTTTCCCCGAGCGTTCCTTTCACCCAATCAAAAGTTACCAGGGCCACTAAGTAATCGCGCCTGGCCCGGACCATATTTCCTTTGGCCTGAGTCAGGTTTAATTCCGCGTCGTCCACGTCGAGCTTGGTCTTGACGCCGTACTCATAACCTTTTTCGGCCATGAAGAGAAGGCGCTCGGCCTGCTTGACCGTCCCCGCAAGAGCCTTTACAATCTCTCCTGCTTCCCGGCAGGCATTGACCGCGTCGCGCACCTGGAGGGAAATGGAATCTTTTAGTTTGGCTTCCTCGATTTTGAGGGTGGCTACGTCGCTCTTGGCTTGGGTCACTTTTCCGCGGGAACGCATCCCGTCGAAAAAGGGGAAAGAAAGAAACAATCCGGCGGTCCACGCCTGGCCATCCCCTTTTTCTGCACCCAGGATAAGCTCACGCCAGCCATAACTCGCCTTAAAGTCCAGCCGAGGTTTGTCCCCCGCATCATAAATCTTTACCAACTCCCGGACAATCTCTACCCGCTTGTGCTGGTCGGAAAGCTCCGGTCGGTTTTTCCAGGCAGTCTGCACCACTTCCTCATACTGCGGATAGGGTGCGAAGGGGGGCTCTATTGTTCCCTTTACATCCACTTCTTGGCCTTCCAGGCCCAGAAGGAACCGGAATTTTTCCCGGGAAGTGCGGATCAGATTCTCTTTGCGGATAACCTCAGGCCGGGCATTCTCGACCGCTACCTGGGCCGCCAGAACATCATATTCGGTGGCTATGCCAGCGGCATACTTCCTTCGGGCCTCATCCAGGTGGCGGATTTTTTGCTCCAGGGTCTGAACCGCGAGGGTATAGAGCTCTCGGGCAAGCAGGATATCATAGAAGGCAGCAGAAACGTCCCGTATGGCTGCTTGCTGGAAGATTTTCAATTGGTCATCGGCTGTGGTCAGGCCTACTTTGGCCGCCCGGATGGCCGCCCCCACCTGCCCGAAGGTGTAAAGAGCCTGGGAGAGACTAACCTCCAGGGAACGAGTTTCGCTCTGCAGGGGGAATAGGCCCTGGGCAAAGGCTCTTTGACTTTCATCCCGATTGCGGTAAATATTTCCGGTGGCCTGGAGCTGGGGTAAAGCTGCCGCCCTTTCTTCAACATATTTCCCTTCCAACAAACTCCTGTATTCCCGGGCTTTTTGAATATCTTTATTTTTCTCGAGGGCGATTCGCCGGGCTTCTTCCAAAGTCAATATCTTGATTCCTTTTTCTTCGGCAAACGCCTTGGCCCCGGGAAAAAAACCAGTCCATCCCATTAGGCCAAGAGCTAAAATCAGGAGAAAGCCATTTTTTAATCTTTGCTGGATCACTCTTGGGCCTCCTTTTTCCCTTCCCAATGACGGCGGACCCATCCGCCCAAATCATCGAGCACCGTATAGACGACAGGCACAACTAACAAGGTCAACAAAGTTGAAGTGATCAATCCTCCGATGACGGCTCTGGCCATCGGGGCCCGCATCTCGGCCCCTTGCCCGAGGGCAAGCGCCAGGGGCAGCATCCCGAAGATCATGGCCAGGGTGGTCATAAGGATGGGGCGCAGTCTCGTCCGGCCGGCGGTGATCAGAGCTTCCCTCCGGCTTATTCCCCTGGAACGCAGGGTTTTGGTGAAATCCACCAGGAGGATGGCGTTCTTGGTCACCAGGCCCATGAGCATAATAAGTCCGATGAGGGACATCATGTTGATGGTACCCCGGGTGAAAAAGAGCATACCCGCCATGCCCACGATTGACAGGGGAAGGGAGAACATGATGGCCAGGGGGTCGATGAATGATTCGAACTGCGCGGCCAAAATGAGGTATACGAAGATGACGGCCAAAACGAGGGCTTCGGCCATGTAGGCGAAGGATTCGGCCATGTCCTCGGCCTCACCGGAAAAGACAATTTGGTATCCCGGAGCCATGGTTAGATGTTTCGCCGCTTCCTGTACCCTTTTTACGGCCGTTCCCAGAGGGAGTCCATCGAGATTGGCCGTGATCACCACCTGGCGAGTCAAGTCCTGCCGGTTAATTTCCGACGGCGTTGTACTCATCCCATAATTAACCACGTTCCCCAGCGGGACCAGCGCGGGAAGGGTATTCGGCTTGGGCACGGCCAGCCGTAACCTTTCAACCTGGGTCGGGTCTTGCCGGAGGGCCAACGGTAACCTCACCCGCACGTTTACCGCGTCTCCATCCTCATCTTCGTAGGTAGTCACTGCCTGTCCTCCCACCAGAGCGCCTACAGTTCGGACGATGTCTCCGGTCATCACTCCGGCATCCACGGCCCGCTCCCGGTCAACGACCAAGCGGAATTCCGGGATATCCTGTTCCAGGGTTACTTCCAGATCGACGATTCCCCTAATTTTATAGATTTCTTCCTTCAACACCGCCGCGTATTTCTTCAGCAAGGCGATGTCTTCGCCGCGGACATTGATCACCAAGGGTTTCTGATTGTCCATTCTCCCCGCTTCCATGATGGCCGGAAGAATGCCGGGGATTTTCTCGATGCGTTGCCTCAGATCCCGCTGAATTTCTTCCTGTTTGCGCTTCCGCTCCTTCCGTTCTTTGAGTTTAGCAAACACCATGGCGTCGCGCACGGTTCCTGTATCTCCAGCTCCGATGGTGGCGTAGGTATGTTTCACCTCGGGGATCTCCTTCAACGCCTCCTGGACCGCGGCCAACCGACTCTGGGTCTCTTCCATGGAGGCATCCGGCGCACTCTTGAAGTTCACCTGAAATTCACCCTGGTCGTAATTGGGGAAAAACTCCGTTTGCAGAACTCTAAAAGCACCAAGGCCGGCGAAGAAGGCCATCGTAGCCACAAAGAGGACGATCTTCCGGTGATCCAGGGCCCAGCCGATCACCTTCCGGTATCCATCCGCTGTCCGGTCGAACCAGTGATTGAAGTGGTCGAGGATGCGGGCGAGAAAGTGCCGTTTCCCTTTGCGCTCGATATCCGGATCCACCCAACGCGAAGAGAGCATGGGGTCCAGGGTAAAAGAGACAAAGAGCGAGACCAGGACGGCAAAAGCGACCGTAATCCCAAACTGGAAGAAAAACCGCCCCACGATTCCTTTCATATAGGCCACGGGAATGAACACAGCGATGACGGACAGGGTCGTGGCCAGCACGGCCAGCCCGATTTCGCTCGTTCCTTCCCGCGCAGCCGTGAAGTGGTCCTCCCCGCGCTCGAGATGGCGCACGATGTTTTCCCGGACCACGATGGCGTCGTCGATAAGCATGCCGATGGCCAGAGAAAGGGCCATCAGGGTCAGCACGTTCAGGGTCATACCCAAGAAATACATGACCGTAAAGGAGGAGATAACCGAAATGGGCAGGGTCAGGCCGGTGATGACCGTGGACCGCCAGGAATTGAGGAAGCAGAAGACAATGAGGATGGTCAGGAGCCCGCCGAGAATCAAGGTCTCCTCCACATCCCGCACGGAGTCGCGGATCATGATGGAGGCGTCCCGGACCATTTCGATGGTGGTCCCGGGAGGAAGCTCTTTTTGGATAACCTCGATCTCCTTCTTCACCCGGTCGACCAAGCCTACGGTGTTAGCGCCTGACTGTTTTAAAATGTCCAGGCCGATAGCGGGGATACCGTTCACCAGGGCCAGCGACCGTTGTTCTTCGATGCCGTCCTTTATTTGCGCCACTTCAGCCAAGGGAATCGGACGCCCTCCCCGCCGGGCGATCACCATGGTTTTGAACTGTTCGACGGCATCGGGTTTTCCCGAAATTCGTAAGGGGTATTCTGTGCCCCCCCGATTCAGTCGACCGAGCGGGGTGTTGACGTTCTCCGACTGCAAACCGGCGATCACTTCATCCACTCCCATCCCCAGGGCTTCCAGGCGGAGTGGGTCGATATTAACGTTGACCTCCCGCTTCGAGGGGCCGACCAGGTCAACTTTTCCCACTCCGGAGATATTTTCAAAGCGTCTTTTGACTTTCTTTTCCACCAGGGTCGTTAGGTCCCGGGGGGAGAATTTCTCCGAGCGCACGGCCAGGGAGGCGATGGGGAAGGCAGAAAAATCCAGCTTCTGAATGATCGGCTCCTCAATCCCCTGGGGCAGGATCCCCCGGATGGCGCCCACCTTGGCTCTTACTTCCTGGGCGGCGTCATTAACCCTCACTTCTAAATTGAACATGAGCACCACATTGGAGACACTCTCCCGGGAGGTGGACATGACGTGCTTGACGCCGGCGATGGAGTTGACCGCCTCCTCGATGCGCTTACTCACCTCTCGTTCCACGGTCTCCGGTGAGGACCCGGGAAACTTGGTTACCACCGAGACAACGGGGATCTCCACGTCGGGGAACATGTCGATGGCCAGCTTGCGGTAGGAGAAGATCCCCAGGGTAACCAGGACCAGCATCATTACCGTGGCGAATATCGGCCTTTTGATGGATAAATTCGAAAGAAACATTCTACTTCTCCCCGTTGACCCGCGTTACATTCACCTTATCCCCGTCTTTGACGTTGAACCCTCCCCGGGTAATCACCTGTTGCCCGGAAGCCAAACCAGAAATAATTTCCACCTGATCTCCTGAAATATTTCCGGTACGGACGGTCCGGCGGTGGGCAACGTTTTCATTCACCACGAAGATCTCCGCTTTTGTGGCGGCCACGTCCCAGGTAAGTAGGGCTATTCGGGGTATTTTGATGACTCCGGTCCGTTTTCCGGTCAAGATCTGGCCTTTCACGAAAAGGCCTCCTTTTAGCTGCTCGGGTGTGTTTTCAACCTCGGCCACCACCCTCACCGATCGATCCGATTCATTTACTGTCGGGTTGATGAACATGACTTTTCCAGCGAAGGTCTTCCCCGGAATTGCGTCCGTGGAAAAAGTAAGGGCTTGTCCCATGCGCACAGCTCCCATTTCCCCGGAAGGGACGGTTACCGTCAGCTCCAGAACCCGGTTATCGACAATCCGGAACATCGGTTTGGCCCCCATCTCTCCCACATAGTCCCCCACATTGACATTGCGCCAGGATATCACGCCTTTTCTCGGTGACCGGATGATAGCCTTGGAAAGCCGGGTCTGGGCATGCTCAACATCTTCCTCCGCCGCTTGGATTTGAGCTTTAGCAGCAGAGATCCGCACCGCAGCGGCCTCTCTTTCCGTGCGGGCGTCATCCAGGTTCTGCTGGGTGATAAGGCCTACTTCTTTCAGCTTGAGGGCCCGTTCGTATTCCCGGTTGGCCCGATTGGCGGCAACTTCCACCTGCATTAGATTTGCTTTGGCAATCTCCACCGCCGTCTGGGCTTTTTTCAGAACCAGTTCCCCTTCTCGAGTGTCCAGCCTGACCAGGGGAGTTCCCTTTTCTACCTGGACCCATTCGGTGACGTACACTTCGGCTACGATGCCGGTGTATTCGGACTTGACATCCGCTCCAAATTTGGAAGAGAGCGTTCCGATGACCTCAATTCCATCGGTAATATTGGCAGCGGTGGCCTTCGTCACTTCCACCGCCACCGGCGGGCGTTGCCCGACTTTTTCGTTTGGCTTCTTATCTTCTCCCGTTGCCGAGCAACCATAGATGCCCACCCAAAGAGCAAAAAGAGCTACTTTTAGTATGAATCCCTTTTTCATTTTCTTGCTCCCTTTTCCGTTCCTTTCCTTGCCCCTATCCCCTGTAAAATTACCTTGAGAACCCGGGCCAGACCTTGGCGGCCCAAGCTCATTTCCGGATGCCCGAGATGCACTTCGATGGCCACGTTCAAAGCCCCCAGGATGGCCCAAGTCATATCTTCAGCGTTTCCCCTGCGGAATTCTCCTTGGCGGATTCCTTGCTCCACCAAGCGACGGATGGTTTGTTGGATTCTGAGATGGTAAGCCTCGAAGTCAAAAAAAGGTGCCCCCTGATGGGGTCCATAGTAAATAGCATACATCACCCTCACGCCTTGAATCTTCTCCAGGAAGAGAGAGAAGGCTTGATCGAAAAACCGCATCAGCTTTTTGGTCACGGTTCCTCGCTCCTCCAGAGTGGAGGCGAGAAGGCCGTCGGCTTTGGTGAAGGTTTCCCGCATCAATTCCAGGTAGATTCCTTCTTTGTTCTTGAAATAATAGTAGAGGACGGGCTTGCTCACCCCTGCCGCGGCCACGATTTCCCGGACAGTGGTGGCCGCATACCCCTTGCGGGTAAACAACTCCGCGGCGCCGGCCAAAAGTTTCCGGCGGACGGACCTATCTACAGATAGTGCCTGCTCCCCCATTCTGGCCATTTTTTCCTCACCTCGATTCTACCTTTATTTACCTACCGGTAAGTATATAAACGAAATCCCCTCATGTCAAGCAAAATCTACGTCATTCAGTAGGCCTCAATTTCTCCTCATACTCTCGGTTTCATCTGGGAACAAATAGTCGGAAACTATTTGTAT
>ENA-OVNE01000019-OVNE01000019.1-marine-sediment-metagenome-genome-assembly--contig:-NODE-19-length-14338-cov-3.497441_pt1 | contig 14338 bp, 14 predicted proteins | sample MGYA00250109_ERZ650190 | MGnify/ENA primary metagenome ERZ650190 (study PRJEB26730, sample SAMN04396784) | marine sediment metagenome | isolation source: Baltic marine sediment | place: Denmark...
CGAGCGACCCGACCAGGCGATTCCCCTTATTGACGACCGCCAGGAACACTCGGTTGAGGTGAGAATACCCGCTGCACCCAGGTAACATAGTTTGTAGAATGACCGCTCCAAGACGTCCCCCGGTGGGAAATCGCGGACTGATGTCATCGTATGCGCTTTCTTTTGGTCCACACAAGTCGGAGTGGACTACAGTATGAAGAAATTCGGATTTCCCCGCCAGCCGCTTAGCCCCAATTGTTATGCGCTCTTGCAATCGGAAATCATCAACCCCTAGCGTTGATTAATCCCCACACTTTTTAGCTGAAATGCGGGGATTTGAATCGATCAGACGATGTCCACTGGGTCATATTCGCTTTTTTCTACTCAATTCGTAGAGTCGAGGATGGGCTAGGGCGGGACGGCGTCCACAACTTTCCTTTCGAGGCCTGCTTAAGGTTCACTCTCGTTACAGCCCGTCGGTTTGCAGCCCGCCCAAGGCGGACTTCTGTCCCTGGAGCTTCAGCAGGAAGGTTTCCCTACTCTACTGTCCAGGTAGCTACCGAGATGAACCGACAATTTCTCGGGCAGAACTTTCATCCGCTGGCATCTTGAACCCTCGTGGCGCACCTATATATTGTGTTTCCTTACGATACTGTGACTGAAAATTGGCATAAAGGGAAGACAAAATAGGCGATGAACTGCAATTCAGACAGTAGCGAATTCCAACGAGGCGGATTCCTCCGACCCCTCGTAAGCCCGCCGTAGATCGCTATTCGAGCGACCAGGAGATTGCCCTCTCATTCCCCATGAAATAATTTTTCAGAGGTTTCATTTTTTTCTTGACTTTTGTTTCAAAATCTGTATGCTCATTATTAATGAGCATACAGAGGAAAGCAGACCGAGAGAAGTTCAGTCGGCTTCGACAGTCTCTTCTTCATCTGGCCGACGAGATCAAGGGGCTGGTGGAACCCTTCTTTTCCGATCGGCCAGTGATTAAAGGCACAGTCTATGAACTGAAGCGCCGATGTGGAAAGCCGGGGTGTAAATGTACTCGGGGTCAGCTCCATGCCCGCATGGTGGTCAGCGCAAGTGAACGGGGAAAGACACGATTACAGGTTGTCCCTCATGGATTTCTCGTTGAGGTTCAAGCAAAGGTGCGACGTTATCAGGAGCTTCGACGGGCTCGGGCCCGGCTGGGAGAGCTTTATCGGAAGATGCTGAAGGTGATGGATCGAATGGAAGGGATGCGTCGGGAGGATCTGTCTTCCTCGGGCAAGAAGCGATCGGGAGGGGGCTAACCGGGATGGGCTTCGTGATCTTCGAGGAGAACAAGCCTTTCGTTTTGGAGGCTCTTGGGAATGGGGAGTTCGACTACCTGGAGGCGGCCAGCGAGGTGTTTGAGGCCGATTTCTTCCGTTTCATCAAAGCCCGGGCCCTTCTGGATGAGCTGGCAGCGACCTGTCCCACTCCCCGGAAGAAAGAGGATGTGCCTTTCTGGTTTTATGTGGCCAGTAATCTTTCCATGCGGCTGCACGGTGTGCACGCTTTCGATGCGTTTCCCATGGTGGTGCGTTGCGGGGGGATGCTTCAGGCGTTTGGACCCCAGGCGGGTCGTAAGGTCGTTCATCCCGCGACGGGGGAGACGACGATCTTCTGTGAGGGATTCAACCAGAAGAATCACTATGACCGGGAGACCCCATGTGATCCCGATTTTTTACGGAAGGTTACCAAGGACACCGATCCCAAGCCTTGATGAGGTGGTTTGGGGAGGAGGGGGTGCGGGCGTTTCAGCGCCGACGTGTTTTGGATCGAGAAGGCGTTTTTATCGGAGATGCCTCCTATTTGTTTGTTCCGGACAACCCCCGCTATGAGGGCTCCGTCAAGCTTCGGTTTGACGAGCACGATCATCCCGTTTCGGAAGAGCACTACCGTAAGATGACCGACGATCAGAAGAGCCGCTGTCAGTGGCGGCGGTGCTATAAGATGGTGACGTTGCTGCACACGAACCCAACGTTGGATTTCTTTCTTTTTGTGGCGGTGAAGGTGGTTTCGGGCAATGACCATGAATGTCCGGTGCTTTATGACTTGGTGAAACAGTTTGTCGAGACGGTGGGCAAAGGGGTGATGAAGCGGCTCATCCTGGACCGGGGGTTCCTGGATGGCAAGGCGATCTCGCTCTGCAAGAAGCAATACGGCATCGATATCCTCATCCCGATTCGCCGTAACATGGATCTCTATGTCGATGCGATGGCGTTGTTCCAAGAGTCCGACGTCCACTGGGTGGAGTGCAAAACGTCGCGAGAGGAAGCTAAGGAATCCATGCGCCTCAGGCCCAAGGGGATTGCGAAACGGGAGAAAAAGCGGCAGGAAAAACTCCGCCAGTTGAAACAACAACAGCCACCCCCCCGCCAGAAGGGGTCCTTGTTAAAAAGGAGGCGGGCGGCCATCGGGGAGTTTCGTAGTTGGTCCTCTTGCACCGTACCCCTCACCGTGGTGGCCAACCGAGAGCACTACGCCGATGGTCATCAAAAGATCTGGTTTTTAATCGACACCAAGGAGGTTCAGGACCCAAGCCGGACTCAGCAGGAGTACCATCTGCGCGTCTCGACGGAGGAGCGGTATCGACAGCTCAAATGCTTTAGCGATCTGACCCATTTTACCTCCCGTGCCTTTTCGATGGTTGTCAATCAAGTCGTCTTTATTATGCTGGCCTATAACCTCCTTCAGCTCTTCCTGTTGAAGCGAGGTCGGAAGGAGCTTAACCAAAAGACACTGCCTCGTATCCGCCAGCAGCTTCTGCCTTCGGATAATCACATCATTGTTTACTACCAGAACTACTACGGCCTGTTCAGACCATTCGAACTCGTTGGGTTCGTAGTGACGCTCCGTGAGGAAGCACGCAAAAAGATCGCAGCCAAATGCCGACGGATCGGACGTGAGTTAAACGAAGTCCTGAGAAACCCTCGGCCCCCGTAACCCTTTGCTCTTGCCTCCGACCGCTGCCAATAACCGATTCGATTATCCCTTCAACGGGAGGTAGCATCAGTCGCCTGCCCCCCTTACCCGTCCTTTTGCCTTCGCTAAAAAAACACTCATCTCAAAAGAGGCTCTTCCCGCAACATACTTCTGGTGTCATAACCCACGCTCATGCTCAGCACGGCAAAAGCTCTTGGCACCCCAAACCGCCTCCCCACCCCAACCCCAGACGTCAATAGTGTCTGAATTGCAACTGACTAATTCACTTATTGACATACAAGAGAAATTTTCCTATACTTGACCTCTCAGAAAACAAGTTTTATCAAATAATAGAACTATTGGGAGGCAGCTAATATGGCATCTGTTGTTCAGTATTATGAGAGAATCAACTCGGTTGCCGTAATCGGCAACTATTCACCCCGACATTGCGGTATTGCAACATTCACTACTGATCTTGTCGAAGCATTATCAACAGAAGCGCCCGGTATAAACTGCTGGGCGGTTGCCATGAATGACACAGCCGAGGGATATGCATATCCTGAAAAAGTGCGATTTGAGATTAACCAGAACAGACTTAACGATTATGGTGTCGCATCGGAGTATCTCAATATCAGAAAGGTGGATATTGTCTGCGTGCAGCATGAATACGGTATTTTCGGCGGCCCGGTCGGCAGTCATCTCCTGAAACTTCTTGGAGATCTTCGCATGCCGGTCGTAACAACCCTGCATACGGTTCTGAGAGATCCAGCCCAGGAATATCGTGAAGTCATGCGCAGGCTGTCTGATCTGTCCGATAAACTCATCGTGATGAGCCACAAGGCTGTTGATTTCCTCAAAGATATCTATGACGTGCCGGAAGAGAAAATTGCCTTTATCCATCACGGCATTCCGGATACGCCTTTTATGGATCCCAACTTCTACAAAGAGCAGTTCGGCGTGGAAGGCAAAAAGGTGCTTCTCACATTCGGCCTGATTTCCCCCAATAAGGGCATTGAAAACGTCCTGCAGGCGCTTCCGTCAGTCATCCAAAAACACCCTGATCTTACCTATATTATCCTGGGAGCAACACATCCGCATATCTTGAAGGCGCATGGGGATGAATACCGCATCAGCCTGCATCAGCTCGTGCACAAACTAGGTATCAGCGAGCATGTCATTTTTCAAAACCGTTTTGTTGAGATGAAAGAATTATGTGAGTTTCTCGGCACCACCGATATATATATAACTCCATATCTTGAAGAAGCCCAGATTACTTCCGGGACCCTCGCCTATGCCATGGGGACCGGCAAAGCCGTCATTTCAACCCCGTACTGGTATGCGACCGAGATGCTAGCCGAAGGACGGGGAAGAATTGTTCCATTCAAAAACCCTGATGCCATAGCGGAACAAATCATCGACCTTCTGGACAACGATACTAACCGGCATACGATACGCAAAAAAGCCTATACATTCTGTCGCGAGGCGATCTGGAAGGAGGTGGCCCGAAGATATCTCGAGGTTTTCAGCGAGGTTCAGCTCAACCGTTCCCGGCACCCCCGCCCCCGACACTCATATATTGAAAACATCAAATCTATCACGAATTTCGAGCTCCCGGAAATGAAGCTTGATCACCTGAAAACCCTTACCGATGATACCGGCATTTTGCAACATGCCATCTATACCATCCCCGATCGCGACCATGGCTACTGCACCGATGATAATGCCAGAGCGCTGACGCTTGCAGCCATGGGCCGGAAATATCTGCTTACAGACAGCAAGTACTTCGATTCCCTCAGCAACCAGTATCTCAGCTTTCTACTGGATGCCTTCAATGTCGAAAAGGGGCGGTTTCGTAATTTTATGACCTATGCACGGCAATGGACTGAGGAGGTGGGATCCGAGGATGCTCACGGCAGGGCGCTCTGGGGCCTTGGCAAGGCCGTGGCTTTTCTTGACAATCGCGGACAGATGGCAATGAGCACGACGCTCTTCAACCAGGCGATGAAAGCTGTCGAGCATTTTAATTCGCCCCGAGCCATCGCTTTTGCCCTGGTGGGCATTCATGCCTACTTGCATAAATTTTCAGGCGACAGTGAAGTGCGCAGGGTCCGAGAAGTCATTGCCAGCAGGCTTTTCAATCAGTTCAGGAACAATGCAACAAACAGCTGGCCCTGGGTTGAAAACACTTTAAACTATGCCAACGGCAAGCTGCCCCATGCCTTACTCGTGTCCGGCCAAGGGATGCAGCGCAGCGATATGATCGATATGGGGCTCATGTCCCTCAAGTGGCTGCTCACCATCCAGACCGAAAAGGGCCACTTTATGCCGATCGGGAATAACGGATGGTATAAACAAGGCGGCCCCAAAGCCCGTTTCGACCAGCAGCCTGAAGAAGCTAATGCCATGATCGACGCCTGTGTCGAAGCCTTTAACATCACCCGGGACAAAACATGGATCGAAAATGCGGTTATGTGCTTTAACTGGTTTCTCGGACACAACGACCTGAACATGTCGCTCTATGATCCTAAGACGGGCGGCTGCCGCGACGGGCTGATGGCTGATGGCATAAACCAGAATGAAGGCGCCGAGTCGACGCTTGCATGGCTTCTTTCTCTAATGACATTGCAAAAGCTTTATGCCGATGAGATTTTAAAACAATCATCGTCTCCCAATCAACCGGTTAGCGTAAAGGGTTAGCTATGCGCATTGCGATGCTGTCGCCGATTGCCTGGCGCACTCCGCCGCGGCACTACGGTCCGTGGGAAAGCGTGGTCTCCCTTTTGACAGAGGGGCTGGTCTCGCGTGGCCATGATGTTACCCTTTTTGCGACCGCCGATTCGCAAACAAGCGGCAAGCTGCATGCCGTTTGCGAGCGGGGCTATGAAGAAGACCGCTCCATTATGCCAAAAGTATGGGAGTGCCTGCACATTTCGGAACTCTTCGAGCATGCTGAAGATTTCGATATTATCCATAACAATTTTGACTTTCTACCTCTGACATACACCGGCCTTATCACCACCCCGGTCGTTACTACTATTCACGGCTTTTCATCGCCCGGGATTTTGCCGGTTTACAAAAAATACAACGGCAAGGTGTTCTATGTTTCCATCAGCGATGCCGACCGGTCGCCGGATCTGGACTATATCAAAACCATCCATCACGGCATAGATATAAAGCAGTTTGATTTTCAGCCTGAGCCGGAAGACTATCTGCTCTTTTTCGGGCGCATCCACCATGACAAGGGCGCACGGGAGGCCCTCGAAATTGCCAGGGCCTGCAATAAAAAGCTGATATTGGCAGGAATCATTCAGGATGAAGATTACTATCGCCAGCACATCGAGCCGCACCTGGACAATGACAATGCGGTCTATGTCGGCAGCGCCGACCCGGCTCAGCGTAACCAACTGCTTGGCAAGGCATGCGCGCTTCTGCACCCCATAAATTTCAATGAGCCTTTCGGCCTGTCCGTTATCGAGGCCATGGCCTGCGGTACCCCCGTAATTGCCTTTAATAAGGGAAGCATGCCCGAACTTATCGAAAATGGCAAAAACGGTTTTCTCGTAAAAACAGTGGATGAGGCAATAGGGGCCGTTTCACATATAAAAGATATTGACCGGGCATGCTGCCGCCGCCATGTTGAACAGCATTTCACAATCAACCGCATGGTTGAAGAATATATTCAGGTCTATGAAACGGTTCTCGAAAAAACGAAACGCGAAGAGCGCCGCCCCTGGGGCTATTATAAAATCCTGGCGGATGAGGATACTTACAAAAGCAAGGAAATAGTCGTTTTTCCGGACAGGCGCCTGAGCCTGCAGCGGCACCGGCGCCGGTCCGAACACTGGTATATCATTGACGGCCGGGCGCAGATAACTCTCGACGATGAAACGATTGTACTTGTACCGGGGCAGTCCGTGGACATCCCCAAAGGCGCCCTGCACAGAATCGCTAACCCGGGTTCTAAAAATGTGCGATTCATTGAAGTCCAAACCGGCGATTATTTCGGGGAGGATGATATTGAGCGTTTTGAGGATGATTTCGGAAGAGTCTGAAACATCTGCCGAGCTACCGGGCTGCATAACAGCTTAAAATAATATTTGGTGACATGCGATTATGACTACTCAAGATCACATAGTAAAACGTTATAAAAAAAATCCCATTCTCACAAAAGACGATGTCCCTTACCCTGTAGCCACGGTTCACAATGCCGGCATCGTCAAGCACAACGGCCGCTACATTATGCTTTTCAGGTCGCACAGGCACAACGGTCGATCCATCATCGGCAGGGCCGACAGCGATGATGGTTTTTCCTTCACGGTTCATCCCAAACCCTTTCTCATACCTGCAACGGACAACATGTTTGCGGAATATGAAGAGTTCGGAGTCGAGGACCTGAGAATCTGCCCGGTAGAGGGCGACTACCTGCTTACCTACAGCGCGTATTCCCGTCACGGCGTTCGAATTGCCCTTGCGCGCACCAGGGATTTTGAAAAAGTTGAACGCATTGCGCTTATAACCCAGGCCGACCTTCGCAACGTCGTTATTTTCCCTGAAAGGTTCGGTGGCCGGTATGCGCGTCTTGACCGGCCCCATTCCGAAATTTCACCCTGGTCTATCTGGATTTCCTATTCCCCGGACCTGGTTTACTGGGGGGATTCACGGGTGATTATGAAGCCGGTTCCCTATCACTGGGATGAAATGAAAATCGGGCCCGGCGCACCGCCCTTTAAAACCGACAGGGGCTGGCTGCATATTTACCATGGCGTCTTTAAGACTATGGCTGGGGCGGTGTATCGCCTTGGCGCGGCCCTGCACGACCTCAATGATCCGGCAAGAATCATAGGCGTTTCCGATCGGTGGATACTGCATCCCGAGGACCCCTGGGAGGTAAGCGGCTACGTGCCCAATGTTGTTTTTACCTGCGGCGCTGTTCCTGAAGACGACGGTACGGTAAAAATATACTGGGGTGGCGCCGATACGGTTATGTGTGCCGGTACTGCAGTCATTGATGATCTGGTACAGCTCTGTCTGTCGGGTTCCCGGCCGCCGCTGTAGCTTATTGTCAGACATCATAACCGGCTTACTGCAAATCAGGAAATCCCCGATAAATTTCATGAACTGATCGAAATAAGTTTTCGAGGATATGCCGGAATTGAAAATCAACCCTGCTAGACAGATTTTCGATGCAAAGCACACAACATCAGACTTCATTAAAGGTACAGTGATATGGACGCAAAAAAATATCTAAATCCGAAAGTTAAAAGGAAAAAGAAAAAACTTCTGAGGGACGCTTCCCGCGTTATAACCCGCCTTCATCTACCTGACGGCGCGTATCGCATACCTAAAATCATTCAACGCATAGTGGCCTTGCCTGACACAACGGCCGAAGATCTTCTTGCACAAATAATGCTTGACTTTTCCGAGCGGCACAGAGACATCAAACGCGTTTTTGGGCTTCACCTGAATAAGGTAAAAGATTATGTTCCTCGGGATACCGTGCTCAGCGAGACCACAAGGGCTCTCATCGGGGCCTATTTTACCATGGAGTACTCCATTGAATCGGCTGCCCTTTTTAACCCTTCAATCGTCCCCCACCCGGATCAAAGCCAACTGGACAAAGGCAGCTTGCGCTTTATCATGAGCCTGCGGGCAACCGGCGAAGGTCATGTTTCTTCTATTGTATTTCGTAGCGGCTATCTTGACCAGGACAATACGATTCTCTTTGACCCGATCAGCGATTATGTAGAAACACCGGATCTCCAATTAGACCCGGTTTACGACCGGCATCTCTTCCAACTGAAGCTTAATGAAATGACGGCCAGCAATGAGGTAACAGCTCATCTTCTTAACCAGCTGCCGGAAAATTTCACCCATAACGGATTAAAAAATAAAATTGAAGTGCTTCGTTCAAACCCGGTTTTCCCTATTGCGCACCAAAACGAAACCTTCGAGATCATGTACTGGCTTGCCAATTCCAATTATGAGATGAGTTTCCGACCCGATAAGCAAATTTCCGAACGGGTTATCTTTCCGGTTTCGGAAAACGAAAGCAGAGGCATCGAAGACGCCCGGTTCGTGAAATTTATTGATGACAACGGTGAGGTTACCTATTATGCGACCTATACGGCTTATAACGGCTTGAAAATCCTGCCGCAGCTGATGGAAACAAAGGATTTTATCAAATTTAATATTTTAACCCTCAACGGTAAAGCTGTACAAAACAAGGGCATGGCTCTTTTTCCGCGTAAAATTAACGGCAGCTACCTTATGCTCTCGCGCCAGGACGGTGAAAATAATCATATCATGTTCTCAGACAATATCCATTTCTGGCAGAAGTCCGAAATCATCCAGGAGCCAACACGTTCCTGGGAGTTTATTCAGATCGGCAACTGCGGCTCACCCCTGGAAACCGATGAAGGCTGGATCGTACTCACCCACGGTGTCGGGCCTATGCGTCAGTATTGCATCGGCGCCATGCTGCTTGATCTTGAAAACCCGGCAAAGATCATCGCCCGTCTGGAAGAGCCGTTACTTACCCCGCGTGAGGAAGAGCGAGAGGGGTATGTCCCCAATGTCGTTTATACTTGCGGCGCGATTATCCATAATGGCGACCTGGTCATTCCCTATGCCATGTCTGATATCATATCCGGCATAGCAACTGTTGGAGTTAGTGAATTAATTAACTGCATGCATGCGGTAGCTTAATGTTTTTAAGATAGGCGTTCATAAAAGCCCTTGTGATCAACAAAGGATCGTTAGATATGGAAACCATTTTTGACCGAGAGCAGTTAATTCAGAGTTATTCATATCATTCAATACTGTTGAAAAGTGTTGAAAAGGGGACAGATTTATTTACTGTATTTACTGTTGTTCATTAGATGAGATTGAGGTAGGGTATGGAACATGCCAAGAAATGCGAGGGTAGTAATCTCTAACTATCCGCATCATATCAAGCAAGGGCATAACCGTCAGGTGGCTTTCGCATCAGACGAAGGCTATCTGTATTATCTCGACAATTTACAGGAATGAAAAACTGGGGACACTTCCCAGATCAATTTAAAGGAACTCCTGAATGAGCTTAAAAACTCAAAATAGTTAAATGGTTGGATGGTTATATGGATAAAAAGAAATCAAAGACAATTGCCGTTATAGTAGCCCACCCTGATGATGAAACATTATGGGCCGGCGGAACAATACTGAGCCATCCGTCATGGAAGTGGTTTATCGTTTGTCTCTGCCGGGGAAGCGATACGGAACGTGCCCCCAGGTTTTATAAAGCATTAAAAGTTCTTAAATCGGAAGGGATCATGGGCGATCTTGACGATGGACCTGAACAGAAGCCATTGGATGAAAAAGAGGTTGAGCGTGCTATACTGGACTTATTACCTCCAAAGCATTTTGACCTGATAATTTCCCATAATCCTTCAGGGGAATATACAAAGCATATCCGGCATGAGGAAGTAAGTAAAGCAGTTATTAAACTCTGGCATGCCGGTAAAATATCTGCTAACGAACTTTGGACCTTTGCTTACGAGGACGGCAATAAGGAATATTATCCCAGGCCTGTCAAAAACGATACTATTTACCGAACACTTACGAAACGGATCTGGCTTAGGAAATACAGCATAATTACAGAAACGTACGGATTGGAAAAAGGCAGTTTTGAAGCAGAAACAACACCACGGGCAGAATCATTCTGGCAATTTACAAATTCGTATGATGCTAAAAAATGGCTTGATAATAGAGGAGTTTTAGTATGAAAGTATTGCTATTATATTATTACCCTCCTTCACCCGGAGGGCTAGCAACCCAGGGAAATCTTCTATTCAGGGGACTTCTTGAAATGGGCATTGATGCCCATGCTGTTCATTTCGAATCAGCACAGGAGAAGGAATGGTACTATCGCTGGTTTGAGCCTGATGTTGTTGTAGGTGTAGGTTATTGGGGTCACACGCCACAATTGGTGCTTCACCCTCAACGGTATGGTATACAGCCAGTACCCTGGTTGGTTGCCGACGGCTATATTGCAAACTATCAAGAGGTTTTAAATGCCCTTCCACTTATACTGGTAACATCAAATTGGGTAAAAGAGATGTATGTTCGTGATGGCATCAATGGCGATAAAATTGAAGTGTTACCTGTAGGCTGCGATACAGATGCTTTTATCCCTTACAGTAAGGACGACCCGAAAATTTTGGCGGTGCGCGAAGCGCTGGGAATTTCACCCGATCAGTTAATGATTCTCACTGTTGGCGGCGATGCCGCATCAAAAGGGGCACAGGAGGTTATGCAGGCGCTTGCTATCATTGATACTAAAGCGCCCGATTGGAAATATGTCTGCAAAGTATGGCCTCAGCCTCGAACCAAGGTTCAAAACCTGGCCGATCTGGAAATGGCGTCACAACTGGGCATTGGAAAAAATGTCACTTATGAAACCAACACCATTTCACGAAATTTCATGCCTTACCTGGTTGGAGCATGCGATATATACGCAGCCCCTTCCCGGCTTGAGGGATTCGGAATGCCGCAACTGGAAGCAGGAGCTTGTGAAAAACCTGTTATAGGTATTAAAGCCATGGGAATGCTGGATACACTTGTACATGGTGAAACCGCATTCCTGGCAAATGTAGCACAGAAAATTGTCGTGAACGAAGTGATGGTTGGTAGCGAATCGGGCTTTGAAAACAACCATACGATTGTATTTAAAGATCCACGGACGGTGGACTATCGTGCAAGTGTTCACGATATTGCCAACTATTTGATGGATCTTATGACTGATGCAGCATTGCGGGAAAAAATGGGCAAAGCTGCAAGGGAGCGCGTAGTTGAATATTTCGACTACCGTGTAGTCGCAAAACGGTTTGTTCAGATAATGAACGATAAATTGGGAATAAAGTAATTTGAAAAAAGTTGGTTTGTTAATATGTTGAAGATTTCAACCTAAATCTCATTATCAGTAATTGATTCATATTATAAATATAAATAGCTAAAGACTCATCATTCTCAAATTATCAAATTAACACTATGAAAACTGCAAACTGGCAAGAGATAGAAGAGGCAAAGAAGGCCGCCCTTGAAGTACTGCTTCATAATGCCCATGGACCATACCACGGACTTCCGCGTACGGCAGGCTGGGGGTATCCTGAGCCGTATACAAGGGATTTGATGTTTTCCATTCTGGGAATTGCTGTTTCTGAGAATGAGAAGCTACTAGAGAGCATTCGGAGAGTATTGGAAACACTAGCAAATAATCAGACAGAACGGGGCCATATCCCTTCGCTGGTACACGACAAAGAGGACCGTGGATCAAGTGATACCACTCCTTTGTTTTTGCTAGGTGTTGGCATTTTTAGAAAAATAACGGGTGAGCATGATTTTCTTCAGGATGCTGTCCGTAAAGCCCTAACATGGATGGAGTATCAAAGCCCATCGGACCGTTACCTGGTTGCCCAGCAGCCAACAAGTGATTGGCGCGATGAACAATGGGTGACCGGATATGGTCTGTTTGTAAATTCCATTGTATATAGTTATCTCCGACTCCTGAATCAGCACGAAAGAGCAGATATGATGCGCAAAGAAATGGGGCGGTTTACTATCATAGGTGGAGTACAGCACCGTCATGTCCACGAAGGTCTTGTGGTAAAACATAAACCTTACTATGCTTTCTGGTCATATAAAATTTATAGTAGTGAACGGTTCGACCTGCTCGGTAACAGCCTTGCCATTCTTTCCGGAATTGCATCACACTCGCGGGCTGAGGAAATGGTTTCATGGATTGAAGAGGAGTGTGCGAGCATGATAAAAAGGGGTGAACTTGCTGTTGATCTACCCCCTAATTTTTTCCCCTATATTAAACCTGAAGATCCCGACTGGCTTGTGCGACATGAAACATATAACAAGCCGGGAGAATACCATAATGGAGGTATTTGGCCTTTTATATGCGGGTTTTATGTGGCAGCCTTAGTTGCTGCTAAGAAGTTTAGTATTGCAGAAGAAAAGCTCATTGCACTTACAAAGATTATAAAAAAAGCCAAAAGTAAGAATGTTGGTTTCGGTTTTAATGAGTGGCTAAAAGCCCAGAACGGCAAAGTCATGGGGCAGGATTGGCAAACATGGAGCGCTGCGCTTTACCTTTATGCCGTAAAATGTGTTGAAGAAAAAAGAACACCCTTTTTTGATGAGATAAGAAATTGACCATAATACGAGGGGAAGTATCCCTCTATTTCCTAGATGAACCCGATTTCTTTCTGCTTTGACCATGAATTTGCTGAGTTTTGGGTTATTACCAAATGAGTTTTATCGGATACTGCGAGAAAGCGGCATCAGGAGATATTATCGGTATCCCTTCCGTCATTGCCTGGGCGATGATTAACCGGTCAAAGGGGTCACGATGATGGAACGGCAGGTCTATTATCTTGGTCAAGTGATTGTGGGCGATGGGCAACAGCTCGATATCGTTTTCTTCAATCTGCTGCGGAATGATCTGCTCATAAGGCTTTACAAGCGCCAATTTCCCGAGACTTACCTTGATGGCGATCTCCCATAAGCTGACCATAATCAAAACGATCCGGTTGTCTAAATCCATGATAACATTTTGAGCATGAACGCTCAATTTATCGCTGCCGCCGATAAACCATAAAAAGGCGCTTGTGTCGAGTAATGCCCGCATCACATGTATTCTTTGAAATCTTCAATCGGCGCGTCAAAATCATCCGACATTATAACGAGTCCTTCTGCACCCCCAAATTGCCGAGTTTTCTTGCCCGGCTTCACGAGAGCAACGAGTTTGACAAGGGCTTTCCCGTCTTGTGTGATCACAATATCGTCCCCACTCATTGTTTGTTCAATCAGTTCGGGCAAATGCAGTTTTGCCTGGTTTACATCGATGATCTGCATGGCGCGGCGCCCCCCTTCAAAACCATTTCATCAAAATTGACTTTTATCAGCATTCGATGAATCATATTTTATTGATTATCTGATAACGTTCAAGACATCGTAGACAAATTTTACGTTCAGGACATCGTGGATTATTCATGAATGAGCGATGAGACGCCCTTCACTGGAAAACAACCAAACGAGAATCTCCTCTGGATAAATGACAGGTGGAGAGATACGAATAGTGATTACGTTAAAGCGTTTAAAATCATAATGACAGCTCAGCAGCGAACTTATGGATACCTGTGTCCACGATGTCGTGACTATTATTTCTGTCCACGATGTCCTGAACGTTGTCACCTATTCTCCTGCGATGCAGCAAAGATCGGCTGAATAATTTTATAAGATTCAGAATTTTCTATGTTTTCCGATTCTTGAATGGCCACTTTATTATAATGCGCCATTTCTTCATGGGCTTCAGCATAAATAGGATTACTTAAATCAAATGTTTGTTGATAGTCTTTACAAC
>ENA-OVNE01000020-OVNE01000020.1-marine-sediment-metagenome-genome-assembly--contig:-NODE-20-length-14179-cov-2.217983_pt1 | contig 14179 bp, 13 predicted proteins | sample MGYA00250109_ERZ650190 | MGnify/ENA primary metagenome ERZ650190 (study PRJEB26730, sample SAMN04396784) | marine sediment metagenome | isolation source: Baltic marine sediment | place: Denmark...
GTCCACGGACAAGAATTTTGTGGGGGTTTTTGACATCTCTGGCCGAAATAATTGAGCATTTTTGGTGGCGGTGCAGGGACTTGAACCCCGGACACTGCGGATATGAGCCGCATGCTCTAACCAGCTGAGCTACACCGCCACGAAATGAAAGGAAAATCAATATTTTCATATTAATGATTTTTCCGGGGATGTCAATACGAAAGAAGCCACTTGCCAAAGGCTCATAGCTCAAAGCAAAAACCCAAAAGCCGTGAGCTACGCGCAATGAGCTATTTAGTTAACAAATAATCCGGCTTCACATGCTTCATGGCTTTAAATATGTTTTCTTTTAAACCTCGGTGATCTCCCTCCAATTTTTCAAGAAGATCCTTTATGTATTTTCTCTTGGTATTTTCTGCGGTCGGACACTGCGTCTTTCCCACTGGGAGTTGGACTTCCCTGGCAAACCGTTTGAGAAGCGATTCCTCAATATAGGCCAACGGGCGCATAAGATAAAAGTCTCCTTGGAAAAAAGGCTGATAGGGAAGCATGGTGCTGATTTGCCGGGCGAAAAACACATTGAGGAGAAATGTTTCAATCAAGTCGTCCTTATGGTGAGCCAGAGCTACCTTATTGCACCGATAATCTCTGGCCATTTCGAAGAGTACCTTTCGCCGAAGTCTCGAGCATAAGAAACAGGGGCTGGCCTTGCGGTTGTAGGCGCTGTGAGCGAGGGGGCCGATGTTAGTTTTTTCGATGCGATAATTATACCCTTCTTCTTTAAAATACTTCTCCAGGATGGGAATATATTTTCCATCCGTTCCGTCAAAACCCAGATCCACGTGGACCGCTAAGACATATTCTGGCTTGGGTACAAAAAGCATTGGCCCGGTTAAAAGTTTGAGTAGGGAGAGACTATCTGCTCCTCCGGAAACTCCCACCAGAACACGGTCCCCCTCCGAGAGCATTTCATGCTTTAGGATTGCTTGCTCAAGGCGTTTTCGAAGATGGAGATGAAGTTTACTCATCCTTTGCCGATGACTCTCTCAAGGTGATTCTTAATAAACCAGAGAACCAGGATTCTATCAAGAATGGCATTTCCCACCTTCAGGGAAAGCGAGATGGGGGCTTCCCCGGGCCCAAGCGCAAGGTCATGTTCCTTCTCGATATTTTTCAGGATGGCGCCTGACGGTATTTCATCAGTTGATTCACGAGGCCAAATAGTTTCCAGCCTTCGGGCAGATAAAAGTTTATTAAATTTTTTACTGTCATAGCCTGGCGTTCCGGATCCACGTGGGAATAGCTGCGCAAGATTTGTACATATACCCGGCGCGGATCGGGAACGGCCCGGGCCAGGCGTAACGTTTCCGTGAAGGGTATCATATCGTCGTCTTTTCCATGGGCCAGGATCAAATCCGCGTGTAATTTGTTCATAACAGGGGCAACGGAAAGGGCCTCGATTTGAGTTTGAATTGCCGGCGGGAGGTTTTTAATCAGAATTTCCGTCTGGCTGGGGTCAGAATGGGATAGAAGCGCCAGGATATTTTTTCCTTCCTTCCCTAAGAGGGGTATGAAATGATCTGTCGGCGCTTTCTCATCTCGTAGTTTGGCCTGAAGAATCCTTTGCAGAATCGATCGATCTTCCGTCGAAACAACGAGGTCAAGGTTATTGGCCAAAAAGACCCATTTGCCATATTCTTGGGGTTGCCGGAAATAGCGCTTTCCCTCGAATTCAAAATTGCCGGAGGCAATAAAAGAAAGAACATTCTTCAAATCATAATAGGCACCGAAGGCGATGATGAAGCGTACCTTATTGCGCATTGCGGGACGACAGGCGGCGAGGATCGTTGGTCCCGCTCCATAGCTGAAACCAAAGAGACCGCAGGATTGCGGTAGGACATAATTTTTCAAGGAAGTAAAATATGTAAACGCCATTTGCACCTCGTCGATGTCCGAGGGTCCAATGCGGAAAGACCGCATCCCTTTAAAATCAGGGATGAGGACTACGAAACCGGATCGGCAAAGAATCTCAGCAAAACGTTTCAGGCGGGGATCATCTTTTCCAGTATCGATCACGCCATGATTGAGCAGGATTCCCGAACGCTTGCTGTTTCCTTGGGGAAGGAAAAGATCAGCCTTTACAGTCCCCTTCGGGCCAGGGTAGGAAATTTCCATAACTTTGGGCGCAGAAGACCATTTTCCTAACCATCCCTGTTGTTCGAAGTTTAAAAGTTCACTTACAACCAGCAGGTTCATGAAGGACCGCTGAAGGTCGGCCCTAAAAATGATTGCCCAAACTCCAAGAGCCAGCAAGGAAAGAAAGATAATTTTTCTCTTGCGCATGGTCAGAGCCCGCCCATTTAGGTATCCGGAAGCCGTCTCTCTTGCCCGCTACCAGATTTTTTAAGCAAAGGGGATGAGGATACTGGCACAATGCAAACCTCAACTGATTGCCAGCGCCGCGAGTGTCCTGGATAGGTCGCGAAATTGCTCCAGGGAAAGCGCTTCCCCCCTTGATTCCGGGGATATTCTAACAGATTGCAAAGCTTCACGAATTTTTTCCGCGGGAAGGTGCGCAAATTCTCCCAATCGCAGGGCATTGACAAGGGTTTTTCTCCGATAGGTAAAAGCCGAACGGATGACCTGCCGCAGAATTTTTTCATCTTCGACTACCACGCTCGGCTGAGGCAAAATTTCAAACCTTACCACTGCGGATTCCACTTGCGGTGGGGGATAGAACGCTTGGGGGCCGACGGAAAAAGCGATCCGGGCTCGAGTATACAATTGAGACCAAAGGCTCAGAGGGCCATAATCTTTCGTTCCTGGGCGCGCCACTACCCTTTTGGCCACTTCCAACTGAAGCATCAAAACAAAAAGGGAAAAATAATTCCTTTCTTGGAAGAACCGGAAGATCATCGGGCTGGAAATCTCGTAGGGGAGATTGGCTACCACCTTCATTTTTTGCTGCCATTGCTCATACCAAGGGGCAAAATCAACCTGTAAAGCATCCGCTTGAATGACTTCGACCGGATCATTCGCTGAAAATTGATTCCTCAACTCATGGGCCAATCGGGGATCCACCTCTATAGCATAAACTTTTTTCACTCGTTGGGCCATAGGGACGGTAAGGCTGCCCAGGCCAGCCCCAATTTCCACTACGATATCTTCAGGACCCAGGGAAGCGGATTCGATGGTCCGCTGAAGGATTTTGGAATTTACGACAAAATGTTGTCCGAGCCTTTTCTTGGGTCGAATTTTTAACTCTTTTAATTGCCTGCGAAGCTTCACGAACTCTCTTTTCGTTGGCGGCGTTTTGCCTGGTAAAGAAGGATTATGCGTTTGGTGATGAAGTAAGAGGGGATGGCGCAAAGTAATCCAGTAACCGTTCCTCCCAATAAAAGAGGGTAGGAAATGTCCCACCCCAATCGGACAAGGTGGGGAACGGAAAAATTGGACATGGCCAGAGAAGGAGGGGTGGCTCCCGTTAATACCTGTCCCACTTTGTAATCTAAAAGATAGATAAAAGGGAGGAAAAAGGGATTCGCTACCCAAACGCCCAAGGCGGCAGCCAGCTTGCTTTTCTTAAGGATCAAAGCGATGAGGACAGCCAAAACCGTGTGCAGAGGCACCGTAGGGGTCATTCCTACAAAAACTCCGATGGCTACTCCACCGGCAACCTCTTGGGGCTTCCCTTTTAACCTCAGAAGTCGAAGGTAAAGGAAGCGTAAATTTCTCTTCCATCTGCCCCATCGTTCTTTCATTCGTATTTTCTGCCTCAAGTCAGGTCCTTTTGCCATAGGTCTTTATCCCGAACTTCTACCAAATCGGGAGTAAGCGTTGAGCAGGAGGTTGGAGCGGTGGCCTTCCATCAAATAATAGAAACCAGCTGCCGCCACCATGGCTGCATTATCTGTACAAAGGGTAGGCGGGGGAAAAAATACGGTAATTCCGGAGGAACTTCCGTCTTGGGAGAATTTTTCCCGTAAGCGGGAATTACAAGCGACTCCCCCCACCACAACAACCTCTCTGATTGCCTCCTGTTTGGCTGCACGCATAACCTTTGTGACCAGGGTGTCGACGACCGCTTCTTGGAAAGAGGCGGCGATTTCCCTAATCTGATCAGCGGAAAGTTTTCCTCCTAAACTCTTTACATGTTGCAGGACAGCGGTCTTGAGTCCACTGAAACTGAATTCCAGAGAATGGGGTTCCAGTAAACTTCGCGGAAAAAAGATCGCCTTGCGGTCCCCCTCTTTGGCCAGGCGGTCGATGACTTCTCCTCCAGGATAGCCCAATCCCATAAGCTTGGCCACTTTATCAAAGGCTTCCCCGGCTGCATCATCCTTGGTTTGGCCGAGCAAGGTCATACGGGTATGGCCTTCGACCCGAAAGAGGCTTGTATGTCCGCCAGAGACGACCAGAGCGATAAAAGGAAATCTCAAGGATGGAGAGGATAAAAAAGCTGCTGCGATGTGGCTCAATATATGATTGACTCCCACCCAAGGAACTTGGAGTACAAAAGCGAGGGATTTGGCGACGGCAATTCCCACCAACAATGAACCCACGAGGCCGGGACCTTGGGTGACCGCAATGCCCTCAATGTCCTGGAGGCGGTTCCCTGACCTGGACAAAGCTTCTTCGATAACGGGCAAAATGGCTTCTACGTGCTTACGGGAGGCGATCTCGGGTACAACCCCGCCGTATTGGCTGTGTAAAGCCACCTGGGAGGCCACAACGCTGGAGAGAATCTTTTGAGCATCCAGCACAACGGCAGCGCCCGTTTCATCACAGGATGATTCGATTCCTAAAACTTTCATCGTGGTTTATGATTTCATCCTGGTAATTTCGTGGATCGCCCGTAACAAAGCTCTAATTTCTTCTGCGGTGTTGAAAAACCCCAGACTGACCCGGACTGTACCCGCGGGAAATGTTCCCAAGGTCCGGTGGGCATGGGGAGCACAGTGTAGGCCGGTACGAACCAAAATATCATAAAGGTCATCGAGAAGGAAACCCACTTCTGCCGGGTCCATGGATTCAACGTTGAAAGAGACTACGGGAACCCGCTCTTCCATTTTTCCAGGACCATAAATCCGGATTCCCTTGATCCTTTTAAGCCCCTGGATTAAGTTTTGAGTTAGAAATTTCTCTTTTTTCCAGATTTTTGCGATTCCCTGTTCCAAAACAAAAGATATTCCTGCTCCCAAGCCGGCTATTCCCGGAGTGTTCAAGGTGCCGCTTTCAAACCCGTGGGGAAGAGTTTCGGGCTGTTCGTCTGAATCTGAGTCGGTTCCCGTTCCCCCCTCTTTCAACGGTTTAAGATCGACACCGTTGGCTATATAAAGGAATCCGGTTCCCTGCGGGCCGTAAAGGGATTTATGCCCAGGGCCGGCTAAGAGGTCTATATTCATCTTTTGGACGTCGATGGGCAGAAGTCCGGCGGTCTGAGCGGCATCCACCATGAAGAAAATTCCTTTGGAACGAGCGAAGGCCCCTACCTCTTGGATGGGAAAGATGCTACCGGTGACATTCGAGGCATGGGTCAAGATGATAAGCTTTGTCTTAGGCTTCAGACTCCTTTGCAGCAAACGAAAGTTCAGATTTCCCTGAGGGGAGCACGGTACTTGGCTATACTTAACCCCTACCCTTTCCAGCTTTTTTAATGGGCGGATGACGGAATTATGTTCGACGGAAGAGGTCAGGGCGTGATCTCCTGGCAATAATAGTCCTTTCAGACCCAGGTTTATGGCCTCGGTAGCGTTGCCCGTAAAAATTACGCGTTGGGCATCGGGTATGGCGAAAAGCCTGGCGATCTTCTCCCGGGTTTCATTAATAACCTGATTCGCCTTCCTCGCCAATTTATGGTCGGAACGGCCCGGATTAGCGCCGATCCGAGTTATCATGTGGCTCATGCGGCGGCAGACGACCGCCGGTTTCGGGAAGGATGTGGCCGCATGGTCTAAATAAATTGACACCGGTATCGCTCCTCCATTTTAGTAGTGATATCCCTTCTAAAAAGTTGTCCCTTCGGCGGATAAGCGGAGATGAATTCCCCCACCGGTCATTGGGGTAAATCGTTTAAAAACCCTTGCCCGCAGAGGTAGGTTAGCCCAGGATGGAGGCCATCTGAAAGATGGGGAGGTACATGGCTACAACCAGTCCCCCGATCGCCCCTCCGAGAAAAACCATGAGGAGGGGTTCGAGTAAAGAAGTTAAAGCAGTAACGGCTCCGTCTACTTCATCGTCGAAAAAATCGGCGATTTTGCTTAACATTGAATCCAGGGCCCCGGTAGACTCTCCCACGGAAATCATCTGAACGACCATAGGGGGGAAAATTCCACTGGCTCCTAAGGGTTCAGCGATGGTTTTCCCCTCTCCGATACTCACTTTGGTCTGCAAAATTGCTTTCTCAATGGTCTTGTTTCCGGAGGTGCGAGCAACGATCTCCAGACCCTCCAGGATGGGAACGCCGCTGGAAAGCATCGTGCTCAGGGTACGGGTGAACTTGGCAATAGCCACTTTTTTAATGAGTTCTCCAAAAATCGGAAGCCGGAGCAGGTAATCGTCAACCACTGCGCGGCCCGTTTCTGTCCGGTAGTAACGCCTGAAAGCGAAGATAAAAATTACGAGTAATGCACCAACAAGGAGGAAATAACGTCGCATGAATTCGCTCAAGGTAATAACCAGTTGGGTAAAGGCTGGAAGGGTTCCCCCCATATCGGCAAACATTTTTTGAAAAACGGGGATCACAAAAATCAGGAGGGCGCCAACCACGATTAAGGCAATGGCGAGGACCGCGGCGGGATAGACCATGGCTCCTTTGACCTTTTTCTTCAAGTTCATCGCCTTTTCGATGTAAGCAGCGAGACGGTTCAAAATCGTGTCCAGGATGCCTCCGGCTTCCCCGGCAGCCACCAGGTTACAGAAAAGATCATTGAAAACCCGTGGGTGCTTGCGCAACGCTTCAGCGAAAGTAGACCCGGCTTCCACATCCCCTTTGACTTTGAGAAGGACTTCTTTGAAAGTAGGATTGTCTTGCTGGCTGGAAAGAATCTCCAGGCATTGCACCAGCGGCAGGCCGGCATCAATCATCGTGGCGAATTGGCGGGTAAAGATAACGATCTGCTTCTCATTGACTTTTCTCCTTTTAAATAAACTGAACCCTTTTAAAATATCCTTGGGCTTGGCCTGAATTTTGATGGCCTGAATCTGCTGCCGACGAAGGTGCATCCTGACGGCCGCTTCATTCGCGGCTTCAATTTCTCCACGCTCGATCGTCCCTTTACGGGATCGCCCTTCCCAGACATAAACATCCATCTGACCCCTCCAAAAATTTTGTGGATTTTTTTTTAATCTTCCACCGTACTTCTCAAAACTTCTTCAACCGTAATGGTACCGTCCTTAAGTTTGGTCAGAGCAGTCTGCCGTAAGGTCTTCATGCCCAAGCGCATGGTTTCTCTTTTAATCTCCATTGCCGATGCCCCTTGAAGAATTAATTCTCGAATTTCTTCCCGGATGGGCATAATTTCGTAGAGCGCTATCCGCCCTTTATAACCCGTATTGCTACAGCGAGCGCAACCGGTTCCTTTGTAGCAAACAAATCCTGAAATTTCATCGGGAAGAACGCCTAGGTTGAGAAGCATTTGCGGGGAGACTTGGATCGGTTGTTTGCAATATTCGCAAATCATCCGGGCCAAGCGTTGAGCTGCGATTAAATTCACCGATGAGGCGACAAGAAAGGGCTCGATACCCATATTCAATAAACGGTTAATCGTGCTGGGGGCATCGTTGGTATGCAACGTACTCAAAACGAGGTGACCCGTGAGGGCGGCCTTGATGGCGATTTCTGCGGTTTCAAAGTCGCGAATCTCCCCCACCATAATGATATCCGGGTCCTGTCGCAAGAAAGAACGCAAGGAGCTGGCAAAGGTCAAACCGATTTCTTCATGCATCTGAACCTGGTTGATTCCCATGAGGTTGAATTCAACCGGATCTTCGGCGGTGGAAATATTTTCGGTAATCTGATTGAGCTCGGCCAGGGCAGAATAGAGGGTAGTGGTTTTGCCGCTTCCCGTAGGTCCAGTAACCAAGACCATGCCAAAAGGTTTGTGGATGGCTTCTTTGAATTCTTTAAGGGGTTTTTCCTCAAAACCGAGTTTGGTCATGTCCAACTGCAAGTTTGATTTATCGAGTAAGCGCATGACCACTTTCTCTCCATAAAGGGTCGGCAGGACGGAAACGCGAAAATCCATCTCCTTATCTTTGCCAAATTTCATCTTAATGCGCCCGTCCTGGGGCAGACGGCGCTCGGCAATGTCCAGCTTGGCCATGATTTTTGCCCGGGAGATGATAGCATTCTTCAGTTTCATGGGGGGTTTCATGAATTCTTGGAGTACCCCATCGGTGCGGAAACGAACGCGAAAAACTTTTTCGTAGGGTTCGAGGTGAATATCGCTTGCCTTCCGTTTGATGGCCTCGTTAAGAATGAGATTGACAAGTTTGATCACGGGAGCATCCTCAGAGGCCTGCTGTAATTCCCGGATGTCAACCTCATCGCTTTCCTCTAATAACTCCATATTCTCGGCGCCATCCATCGAATCCATGATATCCGCCAGCGATTCAGAGGAATCATAGAACTTATCAATGGCAGCCTTAATGGCGCTTTCGGTGGAAACAAAAACTTCTACGTGACAACTGGTCAGAAATTTAATGTCATCGATGGCCAGAATGTTGGAAGGATCGCTCATGGCCACCCGCAAGGTAGAACCAATCCTCTTGATGGGGATGACCTGGTACTTGAAAACGACGTCGGGTGGAATCATCTTGATCACTTCAGGATCAATCTGGGCCTCGGATAGGTCAATCGCGGGTACTCCGTAATGCCTGCTTAAAAAAGAGACAAGATTTTTCTCGCTTATAAGACCAAGCTTTACTAAAGAAGAACCCAGCTTGTTTCCAGAGATTTTTTGTTCTTGTAACGCATCTTCCAGTTGTTTGGCAGTGATCAATCCTTTACTCACCAGCAATTCTCCCAACCGGACGCTCATACTTCCTCTCCTAAAAAACAGTTTAATTACTTAAATATATAAGAATTACAAAGGAATTGTCAAGATTTTTAAGTTTGCCTGTTTATAGTCCACCTTAAAAAGGGTTATCGTCATTTCCAGGGTAGTTCTAAAAGAATTTTTCAAAACATTGCCCTTGGCAATTAACCTTTGATTGTGGCCCGGATCTTGACATCTCCCGTGCAGAAAACCAAAAAGCTTTTTTGCCCTCATTCTGAGGAAAATAAGTGAAGTTAGAAAAATAAGGCTCATCCCGCTAAGCTAACCCCGAAAAAGATGTACATACCTCCTAAAGATGCCTATTGGAGGAACTTTAAGTTCCCTAGACACCAATATGAACAAAGAATCGCCATAGACTCAAAACTATGAAAACCGGACATTTCTAAATTGGCTTGACAAGGGCCAATCAGCTATTGACAACGCTAGGTAAAGAGGGTACTTTCATCCCCGGATTTTCTAATTTCCCTTACGGATTTTCAAAGAAGCTTCCATGCCGGAACGTTTTATCCTTTGGTTGGCATCCGCAGGCTACAGCGGTTATTTTCCTTATGCTCCCGGGACCGTTGGAACTCTCGTTGGAATCCTAGTCTATATGCTTTTTTCCCTCTTCCCCCCCCCGATTTATTTATTGAGTACCGCCGCAACTTTCTCCTTGGCCTTATGGGCTTCCGGGCGGGCAGAAATCATTTGGAAGGAAAGGGACAGTCCCAAAATTGTGATCGATGAGGTGGTGGGTTATCTCATTGCCATGGCTTTTTTACCTCGCACTCTCACCACAGTGGTCGGGGGATTCCTTTTTTTCCGCGTTTTGGATATAATAAAGCCTCCCCCCATAGGAAGGATCGACCGACAGATGAAGGGGGGATTGGCGGTCGTTCTCGATGATGCCGTGGCTGGGGTTTACGTCAATCTTTTATTGCAAGCAATTTATCGATGGCACCCCCACCTTTTCTCCTTGCTGGATAGATGGATCTGCGCAGCCGGTTAAAAAAATTTCGATGAAAGATCCATGGACATGGGCTGGCTTCGAAAGATAGGGGAAAACGATTGAAGATTCTGAAAGGGGCTGGGTTATGAAAGTTGAGATCATCACCGTGGGGAATGAATTGATTTCTGGGGAGGTGTTGGATACCAATGCAGAGTACATGGCCAGTGCGCTCACGGAAAGAGGGTTTGAGGTGACCTTTATCACAACGATCGGCGACCATGAATACCACATTGAAGATGCCCTCTTGCGGGCTCAGGAACACGCCGACGCTATCATCGTAAGTGGTGGGCTGGGTCCGACTGCCGATGATGTCACAGCCAGCTCTGCGGCCAAAGCTTTGGGCCGGCGGATGATTATAAATAAGGACATCCTCCAGGCCTTGCGAGAGCGATTTGCCCACAGGGGAATGGAGATGCCGCTGGCGAATGAAAAACAAGCTTTTTTCCCCCACCAGGCAGAGATCCTGCCTAACCCTCTCGGGACCGCTTCCGGATTTATCTTGCGTCATAAAAGTAAAATTTACGTATTTCTTCCCGGGGTCCCCAAGGAGTTGCAGTACCTCTTTAACGAAAACGTGCTTCCATTGTTGGAAAAAGAAAGCCAGGAAAAGGCGATCTACCGCACCCGCACCCTTAAGGTTTTTGGTCTTACTGAGTCCACCATTGCAGACCGTCTGAAAGGAATTAACCCACAAGATCATTCGGCTTCCTTGGCCTACCTTCCTCGCTTTCCAGAAAACCATGTAAAAATTACAGTCAAGGGAATTTCTTCCGAAGAGGTTGAAAAAAATCTCCAAGCGCTGGAAAAAATCATCTGGGAAAAGTTAGAGGGGCGGGTCTTCGCGGTTGATACAGAAACACTGGAAGCAATCGTCGGCCAATTGCTCCGCTCCCATCAATCTACTTTAGCCGTGGCTGAATCCTGTACCGGAGGTTTGATTACCCATCGCTTGACTCAGATTCCTGGAAGCTCGGATTATTTCGAACGGGGAATTGTCGCTTACAGCAATCGGGCTAAAATCGAAATATTGAAAGTCCCCGAAGAGCTTTTAATCCAGGACGGGGCAGTTAGTGGTTCAGTAGCGGAAAAGATGGCTGAAGGCGTGCGGCAGATCAGTCAGGCGACTCTGGGACTGGGCATAACAGGAATTGCTGGACCAGGAGGTGGCTCAGCAGAAAAACCCGTGGGGACGGTATTTATTGCCCTGGCCACCCCCAAGGGCACCGTTACCAAAAAGTACCAGTTCTGGGGAGACCGGGAACAGATCAAGACCATTTCAGCCCACACCGCGATCGACTGGGTGCGAAGGTATTTTCTAAATCAGCTTTCAGGTATGAACAGTCAGCTGTCAGAAAAAAAGCTGAATGCTGAACGCTGAATTCTGGGTGTTAGGAGCCATGGAAGGAATCCGCTCGTTCATTGCCATAGAAGTTCCCCAGCCTTTACAGGCCCGAATGGGGGAATTGCAACGAGAACTAAAGCGAGTTGAAGCTGACGTCAAATGGGTTCGTCCAGGGAGTATTCACTTTACTTTAAAATTTTTAGGAACGGTGCCTGAAGAAGTGCTGGAAAAAGTCTCTTTAGCCATTTCCCCTGTTATTTCCTCATGGGAGCCTTTTGATTTGCGCATTCATGGTCTTGGCTGTTTTCCCTCCAGCCGCAATCCCCGCATCCTCTGGTTGGGTATCGATCGGGGAACCGAGCAGATCTCTCCCTTGCAAGAAGTCATTGAAAAAAAAGCAGTTGAAGTATCTTTTCTGCCAGAGCCTCGCCCTTTCACGCCCCACTTGACGATCGGGAGAGTCCGTTCCTTCAAAGGAAAAGGAGCGTTGACCCAGGCCATCGAGGCGCATAAAAACATAGAAATTGGGGCTTTTCAGGCGAAGGAGGTTTTTCTTTTCCAGAGCGAACTGACCCCTTCGGGGGCCATCTATACGAAGTTAAAAACCTTTCCAATGCGAGCCAATCATGTCTAAACGAAAAGAGGAGGGAATCATGCCGGCGGAGAGTCATAAAGAGAAAGCGATCGATCTGGCGGTTAGTCAGATTGAGCGGCAATTTGGCAAAGGGGCCATTATGCGCCTGGGGACGGATGCCATCATCCCAGACATTCCAGTCATTCCCACGGGGTCATTTGCTTTGGACATTGCCCTGGGCGTGGGAGGGGTGCCGCGGGGACGGGTCGTGGAAATCTTCGGTCCGGAAGCTTCCGGCAAGACCACTCTGGCCCTGCATATTGTCGCTGAAGCCCAAAAGAAAGGGGGCATTGCCGGGTTCATCGACGCCGAACACGCCCTGGACGTCGCTTATACCCGGAAGCTCGGAGTCAAGACGGACGACTTGTTGATCTCGCAACCGGACACAGGAGAGCAAGCCCTGGAAATCGTCGAAATGCTCGTGCGCAGCGGGGCCATTGATGTTGTCGTAATCGATTCGGTCGCGGCTCTGGTCCCTAAGGCTGAATTAGAAGGGGAAATGGGCGATGCCCACATGGGCCTACAAGCCCGCTTGATGTCCCAAGCCTTGCGGAAACTGACCTCCACGATCAGCAAATCCAATACCTGTGTCATTTTCGTAAACCAGATCCGCATGAAGATTGGCGTGTTCATGGGTAACCCAGAGACAACCACCGGGGGGAACGCCCTCAAGTTTTACTCTTCCGTTCGCCTGGACATCCGCCGGATCGGAGCGATCAAAGACGGGCAGGAGGTGATCGGCAACCGAACCCGGGTTAAGGTGGTGAAAAACAAATTGGCCCCTCCATTCAGAGAAGTAGAATTTGACCTCATGTACGGGGAAGGAATTTCGCGGGAAGGCGATCTTTTGGACTTGGCCGTGGAAAATGAAGTTGTTGAAAAAAGCGGAGCGTGGTTTTCCTTCGCTAATGAGAGGATCGGTCAAGGACGGGAAAATTCGAAGACTTTCTTGAAGGAGCATCCTGAAATCTCCAAAGCGATTGAAGAGAAACTATTGGAGCGCTTCCGACTTTCCAAAAAACAAAAGGAAACCCCGGCTTCGTGAAAGAAAGGCTCCTTTGCCCAAAGCATCCTTTTCCTGCATTCTCAGCACGCTTTACGGCGAAAAGAGATGTAAAAAAACGGGCAGTATATCCGAGGAGCGCCGAAGAATCCGCCCTTCGCCTTCTATCCCAGCGGGATTACAGTCGCGAAGAAATGCGGCGCAAACTTACGGCCAAGGGATTTCCCCCCGGGGAAATCGAAGCCGCCTTGGGAGAATTGGAAGCCAAAAAATTTCTGGATGACTTTCGTTACGCCCAACGTTTAGCCATCGCCTTGGCTAGGGGAAAATTCCTCGGCCCGCAGCAAATCCGTCAAAAATTTTTTCAAAAAGGAATTCCGGCAGATTTGGCTCAAGCCGCCATGGCAATTGCCGAAGTCACTCTCCCCGCTACCGAACGGCTGCAAAAGGTAATGCGAATGAAGCTGAAAGGAAGACTTTCGGAGGAAGTAACCCTTGCCGAGAAAAGGAAATTAGCGAATACCCTTCGCCGGAAGGGATTCTCATGGGAGGATATCCAGGAGGCCTTTCGAGGATTAGGAGGTTTTACAGAGGAATGAAGACGGGTAGCGAAATCCGCCGCAATTTTTTAGATTACTTCCAGGGGAAAGGACATGCCATTGTTAAAAGCTCCCCCTTAATTCCCCAAAAGGACCCTACTCTGCTTTTCACCAATGCCGGAATGGTGCAATTCAAGAATTATTTTACCGGGGAAGAGGAGGCCCCCTTTTCCCGGGCAACCACTTCCCAAAAATGCGTGCGGGCGGGGGGGAAACACAATGACCTAGAAAATGTTGGGTACACAGCCCGTCATCACACTTTTTTCGAAATGCTGGGGAATTTTTCTTTTGGCGATTATTTCAAAGAAGGAGCCATTGCCATGGCCTGGGAATTCCTAACCGGAGTCCTGGGCTTATCCCAAGAAAAGCTGTGGGTAACGATTCATCAGGGTGATGAAGCTTTAGGCATTGGGCCGGATGATGAAGCCAAGAAGATTTGGGCCCGCTTTGTCCCTGAGGAAAGGATTCGGGCACTCCCCAGCGAAGATAATTTTTGGCAAATGGGGGATACAGGACCTTGTGGTCCCTGCTCGGAAATTGTCATCGACCAGGGTCCAGGAATTGGGTGCGACCGC
>ENA-OVNE01000021-OVNE01000021.1-marine-sediment-metagenome-genome-assembly--contig:-NODE-21-length-14147-cov-4.126795_pt1 | contig 14147 bp, 13 predicted proteins | sample MGYA00250109_ERZ650190 | MGnify/ENA primary metagenome ERZ650190 (study PRJEB26730, sample SAMN04396784) | marine sediment metagenome | isolation source: Baltic marine sediment | place: Denmark...
GTCCCACCCCCGCCGCCGCCGTACTGCGTCATTACGGCCTGGGCGTAGGGATTGACGGCCGCGGATTGCTGACCGTAGAGGATCTGGAGGAGCTGAAGGAGCATTTGAATGTCCATCCGTCCTTCGCCCCGCCTTGCGAGGTTCATGCCTTCGACTCCGGCCTCCCCGCCCATGAGCAATCCGAGGCCGCTGCCGGCTGCGTTGGCAGCGGCGATGGTCTCGGAGGCCTTCCGGCGCATCTCGTCGATGGTGACATCACGCTTCGCGCCGGCGACGGCCTCGTTATAGCCGCGACCGATCTCCCCGCGCTCGGTCTCCTCGATGCCCGACCCGAGGAGCCCCTGCCTGGCCATGCGAACCCGCATGGACTCGACCTCGGGCTTCTCCCCAGCCCGGATTTTTTCCGTCATTTGGTTGATGACCGCGTTCCTTTCCTGCGGCGACATTCCCGCCGGGTACTGCGTGAGCGACCCCACCTTCGACCCGTATCTCGCAAGAAGGTCTTTCAGCTGGGGCGAATATGAAAAGTAGTTAAGACTCCTATCGAGCAGTGGCATTGTCTTCCTCCATATGCTTTCCTATTGAATTAAAAAATGTTTCTCGCGCTCATCCTCCGCCGGGCCAGCCCCAGCCCTGATTCGTTCGACCCAGCTGGTTCATCACCGCCTTCAGCGTCGCCTCATCCACCTGCGGGAGATTCGGGCTCATGTACATCGGCTGGGTCGGCTTGAGATACTTAATAAGAGCATTCATGTCCTTCTGGCCGCGGTTCGGAAAAAGAGCCGGGAGAAGGGCGAGGAGCAGGGTGAGTGGAAGGGTCGCCCCACCTAACGCTCCCGCTCCGGCCGCAGACCCGAAAAGGTCAGTCGTCCCCGTCCCACCGAGAGTCGATGTTAAATCTAAAAGTCCAGGTCCAAGGGTAGGCATTTTATCCTCCTGTTACGGATCCTGATTTGTCGTAGAGATTACTGTCGTCTTGGTTATGCCGATAACTGACACTAGGGTCTCCCCATCAATGGCCAGGATGACCCATTTATACTTGGCCCTAAAATTGGTGACGTGACACGCGTTACCGGCGATCCCGACCCTCTTTCCGTAGACCTGAATGAGATCGTTCGCCACTAGATCCGTGAACGAGTAGTAAAATATCTCGGCCCCGGTTCCGGTATGAACGCCGCACTCTGATACGAGAACGCCATTCTTATACCAGGCCGTTTGAACATCGCCCGTCGAGGCAGAGTGGACAGAGTGTTCAAACTGGATGGCCCCGGGAGCGTCCTCGTTGAACTTCATCTCCTTCAACTTTGTATAAGCCGTTAAGGTGGCGATCTTCTCTGTGTCTTGGGATATGGTAACGGTTGCGGAGGCCGCATCAGAAACCCCGAGTGTTGCCCCGCCACCCGCGGAGGTCGGCAGTGCCGCCCAGGCGGTTCCGTTAAAGTAGTAAAAAAGGTTTTCGTCCCTGACCCAGGCAATCTGGCCTTCCTCTTTGGCTATGAAAACCCAGGCGGAGCCGGTGTAATAGGTGACCTCGAGGTCGTGACCGGCCCACCCGCCCGTGGCCGAGGTCCCGATGATGTATCTGTCCCCCTTAGCCGGGGAGCCGGGCGGACTGGTCAGGTCCTTGTCTGCTACCGGCCCTTGCCAGTGGAGGACGTCAAGGTCTGCGACTCGATGCATGGCCATCAGGCCTCCTTAAATCGTGAACGTCAGGCACTTATAGTCGGCATCGTAAACGGCCTTCCGGGGATCCGCATCGGTGACGTACTTATTGGTTGCGCTCGGCGTGCCCGAGGTCCCGGCCAAGGCCGCCTTCTGGTCGGCCGTCGGGTCATTCGCGTTTGAGTGATCGAGGCTATTTGAGTGGTCGAGGGCGTTCGAATGCGTCGGGTTATTGAGCGCGAGTTTCGATTCGGCGATCGCCGCCGCGGCGGCGACGTCAGCGTTCTCGACAAGTTTCGCGGCGGCGTCTTCTGACCCGGCCGTCACATGCCGGAAGCCGGTCCCGGTCGGGGGAGCGACCCCCGGGGGCGCGGCCCAGGCCCCATCCGCCCTCAGAAAATTCGTCGTCCCGCCCCCGAGCTTTTTGAGGAGACCGTGCAACGAGGTCGTAGCATCGAGGGTCGTGACATCTGTCGGGGCGGCAAGCTCATCGAGCTTAATCGCGTCCGCGCCAGCCGACTTGTGTGAGGCGGCGTGGAGATCGGGCGTCGACTTGTATTCTTCCCAGATCGAGTTTTCACTATAATAATACAGGATCCATGGAGACGCATTGAGGAAGCAGAACCACCCGATATTGGGGACAGCGAAGATCCAGCCAGAGCCGTCATATGTAGCTACCTCATACGGATGTCCAGTCCACGCTCCCGAGGGGCTGGCATGATTGGCGATATACCTATCGCCCTTGACTGGCGAGGGGGGCGGTGCCGCCTGTGCCCCAATTACAGGATGTTGCCACCCAAAAGTTTCTAATGTCGGGACTCTGTATGTTGCCATAAAGTCCTCCTTATTTATTTCACGACCAGGAGGCACTTGAAGTCGGTGTCATACGTGCCCCCAAGAAAATCACTTGCGTGTTTCTCGTCAACCGTGTCGGCGTTGCCGGCCGCGGTGGCTGCCGCCACTATCGACGTGATGTCGGTCCCGGGGTGCTGGTGGGCGGCCAGAGCTAAATCTGAGGCATGTTTATCGTCCAAGGTGTCGGCATTGCCGCCAGTCCCGATGACGATGGTCTTGTGAGTTCCTCGAGGGACGTTGTGCTCGACAGAGAACATTCTAGACAGACGGGTCAGGCCGAGCTCCTCAAGCCTTCTGGCGATGAGCTTCTGAATGTCCGGCGTATTCTTGTCGTTCATGTCGCCTGGACCCCTCCACCCTTTTCACGGTGGATGATTTCGCAGTTGATACGCGAAACCTTCACCTTGGCCGCTTCCGAATTGATGAACCGGAACGAAAACGCTTTTCCTTGGAGGGCCATGCCGAGGCGGGCCCTAATCGTATCCCTGATCTCGGGAGTCAGTCCGATCGGCGTGTTTCCAGGGAGAGATTTTTCATATGATGCCGTCCCCTTGAAATTTCGGTAGACCCTGAAGGAGAGGGTCATGCTTTCCGGGAGGATGTAGTCGAGGAACGTCCTGAAAATCTTGACCTTCGTTGGCGTCGTGAACCATCCGGTCTGGACATCCATCGTGATGCCTGTCCCGTCGTCCGTGGTCGCATCCTCGTCGACCCGGTAGATGGACCCGGCCGACGAGCTTTGGATGAGAGCTCTTGACCCAAGAGAATAGTCCGTAAGGTTCATCGACGTTGGGTAGTGATTGTAAGCATCGAGGCCGAATGTCCCGCGGAGATAGTTGAAGACAATGACCGTGTCCGGTTCAGTGTTCGTCCCGGTCGGTACGGCAAGCCGGTACTCGCCTCTCTCGATATAGTTACCAGCGACGCACTTGTGGATGGCGGCCGAGTTGATGCTGGCCAGCGTCGTTTTTACCTTAGATGAAACCGGGACGTCTGTCTTGGCCAGGCCGGATGGGGTGAGGATCTCGATTTTCTTGAGGTTCGACAGGAAGATGAGCATATCCTTCCCGCACCTAGATGCAGACCCAACCACGCCGAGGCCAACCTCCTCAACAATCTTGTCGACCATATAAGAATCGCCGCCCCGGGCGATCTTCCAAATCGAGGCCGCCTTGAAGGCCCAGAGTTCGTTGTCGAACTCCATTATTTTCAGAACCTTTCCGGCTTCCCTCTCCCGACACGTGGCGTTATAGGTGATATCGAACTGCTCGGGGGTGTCGAGGCCCGAAGGAAAGATGATCTCATCGTAACCCGGAACTCCGGCGACCCAGAGCCGGCCGTCCCACGTCTCGATAGTCGTCCCGGCCGGCGGGGGAGAGTTTCCATAGCTCACGGCATCTCCCAGGCCGGCGTCGTCGGCGTTGTCGGTCACCGTTAGCTTCACGACGCTCACGGTTGTCACGTCGGTCGTGAAATCGACGGCCGCCCCACCGGATGTCAGAGACAGTTGGAAGGTGTCTGCGGCGGCGGCAATGACATAATACGGGGACTCCACCACTAGCCCTGCACCGCCCGTCAGCGACCGCAGGACGACAAGGTTTCCGTTGACCAAGCCATGCCCGACCTTCGTGAATATGTCGGTAGCCGCAACGCCCGTCACGCCCGTAAGGGGCGAAGCCTCGCCGGTCGTCGTGTTGTCGCCGATCTGGAAGGCGAGCTTGTGCGTGGCCATCCCCGCCTCTGTCCGGTAGATGTTCCTGGCCGTCACGCTCTCGTCGGCGGAGACGGGGATTCCCGTGAGGCTCGCGGATTGACCGGCCACGACGGTCACGTCGACCGACGCCGGGGAGGGGTTGCTCTCGCAGGGATAGTTGCCGCCCCTGACGAAGGTCACGACGTAGGAGTAAACCCCAGCGATGTCCCCCGCAGCCCTCCAGATGTAGTAGACCAGGCTGGCCCCGAACTTCGACGTCCATTCGTAAGAACTGTCGATGTCGAAAGCGGGACCATACGTCTCAGGGACATCCTTGTCCATGCCGACCTTCACAAAGGCCGTGGCCGATACGGCGAAGCTTCCATAGACGACGATGAAATAGTCCGTCCCCTTGACCAAGGTCGGCTTGGTTCCGCTGAAGGTGAGGGTCTTGACGGCGAAGGTCGGAAAGGCATCGAGGGTCGAGACATCTATATCATCCGAGGCCGCCCCGACCTGGTTCGTCGATGAGTTCTTGCTCCCGGATGTCCCGGCCTGGGACTGATGGATCTCGACCCAGACGTTGCCAGTGGGTAAGCCAAACTTGGACAGGTATAGTTGGACCTTCGTGATGTCTCCGTCGAAATTGGCGTGGAAAATCTGAGCGAGGAGGGTCTGGGCGGCCGCCTCCCTGAGGCCGTTGTGGGTATCGAGGTTGGAAGAGGGGTATTTTGCCGCATTGATGTCGGCTACCTCATATCCCCAAACCTCGTAACAATAATCCCTGAAAGGATTGGGCGTGCTCAGAGACCAGGCCGCGCTGCTGTTGACCTTAAAAGCCTCCAAGCCTGCTTGGACCGGAATCTGTGACCATCTGGCATAGTTCGATGCGCTGATGAGGAAATCTCCATAGAGCATGATGTAATAGGTCTTCCCGGCCGAAAGAATTGGCTCGTCGGCAGTGAAATAAAAAATTTCGTTTTTAGTTTCGGGGAATACTTGCAGACCACTAACGTCTAAATTATCCGAGGCCAGGCCAACGATTTCCGCCGAGGTGTTCTTTGTGAGCGACGTAGGATTTTGAAAGAAAACCTCCGAGTCTATGGACGACCACCTCCCATCGGGAATGGCATCGTTTATAACGACCGTGTCTTCATCGGTAACAGAAGATATGGTACTAAAGTGGATGGTTTGATCGAGTGTTTCCCCGGGCGTATCGATTTCATCAAGAGTTATGCCGATCCTGTCTCCTGCGACCATTCCCGTAGTGCTGACGACCTGGATAATCGTGTCCGGCGCGTCCGCCTTAACTCGAATTGTCGTGTCCCCCCTGGAATGGATCTCGACCCACAGAGAACCGGAGGGAGAACCGACCTTAGAAAGAGAGAGTAGGGCCTTGTAAACACGAGTACCCTTCTCGGCCGTAAAGGATTGGGCGAGAACGACTCTCGCTAAGCTATTGCGGAACACATTGCCTGCCCCCGTCTCTTCCGACCCAGCCTTGGCGATAAGCTCAAGGTCGCCGGGAGGTCCGTTGACCTCGAAGACAAGGTCGACGTCGGCGTTGCCGGACCAGGCCATGCTCCCGTTGACCTCGTAATACTTTCCGTCCTCATAGGTGGAAGAGCTTGAATCGAACCCAACCAGGGCATAGGCCGAGGGGCCGACCGTGAAATCACCGTAGACGACGATGAAATAGGTCGATCCAACCACCAAAGGAGGTTTCGTCCCGCTGAAGGTGAAAGTGACCGAGGCGAAGGCATTTGTGAGAGTGGAGAGGTTCACGTTATCCGACGCCTGACCAAGAATTCCCGTCGAGGCATTTTTCGTCCCGGAGGTTCCCGCCGTCCCGCTGTGGATCTCGACCCAGATATTCCCGGTTGGGCTACCGATCTTGCGGAGTTGGAGCTTCACCTGGGAAATGTTGATAGTCTTTGTTGCCTTGAAACTCTGGGCGATAAGCGTTCTGGCTGCGTCTTGACGGAGCTCGCCGAGGTGGTCGACGTTGGATTCGGGGTAGCTTTCCGCCAGGACCTCGCCCCCGGACGAAACGGCCGCGACCATCGGGGCCTGTGCCGGGGCCTCGAGGCCGGGGTAGAGACCGACGCCAGCCCTGACCAGGATCGGTTTCTCGTAGCCGGCGATGAAGGTCAGACCCTTGTGTTGGGCGATCTGGACGGGCGACGTGGCCGCCTTCGTCGGCGTGAATATCGACCCCCAGGCCCCGCCGCTCTTGAGTTGGATGTCGTCCTCGAGGCAGGCCAGGAGCCTCGTCTCATCCGTCTCGTTGATGCCGTAGACCCCGAGCACTCTCTTCGTGAAGGCGTGGAGCTTGACCGTCCCCGGCCGCCTCTCGAAGCTCTTGGCGTCGTCGCAGACCCGGGCATTCATAAACCGGAGAAAGTCATTCGCCGGGACTTTGTCCGGCGGGGCGGCCTGGTTGAGCGACCCGGAAAAATCATCGAGCGTGAACTCGTCGCGCAGGGTGATCCGGGGCTCGGGACGGTTATAGGTCATCGAATGTATCCCCCTCTAAAAATCTCTCCTGTCGGGACGAGGATGCTGTGCCTGGCCATCTGGACGCCCGAGAGGTTCCAGGCAATATCGAAAAGGAGGTCTTGCTTGCGTTTCTCGATGTCCGCCGGCGACCTCTCGTTGGCGATCATGGCGATGAGGGCCGCCTCGTAGGCGATGAGCGGGTGGGCGATGGCGTTGAACCCGGGCGTGGCGACGTTGGGAGTCACGTCCGAGGTGTCGTGGTTGAGGTCGGGGAACTTCTTGACGTAGACGACCTTGTAGCGGTCGACCACCGTTTCCTTCGAAGGAGGAGAGAGTTCGATGTAGCCGGCCTTCTCCTGGCCCCAAAGGATAGGGTCCGTGTTGGAGATATTCGACATGAGAGCCAGGTCTTCGCTTCCTGGCGAGAAAAGGACCGGGAGCCGATCCTCGGTCGTCTTGTTCCTGATGATGGTGACGACGGCAAGACAATCGGCGATCACCCAATCGGTAACGATGTCATAGCTGCCCTTGCCAGCCGTCACGTCGACCAATGCGGTCCCCTGGAACATCCAGGGAAGGAAGGAGGCCAAGGCGAGGGTGGCTTTGTCCTTCGCCGTGTTGATGAGGGTGTCGAGTTGCGGTTCCGTGAACGTACCGTCCGGGTAAGGCTCTGGCTCATCGATAAGTAACCTGACCAGCGACCGGATTTCGGCTCTTGTCATCTCGTCCTCCTTAGTTGTGGTCGAGGCGGAGAGGACGCTACCCTCCCCGCCCCGCCAGAGTTTCCGTTACCCTGCCTTGAGAACCGCGCCGATGGAGAACGTGACGCTGGTCGTGTCGCCGGCGAGGACCCAACTCGCGGCGAGGAACGCCCCGAGGTTGCCCGTAAGGACCTTCCTTTCCGTGCCGACGGTTGTCCTCTGGGTAAAGGACGTGAGCGTGAACCACTTGCCCGAGATCGGGTCCAGAGTGAGAATGTTCACGTCGAAAGTTCCTGTCGTCGTTCGGGCTATGGCGGTCAGGTCCAGGAAAAACTCGCCTTCTTTGAGTTGCTTCACGTTGACCGGCGTGAGTTTGGAATCCCCGCTCGCGGTCTTAGTCACGCTTGCCTGGAGCGTGGCGGACCAAGCACGGATGACGATGAGGTCGTTCTTGTTTTTCAGAATTTCGCCCATAGTCGTCTCCCTTCAGACCTTCAGGACCGCACTGAGAGAGAAGGTGACCGCAGTCGCGGCACCGATGGTCCAGGTCGCGGAGATATACTCTCCGAGGTTGGCCGCGATGATCTTCATTTCGGTGGCGACATCGGAGACCTGGGTGAAAGCGACGAGCGTGAACCATTTGCCACTCACCGGATCCTTGGTGAAGACCGAGATGTTGAAAGTTAGGGTTCCCGTCTTGGCGGTCAGGTCCAGAAAGAAGTTGGCTTCCTTGAACTGGCTGACCCGGATCGGCGTCGACTGAGTGTTCCCGCCGGCCGCCACCGCACCGCTTTTGATGGTGACAACTTTCGTCCTCACCGCCAGAAGCTCATTGACATTTAAGAGCTGACCGTTGCTCATGTGTTACCTCCGTAAACGAAAGTCTTTTGAGTCTTGAATTTCCAAAGCTTCTTGAAGAACTCGCATACGGCATGATGCCTGACCCTTACTCCCGCCGCAGCCTTGAGGAACTCTTCCTCGTCCATCGCATCGCACATTTTCTCGACCGAGAATCCATGAGGGCCATAGAGTTTGTTCTTTTCGTATAGGGTTCTGCGGATGACGGACACGATCCGCGGGTCGAGTTCGAGGGCCCGGCCGTGGTTGTCCTCGAGGACGATCTCCACGATGTAGTGTTTCCCCGTCGTCGGGTCGTACTCGGTAATGCCCGGAACCCTGCGGGAGAAGTCTTTGACTATCATCCATTTGCCGTAATTCGGGAACCACTTGGGGTAGAGTTCGGGGTCGGAGAGGCGTATCTCTCTTGCGATGGCCGGGTCAGGTTGCCGTAGCATAGGTCCTCCAAGAAGATCAAGGAGGAGGCCCCGAAGGGCCTCCCCCTGTCATTGTCAGCTCGAGGGCTCGTTAAGGTCGGAGAGCTTGAAGCCGACCGCCTTGCGGAACCCGGTTCCGAGGTTGGCGAAGATATGACCTTCGGCCACAAACTCGTTCTTGCTGGCGACCTTCTGGAGGATCCCGCCGGCGTCGCCCTTCTCCCAGGTGATCTCCTGCCCGACCTTCGTGACGTAGAGGTTGAGCATGGCCTCGTCGAGGCCATAGAGACACCCGTCGGGAACGTACTTGTCCGGAACCATAGCGAGTTCCTTGCCGTCGTAGATGTACGGAAGGCCGGACCAGCCGCCCCACATGACCTTCTGATTGACGAGCGACTTGAAATTTTCGAGGTAGGAGGCCCAGACGCGCCGGACTTTGTGGGTCCCCAAGAGGACACTGACGCGGCTGAAGGGGTCGACTTCGTCCATGCAGGCCGTGATGAGGTCTTCGGTCAGGTCGCGCTTGACGCCGCCGTTGCTGTTGACGTAGCACTTCCAGTTGGCGTCGGTGGCGACGAGGAGGGCCTGGAGACCGGCCGAAGCGTTCGGCAGCGGCGGATCGGTGTCGCGGATGATGCCGTCGAGGCCCATCATTTCGCCCAAGCCCGCGCCTTCCGTGGCGGTGTAGACATCTTCCTGCTTGACCACGGCGTTGTCGGCGATCGTCTGAGCGACCGTGAACTTGAACTGCGTCGGACTATCGATGGACAGGACTTCTCCGCTGTCGACCTGCTTCGTGGCCCCGTTGTAGACATCGAGAAGCTGGCCGACCTTCAAAAACTTAGTGGCGTCGGCGTAATAGGGACTGTCGACGATGACCGTCTGCGACGCGCTGACCGCGCCGTTGACGACGCACAGGTCGCCCGCCCCGGCCAGCATGAGCTGGCGCGAGAGGTCGTCGGCCTGGGTGATGAAGAGGCCTTTCTTCTCGAACTCGATGGGGTCCATCGACGCGCCGCTCTTGGCCGCGAGCTCGAGGCTGAAGCCGTCGAACTGCATGGTGAACATCTGGGCCCGCTTCATGAAGACGAGGTGGAACTGGGGCGTGGACGACTTGGCGACCGGGTAGCCGGAGTTCGAGGAGGCCCTGGTGGACGTGCCTCCCGCCGACATGAGCTTCTGCTTGGCGTAGAGGCCGTGGGCCTCGATCTTGTCGCTCTTCTTGAGCCTGGCCCAGAGTTTCGACAGGGCAACGATCTCCGCGATAACCCCGGGGCTAAGGAACTCGTTAAAGAGCTTTAATTGCTCTGCGATAGTGAACATGGGATTTTAGCTCCTTGCTAGAATTTGGAGGATTCACCTCCCTTAGCGAGGCTCCGCTTGTAACGCTCGATAGCGTCTTCGATGCCGGTGATCGGCTTCTCCTCTTCCTTCGCCGCTCCGCCGACCCCTCCCGGGGCGGCACCGGCCGGGGACCCCACGGGGGCCTCTTCGGCCTTGGCTTTGTCGGCGAGATACTTGGCGACGATCTCCTGGCGGCGTTTCTCGGAGGTGGGTTTCGATTCGAGGTAGGAGGTCTCGTCTTCGTGGGCTTTTTTCATCGCGGAGGCGACGTCGTGAATGGGCTTCCCGGTCTTCTCTTCCTGGAGCTCCAGGAGCTTCCAGACATCGGATTCCCGGGCGTTGGGGAACTCGACCTTTTTGGCCTCGATCTGACCCTTGAGTTCCTGATACCCCTTCTCGACAGCCCCCTTGACGAAGAGCCCGGCCGTTTTCTTGATCTCCTCCTCGGTCTTCTTGACCCTCTCCTTGAGTGCCTTCACCTCGGGGTCGGCCAGCAGATCCTCTTCGGTCTCCTTTTCCGCGCCGGCGGGGGGAGTCTCGCCCGGCTTCCCGGGTTCCTTGATGATGAGCCGGCCTTCCTTCATGGCGAGGTCGATCGCCTCGAGGATGCCGAGTTGTGAATCGACCAGTTTCTCTTTGGCGTTCAGCGTCTCGGCCCGCTGGCTGGCATGGTAGCCGTGTTCGACGTACTGCCGGATCTTGTCCGGGTCAGACTCCGATAGGTCCTTGTCGTCGGCCCTGAATACGAGAGGCGTTGGTTCGCCTTTTTCGTTCACAAGCCGGAAGGTCGGACCTTTTTTCTCGACCACTTCGCCAGCCGCTTTGCCCTTGTCCGCGGAGCCTTCAATGGACTCGGACTTCTTGTCTTCAGCCTTGACCTCGCCGCCGGCCGTGACTTCTTTTTTCTCCGTCTCGGCGGCCGCTTTGGCCTGGCTCTCTTGGAACATACTGAGAGCTTCACCGACACCGGAGGGCGACTTCGCTTGTTCCGTGCCCGGATTAGCTTCGGTTGACATGATGAATTAGCCTCCTATTTGGGTTTTTTTGTGGTCCCTTTCGGGGCCTCTTTCGGCTTCTCTTCGACCGGGGCCTTCGGCTCTCCGGCAGCCTTGTCACCTTCGGGAAGGTCGAGCGGGATGGCCCCCATCGCCTTCATTTCCTTGTCGCTGAAGAGGCGGGGGAAGAAGGGCTCGGCCTCGGGGAAGGGGATCAGGGTGATGCCCTCCCGGACATGGTAGGGGACCTTCTTGTGCCGGACGTAGGCCTCGACGATCTTCTCTGTGTAGCCCTGGTCCTTCAGTCTCTCGGCGGTCTCTTTGATGGTCAAGAATTTTTCTATCATGCTGTCTCCTTTATGCGCTGAGTCTCACGAATATGGCCGGGATCGGCGCGGCCGTGATCATCGTCGGCGAGGCCGGGAACGTGCCCGGGAGCGTTCCGTAGGTCTGCGCAACATAGAGTCCCATGTTCTGCGCCGCGTTGAGGTTGGCGGAAGCATGGCCGAGAATGCTGATGACCGCCGCCGTCGCGATGCAAGCTATGGACGGGGTAGCCGCGCAGATGATAACAAGCCAATAAAGGCCCGCCGCGAGTGCCTGATTGATCATGATGGTCTTTGCGCCCGTCGAGGTCACATCGATTGTTCCGGCATCCAGAAGCAGACTTCCCGGGTAGCAGTTCCCATTATCGGAATAAATCCCGAGCCGTGCCGTTGTCGTACTCAGCGTCGTGACCTGAACCCCGATCCGATCGACCGTGATATTTTTTGGGACAATAAAGGGCATGGCGTAGAGCCTATTCGCCACAAGTGCCGACGGGACCGTTAGGGTTCCCGCCTTCGGCGAGGTGAACCATGCCTCGTAATCCGTAGTGCCGTATTTGCGGAAATATGAAATATCGGGAGTGGAAACCGCTCCCCATGCGAAGCCATCCTCTCCGATGTTGACGATGGGGGCCTTCCCGGCCATCCCGCTCATGTTTGCCGGGCCCATGACATTCCGCATGGCGTTGGCCCCGTAGGCGACGGAACCCGGCCCGGCGAAAGGAGTGGAGGTGAGAACCGTGATCTTGCCGTTGATGGTCAAGGTCTTGGTCGAGGCGACGACGATGTGGCCTCTGGGGGTGATGATGAGATGGGTGATTGCCGTGACCGCGAGGTCGTCCGGGAGGCTCTGGAAACAATCGACGATGATCGTGCCGGCCATCGAGCCTAAGGCGGTGACGGCATCGACGAGGCTGATGTAGGCCAGGGGAAGTTTCACGCCCTTCTCGTCGTCGGCCCTGTCGGGGATGCGGACGGGGAAAAAAGAATCCGCGACGACCAGGATCGATTCTCTCGAGCCGGAATGCTTCACGCCGTTCATGCTTCACCGCCCGCCATCTGGGCCATGAGGGCCGCGAGCAATTCGGGCGGAACGCCCCCGCCGTCCCCTCCGCCCTGAGGAATCGGAACGCCTCCGACGCCGGGGAGGGGAGCCCCCATCTCTGCGCCGGGGAGGGGGGCTGTGCCGGGGACGCCCGGCTGTGTCGGCTTCTCGACTGGAGGCGGGGCCATAGCCAGGAACTCTTTATGCTCGTTGAGCCTCTGGATGATGAACCCCTGGGTCTTTTCATCGAGCGACTCGAACTCCTCGCCCTTCCGAAAGTCGTTGAAGAACTTGTAGGAGAACTCATGGTTGTCCGACGGGTCGGCAGGAATGAATTTCTTCTTCGTGACCATCTGCTCGACGTGCCGATTGCACTGGTACTCGTCGGCCTTGTCTTCCTTGAGCCAGCCCTCGACCCCTTTGAAGCGCATGATCTCGAGGGCCTGTTTCGCATCGATGGCCCGCATCTCGACGAACTTGATGGCGATATCCTCGCGCCGCTTCCGGGACGTGAAGATGTCGACGCCCGGGACGACCATGACGTCGGTCGAATCGCGGAGGTCCGCACCGATGAACGACCGCACCGCCGGCAACTTGCCCTTCCCCAGGTTCTTGATGAGACGCGGCTCCTGGTAGTGCTTCTTCGCTAGGGACAGGCGGACTCTCATGCAGTGGATGAGCTCGGCGTCGATGTTGATGAGGCTGGGCTGCATGACGGAGGTATCCGCGCCCTTGAGGCTTTGGAAGAGTTGGTTGGAAGGCCGAGAGGCGTATTTCGGGAGCTGGCCGTAGGAGGTTTTCCTGACCGATGTTTCTATTTCGAACTCGCCCTCGAGCATCTGGGCATAGCCGAGGCTTGACTCCGGGAGTGCCGGCGGGTTCTGCCAATAGGGGGCCCCGACCCGAGGATTGTAGGTGATGAAGTCGACGCCTCCCATGCGTTTGAAACTCTGCTCATCGCCGGGGCGCATAGAGCCGAAGGGGAGAAGGCCCTTGGCCCGGAAATTCTGGAAATGCTCGTCGACCATCGAGTAGTGACGATTGATCTGACGCTGCGGGGTTTGACCGATGGCGACCATTGACTCGTCGAACTGCGTCCCGATAATGGGAATCCCGCTCTTGAAATGCGCGTAGTTGCACTTCGCTTCCGGCGTCGGGTTGTCGCCGTCGTAGAGGATCATGTCGTTGGCGATGACCATGAACCGACCCTTTGACCTTTCGGCATTGGCGAACTCCCAATACTCCTTCCTCACCGCCGACGGCTCCTTGGGCGTATCGATGCCGTGGCGCGTGAAGCGGTTTTGCTCGAATCCCTGGTAGCCTTCGTTGCTGATGGAGTTCCTGTCGAGGCCGAACTCGAGCTCAATGGACCTCGTCGGGACCCGCTTCCCTTCGACGACGTATCGCCATTCCTCCCGGCTCATGGCGTGGGGGTCGGGCCGGAAATTGAACGGGCTGACGACGGCGAAGTCGATATCCCCGCCGACGGGAACGACCTTGCCCTTCAGGATCGAGAGGCCGCGGAGGTTCTTGTTCCACCATTCCTTCCAGTAGCAGTTGCCGAGGAGGAGGATGAGGAGCTTCGCTTCCACGAGCTTGCGCTGCAGATCGCGGTCATGGTTCGTTTGCTCGATGATGATGGAGCCGACGGCGGCCGCGCGGCGGTCGTCGGACTCCTCGGTTGCCCCGATCGTGTAGAACTCGTGGTCGAAGATGAGGTCGCCGTGCTGCTGGCGGATCATCGGCAGGATGC
>ENA-OVNE01000022-OVNE01000022.1-marine-sediment-metagenome-genome-assembly--contig:-NODE-22-length-14033-cov-2.267770_pt1 | contig 14033 bp, 13 predicted proteins | sample MGYA00250109_ERZ650190 | MGnify/ENA primary metagenome ERZ650190 (study PRJEB26730, sample SAMN04396784) | marine sediment metagenome | isolation source: Baltic marine sediment | place: Denmark...
GGGTTCGGCCCCAAAGTTGATGGGTTTTTTGTTCGGTTTTCCGGAGGCCGACGGAGCGATACAGGTGGGCGGCGGCCTCGAGGTCGCTGAACGTCCACAGCAGAACGGATCTAAATTGATGTTCGCGGCAAAACTGCAGGGCATTTTTCAGGAGGGTACGCCCAAGGCCTCGGCCACGGCAGGCTGGATGAACCAGGAACCAGCGTAACTGCGCTTCCCGATTCGCTTGCCCCACAATACCGATGGAACCAACTCTTTGCCTTCCCATCTCGGCAATCCACAGGCAATCTTTCCGGGCGTCAAAGGACTGAACAAACTGAGCCAATCCGGCAGCGACGTACCCTTCGAGCGTATAGTCCAATCCATACTCCTGGGCATAGCAAAGGCCATGAAGGTAGGTGATGTAACCAATATCTCCGGGTTCAAGATGGGAGCGGATGTGGATTGGCTTCTGGTTTCCTGGCAGCGTTTCCACGGCTTAATTTAACGGGAATGAGATCGAATCCCCCCTTAGCGCATCAAGCGCGGCAAAAAAGTAATGATTTGTGGGAAAAACATGCACAAGATTACGACTACCAGGATCGGCAGGAGATAGGGCAAAACGGACCGCGAGACTTCTTCGAAGGACTCCTTGGTGATCGCCGCAAGGATAAAAAGGACGTTGCCGAAGGGGGGCGTGCAAACGCCCATGGAGAGGTTGATACACATGAGAACCCCGAAAAAAACCGGGTCAATGCCCACCGACTTGATGACCGGGACGAGGATGGGAGTCAAGATGTTTACAGCCACCAGAACCGACATAAAGCAACCAACGATGAGGAAGAAACCGTTGATGAGGAAAAGAAGCACGAGGGGGTTGGTACTGATCTTGAGCATCCCCTCGGCGACCATCTGGGGAATCTTAACGTTCACCAGGAGCCAGCCATAAATAGCAGAGAAGGCCATGATCAACATAAGGATACCGGTAAACTCCACCGAGTCTTTAAATACCTTGAGCAACTCCTTACCGGTAATAGACTTGTAAATGAAAAGCCCCAGGATGATGGCGTAGACCGAGGCCACGGCTCCCGACTCGGTGGGACTGAAATAACCAGAGTATATGCCCCCGATAATGATCGCCGGGGTTAACAGGGAGAGAAAGGCTCTCTGGAAAGAGGTGAACATGACCCTGACCGGAGGCCTGGGAGTCAAAGGAAGTTTTAGCTTATAGGAGACGATATATACCTGGACCATCATGAGAAGTCCGATGACCACGCCCGGGACAATCCCGCCGATGAACAACTCTGCAATGGATACATTGGCCAGCCAGCCATAGAAGATCATGGCGATACTGGGCGGTATGATGGGCCCCAGGATGGAGGAAGCCCCTGTGATCCCCACCGTGAGCCGCATGGGGTAGCCAGCGTCCCGCATGGCCTTGATTTCGATGTTGCCCAGTCCGGCGGCATCGGCTATGGCCGTGCCGGACATACCGGCAAAAATCATGCTGGCGATTACGTTGACATGTCCCAGCCCTCCACGAAGGTGCCCCACCAGGGCATTGGCAAAGTTGAAAAGCCGGTCGGTGATGGCGCTGGTGTTCATAACATTGGCCGCCAGGACGAAAAAAGAGGCCGAAACCAGCGGAAAACTATTGACCCCCTCCATCATCTGCAGGGCAAAGAGGTCAAAGGACAAGTCTTTCAGACCCGAGCCGGCGATGATGACCATCAGGCAAGTGTACCCAATGGAGAAGGCTACCGGAATTCCGAGAAGAAAGAAAAAGAGCAGTACGACTACGAAGATCGTCAGCATCAGCCACCCTCCACCTTGCTCTGCTTCTCCAGAAAAAAATCTAAGATGAAGATCGCCAGATAAACGATCATCATGGCGAACCCGATGAGCAGGGGCAGATAGTAATAAATCATCGGAATTCCTAAAGCCGGCGAACTCATATGGAAGGAGGCTTGCATCATCTGATAATTGCCGTACACCAGGCCGATGCAGAAAGGCAGGCATAGAATGTTTAGAAAACAGAGAAAGCCGCCCTGCAATTTTGGAGGAATTTTGAGAAGCAACACATCGATGCGGATGTGCAGGTTGCGCTTGAGGGCGACGGCCGCAGAGAGAAAGACGGTCCATATGAAAAGAAAACAGGCCCCCTCATCGGACCATGGCGTCGCCATTTGCAAGGGACGCAGGGCAACCGAAATGACTACCAGCAACACAGTCCCGACGAAGCAGGCCAGGGCGATCCAATCGAGGGCTACACTAAAATAGTCAATGGCTTTGCGGATCATGGATCAATTCGCCTTTCATCTATACTGCCAACTTATAAAAGAGTCCCCTCACCCCGCCCTCTCCCCCACTTTGGGAGAGAGGGAAAAGGTGAGCGGGAAAGGTCCTTTTTACGGGTAAGGTTCTCCCCCTCACTTGGGTACGTACTGCATCACTGCCTTTTGAACGTCCGGATGTAAGCGTTTGATCTCTTCCAAGATGGCGGGCCGCGCGGCTCGCTTAAAGGAGTCGATGTCCGGGGTGATGAAGGTCATGCCTTTTTTCTTCAGTTCGGTAACATAAAATTCGTCCTTTTCCCGTTCCACCTTCTCGCCGTACTTCTGGGCGACTTCGACGGCTTCCCGGATGATCTTCTGCTGCTCCGGAGAGAGTTTCTTGTACCAGACGTCGCTGGCCACCCACCACCAGGGCCAGTAGATATGGGAGGTTAAAATGATATATTTCTGGACTTCCCACATGGATCGGCTGTAAGGGGAGACCAGCGTGTTCTCATGAGCTTCCACCTGACCGGTTTGCATGGCCATGTAGATCTCAGGGGCCGGGATGGCCACGGGCAGAGCCCCTATTTCCTTCCAGACCCGTATCCATCCAGCTTCTTGGGGCACCCGGAACTTTAGGCCCTTGACATCCTTGGCCTCATTGATGGCTCTGCTGGAAGTCATATGACGAGGTCCACGGTATTGAGGGTCGAAGACCACCAGTCCGCCCTTCTTTAAACTCAGCTCGCTGATTTTTTTACCGGCAGGTCCATTGATAAACTCCAGCAGTTGTTCCCAGGTAAACAGGTAAGGGATGTTGATGGCGTTGTACTCGGGAGCATACTGACCGAGAAACAACCCCCCGGTGAGCGACATCTCGGTCTTGCCGATCTTCATCAAACCCAGCACAGGAATCTCCCCGCCGAGCTGACCGCTCAGGAAGGGGGTTACCACCATCTGCCCATTGGATTTCTGTTCCACGAGCTCCTTAAATTTAGCAACGGCCGCTTCTTCCGAGCCACCCGGCGGCATGGTGTTGTTGACATGGATTTGCACGGGGGCTGCCGCAGCTCCCGCCGGATAGCCTGTCCAGGTCAGGCCCATGACCAGCAAGACAACCATCGTTTTCCAATAACTTGATTTCATATCCCCCTCCTTTTTGCTTCGGTGAATTAATTTAGCTTTTTGAAAAAGGCCGCTAAATTTCATTGAAAAATGAAAATTTTAAGGAAAAAGACGCGCCATTTTGAACTTTGCGTATTAAATTTTGCATTTTGCATTGAAGTTTGGCCAATTTTTCAGAGGGCTAAACTGTTACGTTTCGGCTAATTTTTTTGGCAAGCCCGCATGGGTAATGCCGGGCCTACGTATTTATATTCCATTTCTGTTCAAAGCCGTCTTTGGTTATGGCTCCCTTGGGAACCGGGACCCCCACCTCGAGGATACTGCTGCTGAAGCAAACGTCCTTTTTTACCTTCTTGAAATAGCGGGAGGCTTCCATCAAAGCGGCCAGATTTACCCCTGTGCGCACTCCCATCTCTTCAAACATGAACACCAGGTCTTCAGTCGAGGTGTTTCCTTTGGCTCCTGGAGCAAAAGGACATCCCCCCAATCCGCCGATTGCTCCGTCGTGGATGTGAATCCCGCTTTCGTAAGCGGCCAATGAATTGGCGAGGCCGAGGCCGCGGGTGTTGTGCAGGTGAATAGAAAAAGTAACATCGGGGAACTCCGTGGCGCAGATCCCGGTAAGCTCCTTTACTTCTTGGGGGTTTCCGAAGCCCACGGTGTCGGCCATGGACATGTGCCGCAGCCCGAGTTGGTAAAATCGGCGGATAAAATTGAGGGTTACCTGGGGCTTGATCTTTCCTTCGAACGGGCAACCGAAAACCGTCGCCATCCCTGCTTTGATGACCAGGTCAGGGTAATCCGCTTGCAACTCCAGGATCTTTTTCAACTCCTCAATGGATTCATCTGTGGTTCGCCGGACATTGCTGATGTTATGAGACTCACTCACCGACATGACGAAGCCCAGCTTGCGCATGCCGCTTTCCAAGGCTATCTGAGCCCCCTTCAGGTTGGGAATGAGGGCGGAGACTTCGACTCCCTCGGGCTTCATCTTCAACACCGCCTGGGCCATCTGGGATGCGTCCCCAAACTGTGGAATCGCCTTGGGGTTGACGAAGGAAGTGATCTCGATATCCCGGATGCCGCTCGCCACAATCAGGCGAAAGAGTTCAATTTTATCCTCTGTAGGAATAAACTCCCGTATGTTCTGCAGGCCATCCCGCAACATAACCTCCCGAATGGTAACGCTGGGTTTGCTCATCTATCTTCCTCCATGGCATGAAATTTCTTTATTCGTTCGAATTTGAGGGTTAATATCCGAAGATCGTTACCGCTCCCTGGGAGCGATTGATCCAAGACAATCAGATTATGCCTTTCGTTTTTAATTCATTAATTTGCTCTGGGGAATATTGGAGGTTGGTCAAGATTTCCATGGTATGTTGCCCTAACTGTGGCGCCGGGCGCCGGACTTTCGCCGGGGTATGGCTCATTTTGACCGGGAATCCCAGGGTCTTTACCTTTCCGGACGGTTGATCCAAATCCAACACCATCTCCTGATGCCTGACCTGAGGGTCTTGAAAAGTCTGAGCCAAATTACAAATTGGACCGCAGGGAACACCCTCCTTATTTAAGTGTTCGATCCATTCCGCCATTGTCCGCTTACGGGTAATTTCATTGACGATCTCGTTTAGTGCTTGGCGGTGCTGGCGCCTGAGATCGTTGGTTTGGAAGCGGGGGTCCTCGAGCAATTCCTTGAGGCCGAGAGCATGGGCCAGCCTTTCCCACATTGGGTCCCCAGCGGGGGCGATGTTGATGTAGCCATCCAGGGCCTTAAAAGTGCCATAAGGAGCAGACACGGGGTGATCATTGCCATACCGTTCCGGCACCTCACCGAGCCCGAAATAACGGTCGGCCTGGAAGCTCAGAACGCTGATCATCGCGTCCACCAGGGAGGTTTGGACCTCCTGCCCCTTTCCCGTATGCTGCCTCGCCATCAGAGCGACGAGGATTCCATAGGCCCCATAGATCCCCGCCACAGAGTCAGAGATGGGAATTCCGGTCCTCACGGGTTCCCGGTCGGGGAAACCCGTAATACTCATAAAACCCGAAATCCCCTGGGCAATAAAATCAAAAGCCGGGCGAAGAGCGTAGGGACCGTCCTTTCCAAAACCGGAAATCCCGCAATAGATGATGCCCGGGTTTACCTTCCGCAGGGTTTCGTAATCGAGACCAAAGTTGCGCATGATTCCTGGCCGAAAATTTTCCACTACCACATCGGACCTCTCAACCAACCGGAGGAATATCTCTTTGCCCTCTTTGGCTTTTAGGTCCAGGGTCATACCTTTCTTGTTTCGGTTCATCCCAACGAAATACCAGCTTTCTCCCTTGATGATGGTCCCCTGGTATCGGGCGTCGTCGCCGTGCCCTGGAGTTTCGATCTTGATGACATCGGCGCCCATGTCGGCCAGAAGCAAAGTACAGAAGGGGCCGGCCACGAATCGGGTCAAGTCAAGAACTTTAATATTGGCAAGGGGCATCAGGCTTGTCTTCCCCCTTTTTTTTTTATTTAAATAAGTCTTTTGACTTTAATAGAGGGTTCCATGGTTTGTCAAGAATAATTTGCCTCTCGCCCACCCCCAGTTTTGAAGATAGCCCCTTTCTCCCAGTTGGTGTGCCGGTTCGGGCAGGAAGGGCCCTCCCCGCCCGAACCACAATAGAAGTAATCACTCAAAAAAACTTGGGGTCGGCAAGTAAATTGCCTAAAATTTATAAACGAAAATATCCAATGTGAAGATGGCGAGGGGTCAACTTTAGTTGCGAGATGAAGTTGGATATGATAATGTGGCAACATGGAATATATCAGTACGCGGGGTTCTGCTCCATCGATCGCTTCGAAAAAAGCCATTATCAAAGGGATTGCGGAGGACAAGGGCCTTTATGTTCCTGCTGCCTTTCCTTTCCTTGGCCCGAACCCATTTGCCGGTATGGGGCAGAATTATTATGCGGCAAGAGCGGTTAGAATCCTGCAAAGTTTCCTCCCTGATTACACGCCGGCCGAACTCTTAACGGCGGGCCAAACAGCCTACGCTGAAAACTTCGATGCGCCTGCGATTGCCCCGGTCCGCTTCCTTGGAGATGGCACGGCCATCCTTGAACTCTGGCATGGCCCAACTTTAGCCTTTAAAGACATGGCCCTGCAGTTGATGCCGCGTTTGCTCTCCACCGCCCTTCAAAGCGAAACCGAAAGGTATGAAGTGGTGATTCTGGTTGCTACTTCCGGAGACACGGGCAAGGCGGCCCTGGAAGGGTTTGCCGACGCCCCAGATGTGCGCATTTTCGTTTTTTATCCTCATGAAGGAGTAAGTGCAATCCAACGGTTACAAATGGTGACCCAACGAGGGAGAAATGTAGGGGCCTGCGCGGTGCAAGGAAATTTTGACGATGCCCAAACCGGAGTCAAGCAGATCTTTTCCGACCCGGCCATCAATAAAAAATTAGCTACCTTTAACTTCCGGCTCTCTTCGGCCAATTCCATCAACTGGGGGCGGCTGGCTCCTCAAATCGCTTATTATTTTACAGGTTATGATGATATGGTGGCGGCCGGGAAGATCCAGCGCGGCCAGCCGATATTGATCTGCGTTCCCACGGGCAATTTTGGCAACATCCTGGCCGCCTACTATGCCAGGTTATGCGGGCTACCCCTGTCCCGGCTGATTTGCGCCTCCAACCAAAACAGGATCCTTACTGATTTCATCCGGACGGGTGTGTACGACCGGCGGCGGGAATTTTACAAGACCGAATCCCCCTCCATGGATATCCTGATTTCTTCCAACCTGGAGCGGCTGCTTTTTGAATTGGCGGGGCGCCAAGCCAGCGTTGTCTCCGCCTGGATGGAAAAACTGGCCAGCCAGGGCTGGTATGACATTCCTTCTGATCCCCTCCGCCAGCTCCAATCTTTTTTTTATGGGGGTTTTGCCGACCCCCAGGATACGCTCCAGGCCATCCGAGAGGCTTTCGAGAAGCAAGAGTACCTAATGGATCCCCATACCGCCGTGGGTTACAGCGTCTTGCAAAAATACCGAGAGGAGACCGGTGATCCCACGCCCGCTTTGCTGGCTTCCACCGCCAGCCCTTTTAAATTTAACCGGGCGGTGTTGGAAGCCTTAGGGCGGGATTCTTCAGGTAAGGATGAATTCACGCTGCTGGAAGAACTGGCCACAATAAGCCACCAGCCCATTCCAGCCAAGCTCATCGAACTAAAATCCCTTCCCGAAGTTCACAGGGAGGTGTGTGCCAAGCAGAGGATGGCGGAAATGCTTTTGCAGTTTCTTAAGATTCAAAGGTGATGGATTCGTAAAAAGTCCCTCTGTCCGCCTGAGGGAAGAACTTTTTACTCGGCCATCGTTCTGAGGAATTTTTACGAAATCATCAATAAATAAAAGTAAAAAAAAGCCGGTCAAATCTTTTCCAGAGGTTTCTTTCATCATCTGCCGGCACCGGAAAAATCACCCCAAGATTCCTCCGCTGGTCTGTGAAAAGCGTTGCCAGCGCCTCAAGGTTTGCGCGGATTACTTTGATTACATTCAACCCGCCATGTTCGGTCGGTACGATCGAAGGCAGTCCAAAAATATTGGAAATAATTTTTCTGAGGAAGAAAGGGATTAAGGAGGAACTACCCATGGGAGATACCTATCCGAAATTCAAAGCCGCAGCCATCCAAGCTGCTCCCATTTTCTTGGACCGGGAGGCAACCGTTGAAAAAGCCGGACAATTGATCCAGGAAGCGGCCAACAAGGGAGCTGAGCTCATCGCTTTCCCGGAAGTTTATATCCCGGCCTACCCTTACTGGAATCGTCTGGATAATCCCTTTCGGGGTCGAAAGTACTTTGTAGAGTTAGTCAAGAATGCCGTAGAAATTCCCAGTCCCGCTACCGAGAAACTGGGTCAGTATGCCCGCAAGGCCAACGCTTACATCGTCATGGGTATTAATGAGAAAGTCCCTGAGACCCTGGGCACCCTTTACAACACCAATCTGTTGATCGACCGGAAAGGAAAGATCTTGGGGGCCCATCGTAAGCTGATGGCCACTTTCATCGAAAAGATCACCTGGGGAGGAGGAGACGGCCACACCTTGAAAGTGTACGATACCGATTGCGGGAAGCTGGGGATGCTCAATTGCGGAGAGAACACGAACAGCTTAGCCCGGTTTGCCTTGATTGCCCAGGGGGAGCAGGTCCACATAGCCAATTACCCGGGCCAGCCGGCTGGCGATGAGTCCGGGTATGATATCCGCCATGCCATCGAGATCCGCAGCGCAGCCCATGCCTTCGAAGGAAAGCTCTTTAACGTGGTTTCCTGCAGCATCTTCAGTCAGGAGATCGCCAAACTTCTGGGGGATACGGAAGAAAAATATCGGATGATCAACAAGGGGAGCAATGGCTTGACAGCCATCTATGGCCCGGACGGGAAGTGCATCGCCGGCCCCCTGGACCCCAACCAGGAAGGTATGGTCATCGCGGAAATCGACATCGAGAAGATCATCATGGAAAAATTGCAGCACGACATTGCCGGGCATTATAATCGCTTCGACGTCCTCTCCTTAAACCTTAACCGTCGACCTCAGAGAGCCATCTGGGAGATGCATACCGGAGAAGATCGAGGGTCCGTGGAAAGGAAAGAAACGGAGGGGATGCAGGGGCGGTTGGAGGAGTTAGGAGAATGAATACGTGCCCAAAAAATCCACCCCTTTCCCTGGAGGAAATGAATGTTTTTATTTGGAACTGCTGGAACAGGATGGTGAGAAGGCCGAATGAATCGTTTAAGAAAAAGTTCATTTTAAAAAGGGAGGGCGTAAATGTCTATTCAAAGGGGACGTCATTTTCTACAGATTCCGGGCCCCACCAATGTACCTGACCGGATCCTTAGAGCATTAAGCCGTCCGACGATCGACCATCGCGGGCCGGAATTCGCCCGGCTAACCCAGGAGCTGCTCGCAGGGCTGCAAAAGGTATGCAAAACTTCCGGGAAGATTGTAATATACCCGTCCTCCGGAACCGGAGCTTGGGAAGCGGCGGTTGTGAACGCCCTCTCCCCGGGCGATAAAGTTTTGATGTTCGAAACCGGCCATTTCGCCACGATGTGGCGCAACGTGGCGGCACGCTTGGGACTGGAAGTCGATTTCATCCCCGGAGACTGGCGGCATGGTGTTGACCCTGCCACGGTCGAAGCGAAGCTTAGCGAAGACCGAGAGCGGGCCATCAAGGCCATCATGGTGGTCCACAATGAAACCTCAACCGGAGTGGTCAGCCGGGTGGCCGAGGTTCGGAAAGCCATCGACCGGGTTGGACATCCCGCCTTGTTCATGGTTGATACCATCTCCTCTTTAGCTTTAACCGAATATCAGCATGACGTGTGGGGAGTTGATGTAACGGTGGGCAGCTCCCAAAAAGGGTTGATGCTGCCGCCGGGGCTCGGGTTTAACGTGGTGAGCGAAAAGGCCCTGGCCGCATCGAAATCAGCCCGGCTGCCGAGGTCCTATTGGGACTGGGAAGCGATAATCAAGGTTAACCAGACAGGTTTCTTCCCTTACACCCCGCCGACGAACTTATTTTTTGGTCTGAAAGAAGCGATGCAGATGATCCTCGAAGAAGGTTTAGAGAAGATTTTTACCCGGCACAATCGATTTGGCGAGGCCACCCGCCGCGCTGTCCGGACATGGGGACTGGAGGTAAATTGCCTGAATCCGGAGGAATACAGCAACTCGGTCACAGCCGTCCAGGTTCCGCAAGGTCATGACGCGGACGCCTTGCGTAAGCTTATCCTGGAAAAGTTCAATCTCTCCTTGGGCAATGGGCTGGGAAGGCTCCAAGGCAAGGTTTTCCGCATCGGCCACATGGGGGACTTCAATGAATTGATGCTGGCCGGAACCTTGGGCGGAGTGGAGATGGGATTGGCCCTGGCGGGGATACCGTTTAAAAAAGGAGGGGTCCAGGCGGCCATCGATTACCTTGCAGGAAACGAATAAGCATCCCCTTACCCCTCGACGAAGTGCTTGTGACTTATGCGCTTAGAAAAAGATCAGAAAGCTTCTTCGTTTCCTTCAGGCCATTTCCGGTGAGCATGACGAGGGCGCCTTCCTTTTCTTCCTTCGGCAGTTTCCGCCAGCCTGCCAAAGCGGAAGCAGAAGTAGGTTCTACAAAAAGACCTAAGGAGAAAAGGATCTTCTCAGCAGAGAGGATCTCCTCGTCATGGACCCCTACGGTATGGCCTCCGCTGTCCCTCAAAGCCTGGAGTACGGCCTTTCCTCGGGGCGGCTTCTGCACCGCAATTCCCTCGGCCACGGTCGCCTCGACCTCCATCTCCCGATAATCTGGAAGCCCTTCCTGGAAAGCCCGGTGAATGGGAGGGCATTGCTCAGCCTGCACGCCAATCAATTTCGGAATTTCCCGCACATGACCCGCCTGTTTCAAGGCCACGAAGCCTAAATAAAGGCCTTCTAAAAACCCGCCTCCTCCAATAGGAACGACTACGCGGGAAGGCAATTTTCCTCCTAACTGCTCCCAAATTTCGAAGGCGGCGGACTGGAGTCCCATGGGAAAAAAGGGATTCCAAAGGTGGCTGGCGTAGTAAGCCTCTTTCGCGGCCTCGATCACTGCCTCGTTGGCATCCTGCCGTTTCCCGGGCACTTTCACCACTTCAGACCCATAGAGCTTCATCTGAATGAGCTTTCCCTCAGGGGTGTAAGCCGGGACATAAACCGTGCATCTGATCCCGGCAGCGGCGGCATAAGCAGAGATGGCTGCGCCGGCGTTTCCCGAGGAATCCTCCACCACCTGAGATACCTCCAAGCTTTTGGCCAGGGAAATGAGGACGCTGGCTCCCCGGTCCTTAAAGGAACCCGAGGGCTGAAGAAAGTCAAGCTTGAATAGGAGGTCGGTGTCCTCGACCTTCCTGCGGACGACCGGTGTCCTCCCTTCCCCTATCGAAACGGGTTCGACCTGCTCGGGAAGGCCGAAAGCCTCGCGATATCTCCAGATAGAAAGGTCACGACGGTCAAGTTGTTTTTTTGAAAAAAATCCGTGGGGTTCAACTTGGAGAAAACTTCCGCAGGGGCACCGGAAAATCTTTTCGCTCAGGGAATATTTATTCCCGCAGGTAAAACAGGTATATGCCATTGAGCACCTTCCATAGGGGAAAACAGGTCCCCTCGGTACAGCTAAGTAGGAGACCTTCGGGATAGCACCCGTCCCCCTCGCTGGCCCGTGAATCGTCCATTCTCTACCGAATGGACCCCATTGACGATGACGTGCCGGATCCCCGTGGGGTATTGCCGAGGATTTTCGTACGTGGCCTGATCCAGGACGATTTCCGGATCGAAGACCACAAGATCGGCAGCCTTTCCTGCGGCCAGCACCCCGCGATCTTCAAGGCCCAGCCGCCTGGCAGGCAAAGAGGTCATCTTGCGTACCGCCTCCTCAAGGGACATATCCTTCCTTTCCCGTACATAACGCCCTAACACCCTGGGAAAGGCTCCATAAACCCGCGGATGGGGTTTCGCCCAGGAGCCCATCGGTGCAGATCATGCCTAACGGATGGCGCAGCCCTAGGACCATTTTCTCCTCGTCCATGCTGAAAAGGATCATACCCACCCGGCCTTCCTCTTCCAGCAGGATGTCCAAGGCTGTTTCCGCAGGGTCTTTCCCCTCTCGGCTGGCGATTGCCGCAACCGATTTTCCCACCCAGGATCGGTTCTTCTGACTCTCCACAGAGGAAATAATGATATTTTCCCACCCGGCATAATTGACATAGTTTTCCCAGGATGGCCCCTCAGGCTCCGGGGGTGGGGGGTTGATGAACTGTTCACAAATTTGGGCCCGCAGAGAAGGATCCCTGAGCCGCTGGATTGTTTTCTGGGTGCCCCCGGCCAAAGCCCAGGGCGGAAGTATGGCCAGGAACATAGTGCTCCCGGCTGTATAAGGGTAGATGTCAAAGGTAATATCCAACCCTTCCTGGTAGGCCTTATCCACTGCCTCCAGAGCGAGCTCCATCTTAGGCCAGTTGCGTTTGCCCGCCGCTTTAAAGTGGGAGATGTGTAACGGGATCTCGGCTTCTTTGGCCATGGAAATTACCTCATGAATGGACTCCAGCAGGTAGTCGCCGCCATTGCGGATATGTACCACCCAAAAGCCTCCCATCCGGCCGCAGGTGCGGAAAAGGCTGACCAGTTCGTCTCGCCGGGAAAAGATGCAGGGCATGTAGATCATCCCCAGGGAGATTCCTAAAGCGCCCTCTTCCATGGCCTGGCGAACATGATCCTCCATGGCTTTGATCTGGTTGGCGTCGGCGAATACATTTTCCAAGCCCATCACCACCATGCGGACGTTCCCCTGAGGGACCAGTAGAGCCAGATTCGGACCCGTAGGAACAGCAGCCAACCGTTCAGCGTACTGCCCGAGGCTTTCCCAGTCCCACGAGATGGGCGGGTCTCCGCTGAGTCCAGCCATATACTGGCGCCATTGAACCGCATGCTGCGGATGCATAGGGGCTGCGCCGATACCGTCTTGGCCCAGCAGTTCGGTGGTGATTCCCTGCATGAGTTTGGGGAGTAATTCCGGCTCCATTAAAACCATCAGATCCGAGTGGCTGTGGGTATCGATAAAACCAGGGGCCACCACCGCGCCGGCAGCAGAGATGTCCCGTAAGGCCTCCCCTTTTCCCACTTGCCCTACCTGAACAATCCGGCCTCCCTGAAGAGCAAGGTCGGCGGTCCTGCCGGGCTGACCTGTGCCATCGATAACCGTTCCCCCTAAAATCGCCAAATCGAAAATAGTAATCCTCCTTCTCTCCGGTGGGTCTTTCCTTCGTTGGCAGATGCTGGAAGGGATTATAATGGTTTGGGTAGGTGGAGTTCAATAAAATAAAATGTGATAGATAAAAGCTAGCCTCTCAGACGTTGTCCGATTATCTTTAATTCTCTCTTTCACCTATCTTCAGTCTCCGATAGCTTTGATGGTCAAGGATTACTGGTTGAAGAGTGGATAACAAGGATTGAAACGACCTTTCAGGTCGTCTCAATCCTTACAGGTTAGGTTGCATTGCGCTCATATTGTTTTGAGCGTTTTCAAGAGCACCTTAGCAACCTTTCCAACTGAGAGAAGAAGACTATTGGAGTCGAGGTGCTGCCTTTCGTTGATCGTGTACTTAGTTTCTTCAACACCGGGAAGACAGATAAAGGGGGGCTTGGCGAAATCAGTCCCAATATACCCATCGGCGACGTGGGGATCGTTGCGCCCAACAAGTAGTACGAAGTAGCAATTGATTCCGATCGTATTGGAAAGAAACTCAAGGTCCTTCTTGACGGCCTCTAGGATGTTCCACCATCCCGGTGGCTCAGATCTGATATGCACATTGATGAAGCCAATACCAGGCACTAAATATACTTCACGACCAGCCCGCCCTAGATGCAATAGGATGTCACGGATGTTGGGAGTGGACTCTTTGGCGGCGAGCTCGGCCATCGTTTGCATCGATGCGCCATGAGATTTCAAGGCGTCGAGGAATGCGTTTTTGATGATGTCGGCCTTATCCACGCGGACCATCTTGATGCACCCTAACGATAGCTATACAGTCTACATAATCCGGCAAAGGGTAACGGTTCATCTGTTAAGATGTCTCATAATGGTTGGAATATATATGTTTAAAGGAAAGTGGTCA
>ENA-OVNE01000023-OVNE01000023.1-marine-sediment-metagenome-genome-assembly--contig:-NODE-23-length-13861-cov-2.585534_pt1 | contig 13861 bp, 18 predicted proteins | sample MGYA00250109_ERZ650190 | MGnify/ENA primary metagenome ERZ650190 (study PRJEB26730, sample SAMN04396784) | marine sediment metagenome | isolation source: Baltic marine sediment | place: Denmark...
GGATATGCCCTCTCTGTTCCCGCAGTGAATGTGCGAAACGTATTGGGAGTAGACAATGCCGAAGTGCGGCCAAGCTGGAAAGCCCTGTTCGATGCCACCGCACCGGCGGCGACGGCGGGCACGGGCGCGGCAGGAACCTCAACAGTTGCGGCGCACAGAGACCATGTTCACGAGACTTACCGCGCATTCGCTTTCTTCATGGGATAAGGAGTAGACATGTCAGAGACTTACAAGGTTTTGGCCCAGGGGGAGGTTCCCACCGACTCTACCGCAATCTACACCTGCGCAACCGCGAACGGGGCCATCGTCAAGCACATCAAGTTCGTCAACCAGACGGCGGGAGCGCTTACGATTACGGTGTGGGTAAACGGAAACACCGACCCGTATTTGTGGCTGCCCGCGACCACGGAAATCCCAGCCAATGGGTCGGCGGAGTGGGAAGGCTCGCTGGCCATCGCTAACACCAACACCATCAAGGCCGACGCGCCGAGCGCAAACGACATCTCGTACATCATCTCAGGCGTGGAGTTGGCGTAATGGCCTGGGTAATCTACGATAGCAAAGGGCGGGTCGTCAAGTCTGACCTGGTGACAAGCTACCAGGAGTATGACGAGATTACGACCCCCAGCAGCCCCGCCGCCGACAAGCTACGGCTCTACGCGAAGGACTTCTCCGCGAAATCAGGACTGTTTTACGTGGACGACGGCGGCAACGAGTTCTGGGTCGCGGACAGCATCTTCCGCACGATTCCCTTCACCAGCGACGCCGCCGACTGGGCCGTGGGGGTGTCCGGAAGTGGGGTGACCACCCTGCGTCCCGGGAGAATGACCACCGACTCCGGCGGGGCCACAGGCGTCGCGCGAATCAGCCAATCCGACTCGTGGATGGCCAACACGCGGGGCTCCGCGCCCAACGTCATCAACTGGGGCCGGAGGATTCTGCTTAAACTTCGGTTCACCGTTGGGACTGGCGGCGTCAACGGCATCAGCAGGATAGCCCTTGGCAAGACTACGGCCGAAGCCTCAGGAGACTTGGCAGCTGCGGGCATCGGGATTAAGGTGACGACTCTCGCCCTGGCGGGACAGGTGCATAGCGGGGCTGCGTTGACGACCACTGCCACTCTTGCGACGCTGGTGGCGGTCCAGGTTTATGACCTGCTCATCATCAGCCGCGGGAGCGGCACCGTTGAGTGGTTCCTAGACGGGGTGTCGATAGGCACCAGCGCGGGCGGCCCCACGGCTGCTGGGACAGCTGACAACTCCTGCTTCAGGCTAGAGTCCACCTCGTCCGCTACCGCCCGACATGAAACCCTCGTGTTCAACGCACAGATAGCCGACCTGGTGGCGTAATCAGGTAATCTAACGAGAAAGACCAGAGCCGAAGCCCTGGTCTTGTAATGAGAAGACCGGACGGCACGAGCTAATTTAGGGAGAGCAGCATGAGCGGTTGGACAATATACGACAGCAAGGGCAGGCCCCTGGTCTCTTCAGACCCGCATGACCACGACGGCGTTGACGCTTCGGGCAAGCTGACCAACGACTGGCACGACGGGTACTCCCTGTATGATGAGATAGCCGCCCCAGGTGCGCCCGCCGCCAACAAGCTACGGCTCTACGCGTTTGATGGCCCCAGCACCGCGGCCGGTGGCGCGGCGACCGTGCCCGCCTTCGTCAGTTCGGCAGGCGTGATAAAGATTCTTGACTCCGGTGTCTACACCCCTACGCTGACCAACGGCGCAAACGTCGCGGCGTCCACTGCCTTTGAGTGTCAATGGATGCGGATAGGGGCGATAGTCACCGTGGGCGGCAGGTTTGCCTGTGACCCCACCGCGGCCAACACGCAGACCTTCTTGGGCATCTCCCTTCCCATTGCCAGTAATCTAGGGGCAGAAGAAGACTGTATGGGAACCTGCGGTTGCCGGACAGTTTCTGGTGCGGGGGCCGTGTTCGGTGTGATCGCATCTGATATTGCGCAAGCGCAGTTTTGGCCGACCAGCGACGTCAATGCGGCGTGGGGCTTCACTTTTGTGTACACGATTATTTAATATAACGGGGTACGGCAAACGACGGAAGCATCCGGCTGGAATCAAACGCGGCAGCGGCGGCGCAGCACCGGGGCATGGTCTTCGCAGTTAGCTTCGCCGACATGGCGGCGTAAAGGGAGTAATGGGCGTGGAACTTGGACTTGACGGCAGCTTCACGGGCGGGCAAGTCGTGCCCGTCGAGTGGTTCAAGCGGCGCCGCGCCGAGGGCTATCAGGTCTGGGCGCAGTGCGTCTGGACAGGAGGGCTCGCTGGCAACGACGGCATCAAGCGCGTCGCCGCGGGCAACCTGCTCAACGCCATAGCGGGCGGCCTGAAGGTCATGGCGTACGCCAATGCCAGCCCGCCCACTTGGTGGTCGCTGCCAATCCAGATGCAGCGCATCAAGGAGAACTGCGGAGCGGCCTGGCCGTTCGTACAACATCTCCCCGTGGACGTCGAGATAGCTGGCACCACGCTCGCTCGCGTGACCGAGCTGGCCAACGCGCTCAAGGCCGAAGGCAAGAACTCCGTCGAGGTTCTCTACTCCGCCCGCTGGTTCTGGACAGGGCGCATGGCCAACTCGCGCGACGCGGCTTGGCTGCGGTGGCTCATCTGGAACGCCAACTACGACTTCAACCGTGACGTCGACTTCGGCTCGGCGAGCTACGGCCCGTGGACGGTGGCCGACCTTATCGGCGAGCAGTTCCAGGGCACGACCCGCCTCGACGGGGTCGACGTCGACCTGAACGTCTTCGATGTAGCACGGCTCTTCCCCGTCGCGCTGACGCCACCAGCGCCGCCGCCTGAGCCTGAAGGAGGATTGACAGTGGGACAGTTTGAAGAGCTAAAGAGGATAATCCAAGAGGAGCACAATTGGGTGCAGGTCAAGGTGCACGATGCCATCGTGAACCGTTTGGCGGCCCTAGAGCAGAGGGTCGCGGGTCAAGCGCCAGCACCGCCTGCACCACCAGCGCCAGCACCACCGGCTCCAGTGACTACTGTTCCGGTCTACGTCATCGTGAAGAGCGGCGACGCAGCAAGCAATTGGGTCGCAACGGAGGCAGTGTTCTTGCGGCTTAATCCCGACTTCCCCACGGTAGCCTACAACGCGGCAGGCGGCGTCATGCGGCGCTTCTCGCCCGCGCGTCGCTGGAACGACATCTATCCACCGGAGCGGCTGCGCATCAAATAGGCTTCGACGGGTTCTCAGAGACGCCCGCATGGTAGCGCGCGAAGGCAGAGGAGCAATAAACCAGCCCCGGAGGGGGATTTCTCTCGGGGCTTTTGCTGCGCGCCGGAAACGGCTTCTGCGGCGCCTTTCTAGCGGTCCGGTGTCGCCCTGGCCCTCTCCCTGAAGTACCATCCTAGGACCAGGCCCATCGGGCCCGCGATCGCGGCCGTCGTCTCGATCGGCAGGCCGGCGACGACCGCGTAGATGAACGCGCCGACGAGCGCGAAGCACGCGAGCGGGCGGACGCTGGCGGAGAGCAGCTTGGCGGCGGTGTCGGCGTTCATTAAATTCCTCCTGCGGTGACGAGTACGACGGCGGCGGTGGCGAAGGCGATGAGACCGGCGGCGACGGCCGCCTTTTTCGCGTCGAGGTTGATCTCGGCCCGCACGGTCTCCTCGCGCCGCGCCTTGGGGTGGCCGTCCGCGCGGTGCTCCTCGAGGTCCTCCCGCAGCCCGGCGACGATCTCGAGGAAGACGGTGAAGCGCCGGCTCAGCCCCTGGTCCATGTCGTAGAGCGCCTTGTACAGCGCCGCCTGGGTCACCCTGTCGCCGTTAGGCGGCTTGAGGGTGCCTTCGAGGGGCTGGAAGACCTCGTCGTCGGGCATCTTAATTCTATTCTAACACGGCGGTTCTTTTTGGGTACAATGATCGTTGAAATGGTTGAACCGCGGGCAAATGAGGAAGATCGCGACCGCGTGGACCTCGGCGGCGTGACAACCGCCTGGGACGAGGGCACGATCGGCGCGCTGTTCGACTTTCAGCGCCAGTATGAAAAGGCGTTGGGCATCGACGTGTCGACAGTCGAGTCGTTACGATACTTCATTCTTTGCGCCGTCGACGAGCTGATGGAGCTCCTGCACGAGGTCCCGTCTTGGAAGAAACACCGCCCCGAGCCGAGCGCCCGGGCCGACAAGGAGAAGGTCGCCGAGGAGTGCGCGGACGTCCTGGTGTTCCTGACCAACGTGATGATCGGCACCGGCGTCGGGCCGGGGGAGTTCGAGGCGGCGATCGACCGGGTCGTCGAGAAAAACCGGAGGCGGCTTGCCGAAGGCGTCAACAAGACCTCCTCTGACTAGGGGCCAGATAATGGCCAGGATCCGGTCGCGTGACACGGGGCCGGAGATCCTGCTGCGGAAGGCGCTGCGCGCCGCCGGCCTCAGGGGGTACAGGCTGCATTGGGGGAAGTACCACGCGGACGTGGCGTTCGTACGGCTGAAGGTCGCGATCTTCGTCGACGGGGCGTTTTGGCACTGCCGAGACGGGAAGCTGCCGAAGACCAACGCCGGCTTCTGGGCGGCGAAGTTCGAGCGCAACAAGGCCCGCGATGCTGAGGCGACGGCCGCGCTCAGGCGGGCGGGATGGGTCGTTGTTCGCTACTGGGACGACGGGGAAATCCCCCTCGGCCGCGTGCGGCGGGCCGTCGAAGCGAGAAGGAGGAGGGTAAAGTAGAGGCATGGACGGTCCGATAGTTGTCGTTGAGGGTGTCGATGGAAGTGGCGGCACGACGTTCGCGAGGAGGCTTGCCGCAGACTTCGGGATGAAGTACGTCCACGTGGGGGCGCCTCAACGTGGGAGGGACGTGTTCGAGCACCACTTCGCGCCGGTCCGTTGGGAGACCGGACCGACGGTTGTGGACAGGCTGCACTGGTCTGACGACGTCTACGGGGCGGTCCTCCGCGGCGGCCCGGGCATGAGTGACGCCGAATTCTCCTTCATCGACGGGTTCCTCGCCGCACGGCGGGGGCTGATCGTCGTCTGCTGCCCGCCGCTCGAGACAGTAATCGAGAACATCGAGCTCCGGCCCGGCCACGAGAACCACGACCCGGGGGTCGCGACGAAGGTCTACGCCGGCTACAGGGTACTGCTTCCGCGGACGCTACTGCCGACGGTGGTCTACGACTACACGCGCGGCGAGCCGGAGTACAGGCGCGTCACAACGCTCGTGAGGAGCAAAACCAATGGCTGACGTATCCGTGGGGGTGGACCACCTGGGCCGCGAGTACGGCCGCGTGCTCCGCGAGGTGATGGCGTCCGGCGACAGGTCGGCGCCGCGCGGGATGGAGATCATCGAGGCGCGGCCGCTGACGATCAGGCTCGCCGACCCGAGGGCCTGCGTGGTGAAGAGGCCCGGTATGTCGCGCGCCTTCATGTTCGCCGAGCAGCTCCTGCTGCTGTCCGGCGAGCACGACGCCGAGCTGCTCGGGAGGTACTCCAAGCGGGGGGCCCAGATGCTCAACCACTACGGGGCGTACGGTCCCAGGATCCGCGACCAGCTGCCCGAGGTCGTGCGCGAGCTGAGGCACGACCCAGACTCGCGGCGGGCGGCGGCGTACGTATGCAGGTCTGACGACCTCAAGTGGGCGCATGAATTGAATTCTCCGTGTACCTTGGCGTACCATTTCTTCTTGCGCGGTGGCGTCGTCGAGTGTGTCACGTATATGCGGTCGTGGGACCTCGTGTGGGGGCTGAGCTACGACGTCCCGAACGCGGCCCAGCTGCAGATGTGCGTGGCGGCCGACCTCGGGGCGGGGCTCGGGCCGCTGACGTTCGTCGCGGGGTCCGGCCACGTCTACGAGCGGCACTACGGGCTGGAGGCCGGAGAGACGGACTACCTGCTGCCGTCACTGGCCGGGACCACTGGATGGACAGAGACGCTAGACGTCACAATTCGACAGGCGAAGAGGGCCCTGGAATGTGAGCAAATGTGGCCAGGCGGATTGACCCCGCCAGATACCCTGCCGCAGCAATGGGAAGGGCCCTTCGCCGTGTTCGCGCGGTCGCTCGAGCCGAAGGCGTAGATGAAGCTAGTCCTCACCGCCGACCCGATCATCGAGGCGATCGGCGACAACCCAGTCGTCACGGTCGACACGGAAACAAGCAGCCTGTACCCCTGGAGAGACGGGAAGATACTCGCAGGCATCGGCGTCAAGCCGCTCGGCGGCGAGTCCTTCTACCTCCCCTTCCGTCACAAGAACGGCGGCAAGCAGGCGAACATCCGCGAACTCGCGAGGCTCGGGCCGGCGCTCCGAGGCCGGGAACTCGTCTTCCACAACCCGAAGTTCGACCTGGCCGTGCTATGGCAGGACGGCCTCGACCTGGTCGACGAGGACGTGGTCGACACGGTCGTCCTCATCAGGCTCGTGTCGGAGGCCGAGCCGAGCTACGAGCTCAAGCGGCTGGCGAGGAAGTACGTGGACCCGACGGCCGGGGACTCGGAGAAGGCGCTGAAGGCCCTCATCAAGAAGATGGGCTGGTTCGACGTCGGCAGGGACGGCAAGCCGCAGCCGCGGTACGACATGGTGCCGGCGGAGTACATCGCGTCGCCATACGTCGAGGACGACCTGCGCTTCACCGAGGGGCTGTACCTCAAGGCGATGCCGTTCATCGAAAGGCGCGGCCTCATGGAGCTGCTCGGCCTCGAGAAGGAGTTGACGAAGGCGCTGTTCCACATGGAGCGTCGCGGCTTCAAGCTCGACAGGAAGTACGTCGAGCGCGAGTTCTCCGCCCTCGGCGAGCTGGTCGGCCAGCTCACTGTGGAGGCGAACGGGCTGGCGAAGGGCGCGCTCCGCAAGCGGTCCGGGGAGCTCGGCGCCGGCGGGCTGATGAAGCAGCTGCTGGCGATGAAGCGCAAGGAGCGCGCGGAGGCCCTGAAGGGTCAAGACCGCGCCGTTAGGCGGCTGTACGTCGGCGTGGAGTGCGTCCAGCTCCAGAGGAAGATCGCGTCCGGCAAGGTCGTGCCGACCGGCGAATTCGACATCTACAGCTCCCACGACGTCAAGAAGGTCTTCGAGGCGCTCGGCATCGAGTCGACCGTCAAGACCAAGAAGTCCAACGACTCGTGGGCGAAGGCGGCGCTGGCGGTCATAGACCACCCGCTCGCGGACGTCATAGTCAAGTGCCGGGGCAGCAAGAACACGCTCAACTACTACGCCAACTTCCTCGAGCTGATGGACGCCGACGACGTCCTGCACTGCTCGGTGCACCAGGCCGGCGCCAGGACGGGGAGGATGTCCTGCCGCAGCCCGAACCTCCAGAACATCCCCGTGTTCGCAGGTGAGGCGGCCGCCCAGATGCGGAAGCTGATGGAGAGGATGGCCAGGGAGAAGGCCAGGCGGTACGCCGAGGCCGGGATGAAGCAGATCGCGTTCGACGAGGAGATCGCCCAGGAAATCGCCACCGGATTCGAAGGCGAGCTGCTCGGCAAGGTGCGCGGGGCGTTCGTCCCGCGGCCCGGGTGCTTCCTCCTCTCCGTCGACTGGTCGCAGATCGAGATGCTGATATTCGCGGCCTTCGCCGGCGAGGAGGACTTGCTGAAGACGTTCGATCTGGGGCTCGACATCCACAAGATGACGGCCTTGGCGGCGTTCGGCTCGCTCCCCGACCCGGACAAGAACCCGGAGTTGTACGCCTGGGTCCGCGGCCTCGGCAAGCAGATCGGCTTCGGGCTGCTGTTCGGGATGGGCATAGCCCTTCTCGCTATCGAGCTTGGCAAGACGAAGCGTGAGGCCAAGACGTTCATGGACAACTACTTCGCGCACCTGCCACACGCGAAGCGGTGGATAGATGGGGTGCATGTCGAGTGCGAGGACAACGGGTTCGTCGTCAACCTCTGGGGCCGCCGCCGCTACTTGCCGAAGAGGCTGGTGTACAAGGCCGTTAACTTTCTCGCTCAGGGCACGGCGGCAGACCTGATGAAGGACGCGCTCGTGCGGGTCTTTGCCGCGCTCGCGGCCTTCGCGGCCAAGCTGCTGATACCCATCCACGACGAGATGATCTTCGAGGTGCCGTACGGCGAGAAGGCGGCGGTCGTCCCGGCGATCATGCGCGAGATGACGACGTGCCCGCGCATCAAGGCGAGGATAACCTGCGGGCTGAAGTGGAGCCCGACGCGGTGGAGCGAGGCGGAGAAGCTCGACTGCGACGGGTGCGGCGGGAGCGGAAGGTTGGTCTCCATCCCCGGCGTCGAGCCGGCGAGGATAGAGGACACTCTCCTCGACGCGCTGTACCGGCGAGACAAGAGGCTACTGGCCTCGGCCGAGACGGAGACTTGCGCCGCTTGTTCCGGCTCAGGCTACGATCTTGCCAAGGTCGTGGAGCCGAAGGGGGCCGTGGCGTGAACCCGACGACCATTGACATGCTTGACGCCCTGGAACACATTCACAGCGGCGGAGACGTCTGGGCGTTCTTTCGCGAGCTGCGCCTCGGCACAGGTTTCGCGCGGGGCAGCGAACAAAGCCTGGACGCCTTCGCCATCGCCCTGTGGCCGAGCAGGCAGTGGGCAAGCTACGCCTACGAGCTCAAGGCGAGCCGGAGTGACTTCCTGCGCGAGTTGAAGAAGCCTTTGAAGCGGCGGCTGGCGCTGCGCTACTCTAACATGTTCTGGTTCGTCACGCCGGTCGGGCTGGTCAAGCCAGAGGAAGTCCCCATCGAGGCGGGGTTGATTGAAGTCAAGTGGGCCTCTCATTACGGCGGTGTGGAGCAATGGTACGCGGGCATAGTAGTACCCGCGCCCTGGCGGGACGTGCCGCCCCCGACCTGGAACCTGTTCGCCTCGGTGGCGCGGCGGGTACGGCGGGAAGAGGCCACCAAATGAGAACTCCGAACCAATTCACTGTCAAGGAGTGGCAGGCGTATCTGTTCGACGCCGTCAGGCGTGAGACCGGGGCGGCGTGGGGCCCGAGGCCGCATACCATCGCCTCGTGGACGAAGGTGCTCAAGAACCTGCTGGCCGACGGGGTGGACTGCGTTATGCTGGCGCTGGCGCTCGACGTCCTGGCCCTTGACTGGTCGTCTCATACGACGTCGTCGCCGTGGGAGCTGCTGGCGCCGGGGTCGCTCTTCTTCGAGTTCCGCAGGCGGCCGCGACCGCGGGCCTTCTGGCGGGCAGCGTGGTTCTCCCGGTTCGCCTCGACCGACGAAGAGGTACAGTTCTACAGGTACTGGTTTGTGCAGTACGACGTGGCCCTCTCCATGACGAGGGGCGAGGACGGCCGCGCCGGCCTGCTGCGGAGGAGCAAGTCCGCGCTGGCGAGGGCGGAGGCGGTGCTGGCGAGGCGCGGCAACCCCAGGCCGGCGTTCCGGATGCACTGGCTTCGTGAGAGGATGGGCGACTAGCCAATGACGATGCGGCCGATTGAACTGGAAAACCGGCTCCTGTCTTCCATCAAGGCTGAGGAGGACCTGCTCTACTGCCAGCGGGAGGGCGTGACCCGCGAGACGTTCATCGAAGGCGACGAGGACGTCGACAACGCGGCCGTCTACGAGTACCTGTGCGCGCATGTTCAGGACAACGGCGGCGCGCTGCCGACGGCCGAGGACCTGCAGTCGCTGTACGGCTTCAAGGACACTGGCGCCGGCGACCTCAAGAGCTATGTCAAGCTGGCCAGGCGGCGGGAGGTCGGGCGCAGGGCCATCAGCTTTCTGCACGCCAACACCGAACGCCTCGGCACCGACGACCCGGTCGACGCGATAGCGGAAATCGCGGCCGAGTTCTCCGGCCTGAAGGCGGAGTCCGGCCGGGCAGTCTCGTACATCGACGGCGACGCGATGGAGAGGCTCGAGGACTTCGACAGGGCCCGGGCACTCGTTAAGGAGAACAAGATGATCGGCATCCCTACGGGGCTGTCGACGTTCGACAGGCAGTACCTCGGCTTCAAGCCTGGCGAGCTGGTCGTCGTGATGGGTGGGACCGGCGTGGGGAAATCGTGGCTGCTGATGTACATGGCCGCCGTCGCCCACAAGGCCGGGTACAGGATATTCCTCGTGTCGCCGGAGCTGACGCTCATGGAGCAGGGCAAGCGGTTTGACCCGCTCCGCGCCCACCTCGAGGACATCGAGCTCTCGAACGACAACATCATTCGCGGCCAGGGCAAGCGGTCGGCGTACAGGGGCTGGCTCGAGGAGCTCTCGAAGGAGAGGCGTTTCGCCGGGGCCGACAGGGCGGACACCGGCCAGTGGTTTACATTCGACGATATTTGGCGGATGGCAGTTGAGACGCGCCCGGACATGGTGATAGTAGACGGTCTCTACCTCATCGGCGACGCGCGCGGCGGCAAGAAGGCGGGCTGGGAGATCCTCAAGGAGGGCGTGGACAGGCTCAAGGCCCTGGCCCAGCAGGAGAGTTTGGTCGTGCTCGGCGCCCACCAGCCGACCAGGGAGGCGTCGGCCAAGGGTGCGACGGCGCCGCCGGACCTCTCCCAGATCGCGTATGGCTTCTCGGTGGCCCAATCGGCGGACAGGGTCATTTCGATGTCATACGACCCCGACTCCGAACTGCACCGGCTGTACCGCGTCGCCAAGCTGAGGGAGGGCAAGAAGATCCCCGACGCGCGGCGGCTGTATTGGGATGTCGACCGTGGGAAGATCCACGAGGTCGAGTTCGAGGAGCCGGGGGCCTTTTCGAACGATTTCGGCAATTAACCGATTGTTCACTGAAAAAGGCCCGCGTACGCGGTAAGATAAACTTCGTGCGTACAGTAGGAAAGCAGTTTTGACGACTAGGGTGGCCGACATCCAGGTCGACGTCGACGACGTACTGGAGCGGCTCGGCATCGAGATACTCGCCGATAGGGGGACCTGGGGCGACGCCCTGTGCCCGTTCCACGACGAGGGCAGCCCCTCGTTCAGCGTCCATCTCGACGAGGGCGCGTGGATTTGTAATCACGGCGGGGAGAAGGGCCAACTCCTCGACCTCGTGGCGAAGATCCAGGGTTGTTCGAGGAAGGAGGCCGCCCTCTGGATCCGCGGGCTGGCCCCCAAACAGTACACCACGACGGACGTCCTCGTGAGGCTATTTCAGCTGTCGAAGGAGGCCGGGGGCGACATGTCGGCGACGATCGAGTGGTCGGAGAGGTACGACGCCCTCGACCCGCACCTCATGACGGAGTACTGGTTCGACCGCGGCTTCTCGGCCGAGACGATGTTCTGTTTCGACGTGCGCTACGACGAGAAGGAGAATGCCCTGATTTGGCCGGTGAGGGACGAGGCCGCCAACCTCCGGGGCTTTGTCAAGCGTATGGTGCCGCCGGTCGCCGGCAGGCGGTACGACTACCCGAGGGGCTTCAGGCGCATCCTCCACCCGCTCGACCACTTCGCCGGGGACCGCGTGGTCCTCGTCGAGGGGCCGTTGGACGCGCTCTGGCTGCACCAGCACGGGTACGCGGGCGCCCTCGCGGTGCTGGGGTCCGGGTTGACGAGGCAGCAGCTCGCGTGGCTGCGCCGCAACACGACCAGCGTTACAATCGCCTTCGACAACGACGAGGCCGGTCGGACTGGGCAGGAGAAGGTGGCGCACCAACTAGCGGACACGTTGACCCGTGTCGCGGAGCTCCCGAACGGGGCGAAGGACATGCAGGAGCTCGGTGCGGAAGAATTGAAAAACGTGCTGGATAACGCGCGGTTCACGTTTTTGGGGGGAAATCCGGTGGCGGTGAGTATGAAAGTTAGCCCGAATGCCCAAAATAGGCTATAGGCATACACTCGAGGCGCGCGCAAAAATGAGCGTCACTAGGCAAGGCAGGCGGAACAACTTGAGCCACGGCCATACTTGTGGAAAGCGCGTGTCGGCAACGTATAGTTCTTGGAAGGGCCTGCTTGCGCGTTGTAGCAATCAAAATAACGGGTATTACGGTGGGCGGGGAATCGCCGTCAACCCTCGTTGGGATAATTTCGAGAGCTTCCTCGCCGACATGGGCGAGAGGCCGGAAGGTTACAGCATAGACCGAATTGATCCAGACGGCGACTACGAGCCGGAGAATTGCCGTTGGGCCACGCCAAAAGAACAGCGCGCAAATAGGCGTCAGCGAAGGTTAAGCGCAAAGGTGAAAGGGGTATAGTCGACATGATGGACGTTGAGATCCGGACGGTTTCCTACGAGCGACTCGAGCGGCAGTGGAGCGGGATGCTTCGCCGTTTCGCGTCGTGGCGCATCGACGGGTACGATTACGACGACTTGTACCAGGAGCTGCGGATTGTGCTCTATAACGCCCAGCGGTCGTACGACCCGGCGAAGGGGGCGGCGTTTATCACGTACCTCTGGAGGGCGTGCCTGAACAAGGTCGGCAAGTTGAGGTACCAGGTGGCCGCCCAGAAGCGGATACCGCGCGGCATGCTGACGCCGCTGTGCCTGGGCGAGCACGCCCACGACATGCTGGCGTATTGCTCGACGTGCCACGAGCTTCCGTACGTCTACGACGACGTGGAGGTCTTCGAGCTGCTTGAGGGCGCGTCCGAGGAGGCGAGGAAGGTCGCCACCCTCGCGCTGCGCGGCGAAACGACGCGGGCCGCGTGGCTCAAGCGCGGCATGACGCCGCGCGCGATAAGGAAGGGAGTGAACGACTTGAAGTCGATTTTGCGAGGAGGGGAAAACCAATGAGCATAGCCACAGTTGCAAAGTTCTTGCGGACGGGCCGGGACCTGGTCTTCGCTATCGTCCGCGAACTGCAGAACAGGGCCAACATCCTGCAGTCGAGCGCCCAGGTGGCGGTCCTCACCTTCACCAATGCGCTGATAACGTCGGCGTTCGGCCTGGTGGGCACGCTCGTTACGGGTGGGTTCTCCCTGTTGAACGCGGGGCTGATCGTCGTCCTGGGCGTGCCGAACCGGCCGATCAGTTCGGCTGATTACGACGCCGGCTTCGAGGACGGCCGCCTGGGAATGGTGCCGGCGAAGCCGGGTAAGTAGGAGGAGAGAGCAGTTGCCAAGAGGAATCACGTCAGACGTTCCCTCGGGTGGGGGCAAGCGGAGCAATTTCATCCGCCACGTGCGCCTTCGGGAAGACGGGGAGTTTTCCCGCCTCTGGTTCCTGACCGAGGGGGACCAGATATTCTGGGCGGAGTTCCACAACGTCAAGAACAGCGAGAGCGTCGGGCCGCGGTGGTACACCAAGATCTGCGTCCGGGCCGCGTTCGGCCAGGCGTGCGAGAACTGCGAGGCGGCGGAGGAGGATTCCCGCGGCCCGGTCAGCCGCGCCAGGACGGAGTTCCTCGCGTGGACGTTCGAGACCCTGCACTTCTACCCGGAGAAGCCGGCCAAGGTGGAGACCAAGAGGGCGACAGTCGGCGACATGAAGATGCACGTCGAGGAGGTCAACGAGCCGCGGCTCCTGAGGGCGTCCATCATGCACCGCGGGCCGATCAAGGCCAGGATGGAGCGGCGGGGCACGCTGCTCGACGGGCCGTTCGACTGGATTCGCGCAGGCGAGGCCGGCTCGAAGCGCCCGACTTACACCCTCGAGGCGCTCGACAAGGAGAAGATGCCTAAGGAGCTCAAGGAGTTGATGGCCGAGCTCCCCGACCTCGAGGACGTCGCGCTCGGCAAGGTCGAGAGGCTCGACGGCAAGGGCGGCGACGACGAGGACGGGGGCGGCGGGAAGAAGTACGCGACCCGCACGGTTTCGCTCGAGGACGGCGGAGACGAGGACACGAACGACTTCGGCCGGGGCGGCGGAGACGAGGACGACGAGAAGCCGAAGGCGAGGAAGGCGTCGGCGAAGGCCGCGCAGAAGCCCGCCGAGGATGAGCCGGAGGGGGGAGACGACGACGATGACGATCCGTTCGCCTAAGGTTCCCAAGCCGTTTGCGAGTGCCGTCGAGCGCAAAGCCGCGGCGA
>ENA-OVNE01000024-OVNE01000024.1-marine-sediment-metagenome-genome-assembly--contig:-NODE-24-length-13250-cov-2.313141_pt1 | contig 13250 bp, 11 predicted proteins | sample MGYA00250109_ERZ650190 | MGnify/ENA primary metagenome ERZ650190 (study PRJEB26730, sample SAMN04396784) | marine sediment metagenome | isolation source: Baltic marine sediment | place: Denmark...
CCTCTGAATGTCAAATTGGAAATCTTTGAGGGGCCGCTGGACCTTCTTCTTCATTTGATCAAAAAAAACGAGATCGATATTTATGACATTCCCATCACGGCCATCACCCAACAGTACTTAGATTACCTGGAGAGGATGAAAAGCCTGAATTTGGACGTGGCGGGCGAATTTCTGCTGATGGCCGCTACCTTATTGCACATTAAATCCAAGATGCTCTTGCCCCCCTCCGAAGAGGAACAGGGCGAAGAGGAGAAAGAAGAATCGGAAGAAGATCCCCGGGCCGAATTGGTCCGTAGGCTGCGGGAATACCAGCGTTACAAAGAAGCGGCTTTGGAACTGGCCCAAGGTTCCCTGCTGGACCGGGAGGTATTTGCCCGCAAGTTTTTTGCCGAAAATTTTCTGGAAGGCGCCGAGGAGGTTCTGGCTGGAGAGGTGACGTTATTCGACCTGCTGGAGGCCATGAAGAAAATCCTGCAAGGAATTCCCCCCGAAGAGTTTCAAGAAATCTCCCTGGATCAACTGAGTATTAAGGAGAGGATCCATCAGATCATGGAACACCTCTGGGAAAAAGAGTCCCTGACCTTTGCCGAACTGTTTACCTCCACCACCCCCCGAGGGGAGATCATCGTGACTTTTTTGGCCCTGCTGGAGCTTCTCCGCTTGCGTATGATCAAGGTCTTCCAGGCTGAATCTTTTGGAACCATCCGGATTTTTGCGCCGCTCGGGCGAGAAGAAGGCCAGAAAAGAATAGAAGAAAGGATCCTGTAAAGTGGACGACACGCAACGAAAAGCTTTGATCGAAGCATTAATCTTCATTTCGGAAAACCCCCTCAGTTTGGAACGGATCAAAGAAGTCCTGGGCGAAGTTCAAAAAAAGGACCTCCAACGTTTGCTATCCGAATTAATGGAAGAATATAGCCGCGCCGCGCGTGGCTTTACCCTGGTAGAAGTTGCCGAGGGCTTCCAATTTCGAACCCGTCCCGAGTACGCCGAATGGATTAAAAAATTGAAGAAGACCAAACCGCTTGGCCTCAGCCAGCCGGCTCTGGAAACTTTGGCCATCATCGCCTACAAACAACCCGTGGTGCGCGGGGAAGTGGAGAAGATCCGGGGAGTGGATTCCGGGGGCGTCTTACGCACTCTCCTCGAAAAAAAATTGATCAGGATCCTCGGGAAGAAAGACGTGCCGGGCAAACCGCTGGTTTACGGAACTTCCAAACAATTTCTGGAGATGTTCGGTTTGAAAGATCTATCCAGCCTTCCCACCCTTAAGGACATGGAAGGATTAGGTCCTCCTCCGGCAGAGGATCTTTTGCCCTTCGCCGACCCAACCGCAGAAGGGGAAGAGGGCATTGAGCACGGGAAGACTGAAATTTTGCCAGGCCAAGAGGCAGGAAACGATGAGCCCCCTGCAGAGATTGCCAAAGATCCTTTCTGAAATCGGGGTTGCCTCCCGGCGCCAAGCCGAGAATCTGATCCGGGAAGGGCGAGTCACCGTCAATGGACGAGCCGCCCAGATTGGTGATAAAGCCGATCCTGTTCAGGACCACATCAAAGTCGATGGCCGACGAGTTTTTCCTTCTGCCGCGAAAGTTTATGTCCTTTTAAACAAGCCCAAGGGCACGGTAACAACGGCAGAGGATCCGGAAGGAAGGACAACGGTTTTAGACCTGATAAAGGCTCCGCCAACTCGGCTGTTCCCCGTGGGCCGCCTGGATTATGATGCCGAGGGATTTCTCCTTTTGACCAATGATGGGGACCTGGCCCATCGTTTATCTCACCCTTCTTTCCGTATCCCCCGCACCTACCAAGTGAAAATAAAAGGCCAACCCAGTCCCGCAGAGATCGGGAGGTTAAGCCGGGGGATTTTTTTGGAGGATGGGCGCACGGCTCCCTGCCGCATCACGACTCTGAGAGGGACCGAAGACAATCTGTGGTTGGAGATGGTTTTGTATGAAGGAAGAAACCGGCAAGTGAAAAGGATGTGGAAAAAGCTCGGCTACCTCGTATTGAAACTGAAGCGGGTTGCTTTTGCCGGGCTGCACGTGGGTAGACTTCGGCCTGGGGAATACCGAAACCTTCGGCCCAGAGAAATACAGAAACTCAAAGAACTCGTGGCAAAAAAATCGCCGGGTGAACAGCAAGGCGATCGTTCTGGCACCAGGAATCATGGAAACGGTAAGGAGGTGGGTTCATGAAATTTTCCAAAAAAGGAGACCGAGGGCTTACCAGCCTGCTGGGGGGCCAGAGGATTCCCAAATCCGGACCGAGGCCCGAAGCTTACGGCACCCTCGATGAGGCCAGTTCCGCCTTGGGACTTGCCAGAGCGGCGGCTACCCGGTTGAAGACCAAAGAAATCATCCTGGACCTCCAGAAAGATCTCCTCATTCTTGGGGCGGAGCTGGCCACTGTTGCGGAGGATATGAAAAAGTACTCCTACCAAATTACCACGGAGCACATCGCCCGTTTAGAAGGTTTGATCGAAGAGTTACAAGTGGAAGTCAAACTAAAAAATGAATTTATCTTACCCGGTGCGACGATGGCTTCGGCAGCCATCGATCTGGCTCGAGCCATTGTTCGCCGGGCTGAACGAAAAGCCGTGCGTTTATTCCAGGAGAAAATTATCGATAATGTCGATGTGCTGCGGTTCCTGAACCGCCTCGCCGACTTGCTTTTCACCCTGGCCCGATATGAAGAAGGTCAGGATAAAAAATGAATCCCTTTGTCCAGAGGGCAAAAAAAACGATCCAAAAATACGTCATGCTCCAACCTGGAGAACGAGTCGTGGTAGGTGTTTCCGGGGGCGCGGATTCCATGGCTCTCCTCCACGTTCTTTGGGAACTGCGGCAGGATTTTCGTCTTTCCTTAGTCGTTGCCCACCTGGACCATGGTCTCCGCCCGGAGGGACGAGCTGAAAGATCCTTTGTCCATAAGGCTTCGGCGCAATTGGGGATTCCTTTTATCAGCCGGAAGGTGGATGTACGGGAAAAACAAAAGGAACAACGCCTAACCCTGCAGGAGGCGGCGCGAGAAGTAAGATACTCTTTCCTTCTGGAAGCAGCCAAAATTCATCAGGCCACAAAGATTGCCCTCGGGCACACGGCTGACGACCAGGCCGAGTCGATCATTATGCGACTCCTTCGGGGTTCCGGGACCCGCGGACTTGGGGGAATCCCTCCCGTGCGCGGGGAAGTTTTCATCCGGCCTCTCATTGAGTCCTGGCGGGAAGAGGTAGAACGCTTTCTGCAGGAAAGGAAGGTAGCTTTCTTAACCGATCCTTCCAATCGTTCCCTGCAGTTTTTGCGCAACCGGATCCGGCATGAACTCCTCCCCATCCTCCAGCAGTATAACCCCCGCTTGCGCCATACGCTGGTGCAAATGGCCGAAATATTCCGGGCGGAAGAGGATTTCTGGCAGAATCTCCTTAAGGAAAAGTTTCCTTCATTGGTCCGGAGTCAGAAGAAGGGTTCGATCACTCTGGATATCCCTTCCCTGATTGCCCAGTCGCTACCCCTCCGCCTTAGATCTTTGCGGTATGCCACAGAAAAAATTTTGGGGCATTTGCGCCGGGTAGGACTTAGCCATATTTTGGCCATTAATAATCTCCTGCACAGTTCGGAACCCAATCAGAGCCTCCAGCTTCCTCAAGGACTTTGCCTGACCAAAGCCTATCAGGCCCTGACCTTTGCGCAATCCAGGGAAGAGATTCTTCCCTTTGAGTATTCCATCGCGGGACCGGGTTGTTGGGAAATCCCAGAGATTGGCCGAGCAATGAGGTTCGAGATATTAACATCCTATCCCCGAGTTAGGCCGAAAAGCTCTTCCTGGGTGGCCTTGCTGGATTTCGATAAAGTGGCTTTTCCCCTGACCATCCGCTCTTTTCGTCCTGGAGACCGCTTGCAGCCTCTAGGTATGGAAGGGGAGAAAAAAGTAAAAGACCTGTTCATCGATTATAAGATCCCTGCAACCCAGCGCAAGAAAATTCCCTTACTTTTCAAAAACGGTCAACTTCTCTGGGTTGCCGGCTTCCGACTCGACCACCGGGTTCGCCTGCAGCCGGAAACCCAAAAAGTCCTGCGGGTAGAACTTATTTAATCTCCATCCGCCGATTGCTTTTTTCATTGTTGCAAGCTTTAATTTGTGCTATAAAGAACAAGAGATTATTTGACTATTCATCCCATTCCACCTAAGGAACCGCGCAGGAAGAATCTTATGGGAGGAAAATATTTGAGCCCCTTTTATAAAAACTTAGCTCTTTGGTTGGTCATCAGTTTGATGATGATTCTCCTCTTTAATCTTTTCAACCAACCGCGCACCTCCCAGGAAAAGGTAATTTTCAGTGAATTTTTGGCCGCCTTAGAACGGGGAGAAGTAAAAGAGGTTACGATCCAGGGAAACAACCTCTACGGCCGTTATGCCAACCGGAAAGAATTCAAGACCTATGCGCCCAATTATCCTGACCTGATCAAAGCCCTAAAAGAAAAGGACGTGAAGATTTCGGCCAAGCCTGAAGACGATTCCCCCTGGTATATGACTCTGCTGGTCTCCTGGTTTCCGATGTTGCTTCTGATCGGCTTTTGGATTTTTTTCATGCGCCAGATGCAAGCTGGCGGCACCAAAGCCATGTCCTTTGGCAAAGCCAAGGCCAAATGGCTCACCGAAAAACAACAAAAGATGACTTTTGTTGATGTAGCCGGCATTGAAGAATCGAAGGAAGAACTCCATGAAATCCTTGATTTTCTCCGCGATCCCAAAAAATTTACCATATTGGGGGGACGGATTCCCAAGGGGGTTCTGTTGGTAGGGGCCCCCGGAACCGGTAAGACGCTTTTAGCTCGGGCCATCGCAGGGGAAGCCAACGTTCCCTTCTTTTCCATCAGCGGTTCGGATTTTGTGGAAATGTTCGTGGGCGTGGGCGCCTCCAGGGTCCGGGATCTTTTCATCCAGGGGAAAAAGCATGCTCCCTGTATTATTTTCATCGATGAAATTGACGCGGTGGGGCGCCATCGGGGAGCTGGACTCGGGGGAGGGCACGACGAGCGCGAGCAGACTCTCAACCAACTATTGGTGGAAATGGATGGATTTGAATCCAACGAGGGAGTGATTATTGTAGCCGCTACCAACCGACCTGATGTTTTAGACCCCGCCCTCCTGCGCCCAGGGAGGTTTGACCGGCAAGTCGTGGTTCCCCGGCCCGACGTCAAAGGACGGGAGGAAATTTTAAGGGTCCATACGCGCAAAACTCCCTTAGCGGAGAATGTAAACCTTTCCGTGCTTTCCAGAGGCACTCCCGGCTTCACGGGGGCGGACCTGGAAAATCTGGTCAACGAGGCAGCCCTTTTGGCTGCGCGCCGGGGCAAAACCAAATTGGAAATGGATGATTTCGAAGCTTCCAAAGATAAGGTTCTGATGGGGGTTGAGCGGCGGACAATGTTTATCAGCGAAGAGGAAAAACGCCTTACCGCTTACCATGAGGCGGGCCACACCTTGGTAGCCAAATTCCTCCCCGGTGCTGACCCCATTCATAAAGTTACCATTATTCCCCGGGGTCGGGCCTTAGGAATAACCCAGCAACTACCTGCGGAAGACAAACATACCCTTTCCAAAGAATATATTATTAACAAGATTGCCATTTTTTTGGGGGGGCGGGCTGCGGAGGAGCTGGTCTTGAATACCCAGACCACTGGAGCTGGGAATGACCTGGAAATGGCCACGGAGTGGGCCCGAAAAATGGTCTGCGACTATGGAATGAGCGATAAAATAGGTCCTCTTACTTTCGGTAAAAAAGAGGAATATATTTTTCTCGGGCGGGAAATTGCTCAACGCAAAGATTACAGCGAAAAGACCGCTGTAGATATCGACACCGAAATCAAGCGGATCGTTTTAGAAAATTATGACCGGGCCAAGGATATAATTCTCCAGCATATGGAAAAAATTCATCACTTGGCGTCAGTTCTACTGGAAAAAGAAGTCCTGGCCGGGGAAGAAATTGACCAGGTATTGGGATTAAAAACATCCATTCCCGCATCTCCCCCCAAGGAATTGGTTCAAGAGGGGAGACTTCTTTAATAGAAGGGCAAAAGATCACGGGCCAAGGGTTGTGTTCTTTCTCTGCCCTGGTCTCTTGACCTTTGGCCCTTATTTTTTATTTATTCACCGCCGAGAACGCAGAGAGCGCCGCAATGAACCCTCTTTTTCTCCGTTTTCGCAAAAAAAGCTATGACCTTTCCCAGCGCACGCTCATCATGGGCGCATTGAATGTAACCCCGGATTCTTTCTCCGATGGAGGTCACTTTTTTGATCGGGAAAAGGCAATAGAAGAAGGGTTGCGGTTGGCGCAGGGGGGCGCGGACATCCTGGACATCGGCGGGGAATCGACCCAACCCGGGGCGAAACCGTTAGATGCGGAGGAAGAAAAACGACGGGTCATTCCGCTCATCCGGACCTTGGTTCAGAAGATCGACATCCCGATCTCCGTGGATACGCGGAAGGCAAGCGTAGCGGAAAAGGCCTTGGAAACAGGGGCGGAAATGATCAACGACATTAGCGCCTTGAGGTTCGATGAACGCATGGCCGAAGTGGTGGCGAGATGGAAGGTTCCAGTGGTTCTTATGCACATGCGGGGCAATCCGGAAACCATGCAGCTCGATACCCATTATGATGATTTCTTAGGAGAGATTCTGAGTTTCTTCAGGGAGCGAGTGGCCTTCGCCGAATCCCGGGGAATTCCTGCAGACCAGATCGTTTTAGACCCGGGGATTGGTTTCGGAAAGTCGTTGGAAGAACAGCATAACCTGATCCTTTTAAAATATCTGCAAAGTTTTAAGGTTCTGGAAAAACCTTTGCTCATCGGAACTTCCCGGAAAGCTTTCATCGGTAAAATACTGGGACTCCCTCCCCAAGAGAGAGAAGAGGGAACGATGGCTACGGTGGCCGTGGCCATTCTCAATGGAGCGAACATCGTGAGGGTACACGAAGTGGAAAGAATGCGCAGGGTTGTCCAGGTTACCGACGCGGTGCTACGATGTACCCTTCGAACCCCACTTTCCTGAATGGTCTTTAAAAGATTTGGAGGAGAAAGGAAATATGCGAAAACTCTTCGGGACAGATGGCATTCGGGGGGTGGCGAACATCGATCCGATGACCACCGAAATGGCCATGCAGTTAGGACGCGGGGTAGCCTATATTTTCAAGAATAAAGATAAACGTCACCGGATCGTCATCGGAAAAGATACTCGGCTTTCCGGATACATGCTGGAAAATGCCCTGGTAGCCGGTATTTGTTCCATGGGCGTGGATGTGCTTCTGGTTGGCCCATTACCTACTCCAGGTATTGCTTTCCTAACATCTTCGATGCGGGCAGATGCCGGGATTGTGATCTCAGCTTCCCATAACCCTTTTCAGGACAATGGCATCAAAATATTTTCTGGGAATGGGTTTAAACTCCCTGACCAGCTTGAAAACAAGATTGAGGAATTGATCTTCTCCGATCAGATTGATTCCTTGCGCCCTACGGCAGCCGAAGTGGGTAAAGCGTTCCGAGTGGATGATGCCGTAGGGAGATACGTCGTCTACCTAAAAAATTCCTATCCCAAAGAGTTTTCCCTGGACGGGATGAAAATCGTTTTGGATTGTGCGAACGGAGCAGCTTACCGGGTGGCTCCCGCAGTCTTTGAAGAGTTGGGAGCCGAGGTAATTGCTTGGAACATTGAACCTAACGGAGAGAACATTAACTGGCAATGCGGCTCCCTTTATCCGAAGTTAATCATGCAGAAGGTCAAGGATTGCGGGGCGGACATTGGGATTTCCCTGGACGGCGATGCGGATCGGGCTATCTTCTCTGATGAGCTGGGAAATCTTGTCGATGGGGACCGGATCATGGCCATCTGCGCCAATAGCCTGCACCAAGGCAAACGGTTAAGACGGAATACCCTGGTCGCCACGGTCATGAGCAATCTGGGTTTGGACTTGGCCATGAAGGAACGGGGAATTAAGGTCTTGCATACCCAGGTGGGGGATCGCTACGTGGTAGAAGAAATGGCCCGCGGCGGCTATAACTTAGGTGGCGAACAATCTGGCCATTTAATCTTTCTCGACTACAATACTACGGGCGATGGCGTTCTTTCGGCCTTGCAGGTTTTGGCAGTAATGAAAAGGGAAAATAAACGGCTATCGGAACTGGCAAAAATTATGACTCCGTTTCCTCAGGTACTGCTCAATGTCCCGGTCCGGCAAAAAAAAGATCCGCAGCGTATTCCCGAAATAACTTCTCTCCTTAAAAAGATTGAGGCCAAATTAGTCGGTCGCGGGCGCATCCTGGTGCGCTCTTCCGGAACAGAAAGCTTGATCCGGGTTATGGTGGAAGGGGAAAACGAGAAGGAAATCTCTGCCTTCGCGGAACAGATTGCTGAGTGTATTCGGAAAAAAATGGTGGATTAAATAGCGATCAGCAATATAAAAAAAAAAAACAATAATTTTTAGAGAGTCCGGGGGGAATTAAGTTTTCCAACTGAAGGCTGATCGCTGACAGCTGGAAGCTATGGGAAGGAGAGAATAGTGCCCAAGCTCTCAGTAAATGTAGACCACGTGGCCACTCTCCGGCAAGCCCGGGGAGGAAAACAACCCGATCCCGTGGCCGCGGCCATCATCGCCGAACTTGCCGGGGCCGATGGGATTATTGTCCATCTGCGGGAAGATCGGAGGCACATCCAGGATCGGGATTTGGAGTTGTTACGCCAAGTCGTTAAAACCCGCATTAATTTAGAGCTGGCCAACACCGAGGAGATCATCCAAATGGCTTTGAGGGTCAAACCGGACCTGGTCACTTTTGTGCCGGAACGCCGCCAAGAGCTGACGACAGAAGGGGGATTAGATGTTCAGTCCCACCGGGCTTCCCTCCAAAAAAATATACAGAGGCTGAAGAAGGCTGGGATTCCATCCAGTCTTTTCATCGATGCCAACCCCTTGCAGGTTAAGGCCAGCAAACAGGTAGGAGCTGATTGCGTGGAAATCCATACGGGGCAATATGCCGATGCGCCTGACGGCCAGGCCCGGCAAAAAGAATTTCTCCGGATCGCGCAAGCCATCCGGCAAGCCCGCCGCCTTGGCCTGCGGGTCAACATCGGGCACGGCTTGGATTACCGAAACGTCTCTCCCTTTACGGCCCTTCCTGGGATTGAAGACTATAGCATTGGACATAGTATTATCTCGAGGGCTGTGCTGGTGGGGCTGGATCGGGCGGTACGCGAGATGAAGGATTTAATAAATCAGCATACAGGAGACAGAATTCGGAATCCAGAATAAATAAGATTTTTTCTTCTCCTGCCTTCTGCCTTCTGAATTCTGGATACTAAGAACTATGATCTACGGGATTGGCATCGATCTTGTTCAGGTAAAGCGAATCGAGCAAGCCCTGGAACGATGGGGAGATCGATTTAAAAACAAAGTATTTACCCCAGGAGAAATTGATTATTGCTCGAGGAAAAGAAACTCTTCCCCGAATTACGCCGCCCGTTTTGCCGCCAAGGAGGCTTTGGTTAAAGCCCTGGGTATAGGAATGAGGAAGGGAGTTCACTGGAAAGATGTTGAAGTGGCTCGGGGGCCACTGGGCAAGCCCTTGTTAAAATTAAGCGGCCAGGCAACGGAAGTATGTAAGCAAGAAAAAATCGCAGGGATCTTCGTGAGCATCACCCATGACCAGGAATACAGCAGCGCCATCGTCGTACTGGAAAAGTAAAGGACGAATAAATTAGCCACAGAGGGCACAGAGAACCCAGGTGGCGTTCTCTTCGCTCTCTGTGGTGAACACTAAAGGAAAAAAGATGAAGCTGGCGACGGCAGAGATTATGAGGAGGCTGGATCAAAGGGCCATTGAGGAATTCGGCATTCCAGGATTGGTGTTGATGGAAAACGCGGCCAGATCCACGGTGAGCGCGATGTTCCGGCTTTTTCCTGACCTTTTGACCAAACGCGTAGGAATATTTGCCGGCCGGGGGAATAATGGAGGAGATGCCTTTGCCGTAGCCCGTTACCTACTCAATCGCGGGGTATTTTGCCAGGTATACCTTCTCACCGCCCAGGAAGAAGTGCAGGGCGACGCGGCCACGAACTTAAAAATTCTAACCCGCATGGGGGGAGAAATTTTCTCTGTCTTGAACGTGGAGGAGTTAGAAGCTCGCCAAGCTCAGGTCGCTAAGAATGATCTCCTCATTGATGGAATTTTAGGCACAGGCCTGAAAGGTCCCGTAAAAGGGCTCTACCGGGAGGTCATTGAATTCATCAATTCTCTCCATCTTCCCGTGGTGGCCATTGACATCCCCTCCGGATTGGATGCGGACAAAGGTCAAGTACTTGGTACCTGTATTCGCGCCAGTTTAACGGTCACTTTTGGGCTGGCCAAAAGGGGTCTTCTGGTGCAGCCGGGGCTACAGTTCGTCGGGAAACTGGTTATTGCGGATATCTCCATTCCTTCCTCTGCCATTGAAGCTGAGCGAATTAAAGATAACCTGATCGAAGGGAGTGAATTTTCTCATCTCCTCCTTCCCAAAAAGCCCAACGCCCATAAAGGTGACTTTGGCCATCTATTGGTCCTTGCCGGGTCCCCTGGAAAAACTGGGGCTGCGGCCATGGTCTGTCAGGCAGCCGTGAGGGTTGGAACCGGACTGGTTACCTTGGGCATCCCCGAGAGCTTAAACCCTATTATGGAAGTGAAAATTACTGAAGCCATGACCGAGCCTCTGCCGGAAACGAAAGATAAAACTCTCGCCTTTAGAGCCCATAAGAGGATCCGCGACCTTTTCTTCCACAAGAATGCCCTGGCCATTGGACCGGGTCTTTCCGTGAATCCGGAGACTGCCCGTTTGATCCGCAGAGTGGCCTTGGAAACCGATCTTCCCATGGTCATCGATGCCGATGGTCTGACCGCCTTTGCGGGCAAGATGGATTTGATCAGTAAAAAGAAGGGATGGGTCGTCTTTACTCCCCACCCTGGGGAGATGGCCCGGCTTTTGGAATCATCTGTGCAGAAAATTCAACGAGATCGGATTCAAGTAGCCAGAAATTTCGCCGAGACTCACGGCCTGATTTTGATATTGAAAGGAGCAAACTCAATTGTCGCCAGCCCGGAGGGAGAGATATTCATCAACCCCACGGGGAACCCAGGAATGGCCTCGGGCGGGATGGGAGATGTGCTCACCGGGATGGTGGGTGGGTTTCTCGCCCAGGGTTTTGTTCCGCTGGAGGCGGCGAAACTCGGCGTGTTCCTTCATGGGTTAGCGGGTGATTTGGTGGCCCACAAGAAGGGGGAAAGAGGAATGGCGGCCACGGACCTGCTTGAGGAAACTCCCCGGCTTTTACGAGCGTTGGCCCGCAGGAATGATCAAATCGATGATTTTTCTATTCCCCTAAGTGCCGCAAGGGTAGATTGAGTTGCCATGAACCCGGGAGGGCAAACAGAAAGGACCTGGAGGGTAAAGACGAAGAGCCCTGATCAAACGATGCATCTTGGCCAGATTTGCGGCGAATTGCTCACCCAAGGTTCGGTCATCGCCCTCATGGGGGACCTGGGCACCGGAAAAACCGTTTTCGTCAAAGGAGTAGCCAAAGGAGTCGGGGTGGTGGACGAGAGGGAAGTCACCAGTCCTTCTTTTGTCCTGGTGAATGAATACCAAGGTCGGTTCCCTGTATACCATGTAGATCTTTATCGCCTGCATAATGCGAGGGAGGTTCAAGATCTGGGCTGGGAAGAACTAATTTCCACTCCGGGAGTAACCTTGATCGAATGGGCGGAAAAAGTCTTACAGCTCCTGCCAGAGGAAAGAACGGAAGTTCACTTAGAATGGGTAAGCGCTATTGAGCGAAAACTGATGTTCGTCGGCAAAGGGGAGGTGGCCCAAGGTTTGGTGCAATCCCTGGGCGAGAAATGGATGAAGGAGGAGTAAAGTGGCACTCATTGTCCAGAAATACGGGGGCACTTCGGTAGGGGATTTGAGTCGGATCCGCAATGTCGCCCGCCGCGTTGCTAAGACCCGTCAAGAGGGAAATGATGTGGTGGTAGTGGTTTCGGCCATGTCGGGGGAAACCGACCGGCTTATCCAACTCGCTTATCAAGCGAGCGACAACCCTGACCTGCGGGAATATGATGCTTTGATTTCTACGGGAGAACAAGTGAGCATGGCCTTGCTGGCCATTACCCTCAATGCCATGGGTGTTCCGTCAAAGTCATTTTTAGCACCCCAGATACGGATCATCACCGATAATGCCTTTGCCAAAGCCCGTATCCAAAGAGTTGAGATTAAACGTCTGCGCAAGGAGTTGAAGGCAGGCATAATCCCTATCGTAGCCGGGTTCCAGGGGATGGATAAAAACGGAAACATCACCACGCTGGGTCGGGGAGGATCGGACACTACAGGAGTTGCCCTGGCTGCGGCCCTGAAGGCGGATGTCTGCGAAATCTATACGGACGTAGAAGGGGTTTATACAACGGATCCCAATATCTGCCAGGAGGCCCGCAAGTTGTCCCGCATTACCTATGATGAGATGATGGAAATGGCTTCGCTGGGGGCGAAGGTGCTTCAGATTCGTTCGGTGGAATTTGCCAAGAAATATAACGTCCCCATTCATGTTCGGTCATCTTTTTCCGAAAAGAATGGGACTTTCGTTATCAAGGAGGATGAGAAAATGGAACGGGTATTAGTCTCTGGCGTCACCTACAATAAGAACGAGGCGCGCATCACTGTCGTCCGGGTCCCGGATAAGCCAGGGATTGCTTCCAGGATCTTTACGCCTATTTCCGATGCCAATATCGTTGTAGATATGATTATTCAAAATAATAGCGCTGACGGGTATACGGACTTAACTTTTACCGTCCCCAAGGTGGATTTCAAGAAAGCTTTGAAACTGGTGAAAAAAGCGGCCGAAGAAATCAAAGCCCAGGAAGTCCTGACCGATGAAAACATTGCCAAAGTTTCCATCGTTGGGGCAGGCATGGTCAGCCATGCCGGTGTGGCCTCGAAAATGTTCACAGCCCTGGCCAATGAAAATATAAATATCTTGATGATCAGTACATCGGAAATCAAGATTTCCTGTGTGGTCGACGCCAAATATGGTGAGTTAGCTGCCCGGGTATTGCACCAGGCGTTCGGACTGGATAAAGGGGAACTGCGGAAAGAGCCATGAGTATAAAAAAACGACCGGAAAGAAAAATCGTTTTTTACGATACCACGTTGCGGGACGGAACTCAAGCCGAAGAC
>ENA-OVNE01000025-OVNE01000025.1-marine-sediment-metagenome-genome-assembly--contig:-NODE-25-length-13184-cov-2.506752_pt1 | contig 13184 bp, 12 predicted proteins | sample MGYA00250109_ERZ650190 | MGnify/ENA primary metagenome ERZ650190 (study PRJEB26730, sample SAMN04396784) | marine sediment metagenome | isolation source: Baltic marine sediment | place: Denmark...
GCCGTGTCAAGCAGAAATAGGGTCATCGAAGCTGCCAAAAAGGAAATAGCCATCATCAGCCATACCAAATGATAATTGCCTTGCAGATCGTAGAGGTAGCCACCCAACCAGCTACCCAAAGCTGCGCCGAAAATAAGGCCATAAGACAGGGTAACTTGAATCAGGCTGGAAGCCCAACCGGAGATCATACAGGAGATCGCCGCCAGGCAGGCCCCAATCAACAAGACTATCTTAGCGCCGAATCGATCAACGAGGTATCCCGTAAAAAAAGCGAGAGTGGCATAGGTGAGCATGGTGATCGAAAGGATAGAGGAAATAGCACCCCGAGAGACCCCGAATTCAGCCTCGAAGGGCTTCAGAAAGATTCCAAAGGAGCTACGAATACCGTAATTAAGGGCTAGGGCAAGAAAGCCAACGATTATGGGTATAAGGTTTCTGGGTTGCAACGGCAAATTCCGTCAGGATTTTTTTATGAACGGGCAGCTCAGGTGATACGAAAGGTCTAAGTTCAATCTTCAGTAAATTTAAGGAAACTCGCCCGTTGAAGATTGAAAAGCTCTCCCCTCATTGCTTCGAATCACTAGCCCCCGTTAAATGAGGGGAGAGCTTCTCGAATACTCAACTTGCTTAAAAGAGGGGGACCTCCGTAATTTCCTGGACCGGCCACTTGCTCATGATTTCGTAGCCGTTCTCGGTAACGTGGACCATTTCCTCCATCCGCACGCCATGGCTTCCGGGAGTGCCGTGCTGGGTTTCAATGGCAAAGGTCATCCCTTTTTCCAGTGGGATCGGGTCATTGAGGGAGACTTCCCGCCAGATGATGGGGTACTCATAAAGCGTCAAGCCAATGCCATGTCCCCAGTTTGACCCGGCAGTCTGATCTTCTGAGACAATATGAATATCCTTCCAGATCTCAGGCCCTGGCGGCCACTTCTCCGCTAATTCCTTGGTGGTCACCCCGGGTTTGATGAGCCGGATGGCGTCATAGAGCCAATCAACGGCCTTCTTGTAGTCATCTTTGGCTTTCTGGGAGGGTTTGCCACAGCTGAAGGTTCGATAGTAACAGATCTTGTATCCCAGGTAAGATGTGTTGTAGACATCCGCGTAAACGATATCGCCGGGGCAAATCATGCGATCGGATTCATCCCGGGGGTTGGGCCAGGCAAAAGGCCCGGAGGTGACAAATACGCCTGAATAGATTCTGGCCCCCAGTCTATAAGCCACCTCGTGAGCGATACCACAAAGCTCGGATTCTTTAACGCCGGGTCTCAAGTTTGCCGCGATGGCGGCAAACATCGCGTCGCCGATAGCGGCGCATGTGCGCAGGCAGTTTACCTCATCCTCATTCTTAAGCTTGCGGGCATCTAACATGAGGTCCAGCCCGGGCACCAGCTTGATCCCGGCGTTGGTAAATGCTTCCACCAGTCCTGGATCCCAAGTGTCTAAAGCCAATCGTTCTTTGGCCACTCCGTAATCCTTCAGGTCATCCAGGATCTGGCGAACCATCTTGTCTCGCTGTTGGATGGAGGCCTTAGGACCCATCGTGCGGCCAATCCAGCCCGCGCCGGTAATGGCCACCTTAACTTTGTCCAGCCAGGGTGCAATCTGCTTGGCTTGATAGCCAATCTCCCCTTGCTCATAAAGAATCGCCCCTTTGGCAGTCGCTGGTAACATCGCGTAACGAAGGCCCGAGGAAGGAGTCGTCCAGTACGCATTCCAGGTGGAGGTGATATAGCGCATATTCCATTCGTTGATCGCCAGTATCGCTCCTACGTCATGTTTCTTGAACATCTCCTTCATGCGATTCACTTTGTACTGGCGCATCCGGTCCATATTGATTCGTTCTTCCCAGTCTACGTTCTGAGTCCCATAAGGACGCCGGCCCCAATAGTTTTCGATTTTGGGCCATTCCCAACTCGTTATGTCTACTTCCTTTGCTCCATTCGTCATTTTAATCCTCCTTTTGAAAATTCACTGAATGTAGTGGCTACGAAACAAAAATTCCTTTCTACCATGACTTCCTTTTCCTGGGTCCTCTTTTCCTCTTCTTGGCATCACCTCCCTTCCCAGGCTTTTTCCCTCTCTTTCATCTCCTGGCCGAGGGATTATTTTCCTTCTGGTATTCTACTCCCTCGCGTGATTACCCCGGCCGATATTAGGCTCCCGCTACAATTCTGGCGGCCAGCGATAGATGATGAGACTGCGGGTCGGCTGCTGGTTTACTGCTTATGCCTTTGCCGGAGTTCCCTCTTCAAAATTTTCCCGGAAGGATTTCTGGGCAACATATCGATAAATTCAACCTCTTTGGGAACTTTAAATTTGGCCAGTTTTTTTGAACAATGGGCCATTATCGCCTCCGCCGTCAGCTTCTCCCCTTTTTTCAGCACGACAAAAGCCTTGGGGATTTCTTGCCATTTGGGATGGGGAATGCCTACCACAGCGGTCTCTAATACCTGCGGCAATTCATAGATCACCCGCTCGACCTCCAAAGAGGCAATGTTCTCTCCCCCACTGATGATAACATCCTTCTTGCGATCGACGATGTACAAGTAGCCTTCTTCATCCAGAGTTCCGATATCTCCCGTATGGAACCACCCATTCTTAATGGCCTCGGCGGTCGCTTGGGGATTCTTCCAGTAGCCCTTGAACACTTTGGGCCCGCGCAGAACGATCTCGCCTAAAGTATTCGGAGGAACATCCCGGTCTTCGTCGTCGACAATGCGCACGCGCAGCTGGAAAACGGGTTTCCCCACCGAACCAATCTTGGCAATCATCTGGTCCTTGGCCAGAAAGGTGTCACCGGAAACCGTCTCGGTCAACCCGTAAGCATCCGCAAACCAGGCCTTCGGGAATTTTTTCTTGATCTGGGTAATCAGGGGCATGGGCATCTTCTCCCCCCCATCGATGATGAAGCGGATCGAGCTCACATCATACCGGTCAAAGGTGGGCTCCTGGAAAAGCGCATTTACCATGGTGGGGGCAAACCAAGCATTCGTAGGCCGCTCCTTTTGAATGGCTTGCAGCACGGGAAGGGAATCAAACCGGCGTAAGATCACCACACTCCCGCCAGCGTTGAGGGTGCCCGTGGCCGTAAGGTCCATACCCCCTACATGATAAAGGGGACCCACGACCAGAGTTTTGTCCTCGGGCCGGATGTTAAACATCATGATATGGCCAACATTCTTCCAGTAAAGGTTGCCATACGTAATCATCACCCCTTTGGGGTGGGCGGTTGTCCCCGAGGTATACATGAGGCGATGGAGGTCATCCAGTTCCACCATCGCGTGGGGGACCTTGGCCCCGCGGTTAGCTTCTACGAGACGGTCGTAACCCTCCCACCCCGCTGGCACGTCTTTCCCAACCCCGATAAACTTTTGCACACCGGGAATATCCTTTTGAATCCCTTCAATGAGCAGTTCAAATTCCTTTTCGGAAATGAGCATTTTGGCTTCCGAATGGTTGAGAATATAAGTCACCTCAGGCCCGGCCAGGCGGTAATTCAGGGGAAGCCAAACCGCTCCGAGCTTGTTCACGGCAAACGTAATCTCTAAATATTCGAAACAGTTCAAGAGGAGGATGGCCACGATATCCCCGCGCTTAAGCCCGAGTTGCTGCAGCCCTTTGGCCAAAGCATCCACTCTTTCTTCAAGCTGCCGATAAGTGGATCTCCGCTCCCCAAAAACAATGGCCTCCTTGTTGGGAAACTGTTCTACATTTCTTTCTAGAACATAACTCCAATTCATATTTCTTCCCTCTCCCAAAAAAGGTGAATTGTGAAAGGTGAAGCGTTAATGCTGACAAGCAAGCAGAACGGATCACGGGCATTTGGCCAGAACATCGATGATCGGCTGAACGGTCTTGGCTTTTTCAAAGCCTTGAATGATTTCTACAACCTTATCCACTTTTTTCTGGTTCACTTTGGTTTCGGAAGTCACCCTTTTGATTAACTCGATGTCTTGCTGCATGTTGAAGTTGTAATAATCCGCCGAGATGATCATTTCCTTTTTCAATTGCTCCCCATTCTTCATTTCTACATCGATAACGCAGGACCAGCGAGGGATCATCTCGTCTGGGATGTGCTCAATCCGGTCGATCAAGTCCAGGATCTTTTGGTTCTTAAACTGGCTGATCCCCTTCAGGGTTACTTTTTTATCGACCGTCGCCACGGCCAAGCAGTAGGGAGTGGACATTAAGGTGGCTCCGACTGTGCTGAAAGGCCCCCGGTAGTTCATTCCCGCGTAATTGTACTCATAGGGGTTCACCCGGATCAGGATCTTTTGAACCTGGCTGTAGTCGATGTTGCGGCCCTCCACCAGATCGAGCATGGCTTTCACCGGAGTTTGATTAAAGGCGCAAACCGCATAGGGTTTGAAACCGGCATTCATGATCTCCCACTTCTTCCCGAGGGAAGCCACGATCCCCTCCCCTTTTTCGCCGCTGACATTGGCAAAGGCATTGATGTAACCCGTCTTTCCTTCAATGGCCGTAGGCGCTGCTTTGCCGCCGTTTTTGGCAATGAGGGCAGCCATGATTCCTTCCCTGGATGCCACGCCCACTTCAAACCGCCATTCCATCGTTCCCGCGGCAAAACATTCTAAAGTGCCACTGGCGAAAGATGCCGCAAAGCCCACGGCATTGATGGTTTGAGCCTCCGTAAGCTTGAAGAGTTTGCTGGCTGCGGCCGCGCTGCCGAAGATGCCAAAGATTGGGCTGGCGCGGAATCCGCGCGGGGTCGTATATCCAGAAAGTTCGCGATCGAAAGCCCCCACGACTTCATAGCCGGCCACGAGGGCCTCAAGCACTTCTTTGCCCGTGCGCCCTTCCCTCTCAGCAATCGCCAAGGCCGCTGGAGTAATCACCGTTCCGGTATGCGAACTTCCCAAAGTGTCCTCCTGCGCCCGGCCGTGAAAGAGAGCAGCGTTAGCAAAGGCCGCGCCCATGACGGAAACCTTGGCGCCGTCACAGAAAATCGTGGCTGCTTTCTTGGGAGCGATTCCTTTTTCTTCGGCCTTGATGGCCTCCCGGGCGATCTTCGCAAATTCCATGCTGTGGCAGGAAATGCCGATGCCAATGCCGTTGACCATACAGGTCTTGGCCTTTTCTATGACCTCTTTGGGGAGTTTCTTCAGCGAGAGGCCATGCACAAACTTTCCGAGTCTTGCGGCAACGGTTCCGTTCATGTCTTCCTCCTTTGGCGGTCTTTAAACATTTCTTTATAAATTTTGGGAAGGCCGACGGGCATATCGGCCAGAGCCCTACTATCCGGGATCGGGTAACGAATGCCCCATTTGGCCAACCCTTCCAGTCCTTCGATCAACTTGTCTATGGCATTGACCGGAAGGCCCACGGCTAATTCCTCTTCAGCGGCCAGCCGTTGATCGCCAGGATCATCTGCGCCGGTCGAGATTTCTTTCCTGCCCAAACATTTCACTATAGCTTGATAAATCTCCTGGAGGCCCCATAAACGTGGCTCAACTGCCTGGCAGAAAGGAAAAAAGCGGGGCGTTCTTGATCTAAAGGCCAATTTCCTTCGCCACAATTTTCTTATAATAATTGGCATCCCCAAAGGCAAATTCGGCTCCTTTGGCTCGCCTGGAATACAATGGCATATCGTGTTCTTCCATATAACCCGTGCCCGCCATTATCTGATGGCCCAAAATGGCCACTCGCTTGTAGGCTTCACTCACCCAAGCCTTGGCGGCAGCTATTTGCATCGTGCAGGCAATTTCTTTACTCAGCATCCAACCCGCTTTATAAGTGATGTATCTTCCCCCTTCTAGGTCTATGAGCATGTTGGCACAATGATGTTGCACGGCCTGGAAGGTACCGATGGGCCTGCCAAACTGTTCCCTCTCTTTGGCATAGCTCACACACATATCGAGAACAAACTGTGCCCCCCCGATCATTTCGGCGCATTTTGCCAGCGCTGCCTTTTGAATGATCTTCTCAATTTGTGCTGCCCCTTCATCCAATCTGCCAAGAATATTTTCTTGCGGAACCTTGACTTTCTTAAAAGCAACTTCACACTGCTTATCCCTGGCAACGGTTTTCAGCGGCTCCCATTTGATTCCTGGCCTTTTAGCTTCCACGAGGAATAGCGTAATGCCACTTTTTGAGTTTAACTCCCCTTTTGTCCGGGCAGCGCAAATCAGGTAATCGGCCACGTGGGCATCAGGAACAAAAAGTTTTATTCCTTCAATCAGGTAATCATTTCTATCTAATTGGGCCTTAACCGTAATCCAGTAAGGATCGTACTGAGTGGTAGACGGCTCGGTGAGCGCCAAAGTCAAAATTAGTTCCCCGCCGGCAATTTTTGACAGGAGTTCTTTCTTCTGGGATTCCTTTCCCGCCTCAAGAATCGTAAGTCCACCAAGAACAACCGTAGAAAAGAAGGGGCCGGGTAAACAGGCTCTTCCCATTTCTTCCAATAAAATAATCAGATCCAGGAAATCTCCCCCGATACCCCCATAACTCTCTGGAAAAATAATCCCCATCCATCCTAAGTCGGCCATCTTACTCCACAACTCGGGGCTGTATCCTTTTTCGTCCTTCTCCATTTCTCTCACAAAGGTCTTGGAGCATTCCGTTTTTAAGAAACTACGAGCGCTTTCTTGCAGCATCTTTTGTTCATCGCTAAATTTGAAATCCATGGTTTATTCCTTCCCTAAAAATTAAAACAAAATTCTTTCCCGCAACTAAGCCCGAGGCAGACCTAAACCCCGCTGAGCGATGACATTTCTACCAACCTCACTGGTGCCAGCTCCTATCGTAGTCATAAATGAGTGCAGGAAATACCATTCGATCCTCCCTTTCAGGGGGACCCATTTGGAATGTTCTTCTAACTGGCTGTATAGGCCCAGAATCTGCATACCGGCATTAACTAACCGCTGCTCCATCTCGGAAACGAAATTTTTCGTTACCTCTGGTTCATAGGTCATGGGAATTCCATTACTCTCCATCCATCGCGAATGCTCCGCAAATACCTGAGCTACTTCCAGCTCTATGGCCGCCTGAGCTAACAGATCTTGAACCCGGGGATCCAGAGCCAGGGACTTCCCGTTGAATTCCGTTTCTTGGGCATAACGGATGAGGTCGTTCAGGATCGGCATCAGGCGGCAGGGAGTAAATACATGGTTCCGTTCGGAATCGATGGCTTCCATCATGTAATAAAAACCCTTGTTCTTTTCCCCCACCAGCCTATTCTTAGGGACCCGTACATCCTCGTAAAAGACCTCGTTGGTTCTTTCTCCGGACATGGTCCACAAGGGTCGAACGGTAATGCCCGGACTGTCCATATCAACAATAAAAAGGCTTATCCCCTTATGTTTGGGAATATTGAGATTAAAGTCCGTTCTGGCTGCCAGCCAGTGATACTCGGCATAATGGGCTTCAGTGTTGAAGGTCTTCTGCCCGTTGATGATGAAGACATCTCCTTCCTCTATCGCCCGCATCTTCATCGCAGCCAGGTCCGAGCCAGCGTTGGGTTCTGTATAACCCAGGCAAAATTCAATCTCGCCTCGGACAATCTTGGGTAAAAACTCCTTCTTCATCTCTTCGCTGCCGCGGCGCAAAATCGTGTGGCCCACCATGGTATAGCCTACATCTAAGGGAACATGCGCCCCCCACCGTTTCCCTAACTCATCCAAAAGGATGAAATCGTAAGTAGGAGATAACCCCTGCCCCCCGTATTCTTTCGGCCAGCTCATCCCCAAAAATCCGTTAGACGCTAATTTGCGGCTGAATTCGCGCGCTTCTGGCCCAACTCCTTTATCTTCCCAGTTTTGGCGGGCGATCTTTTCGGTCAGCTCTTGATCTAAAAAAGCACAAAGTCTTTTTCGGAATTCCTCTTCTTCTCTCTTATATCCAAAATCCATACTAACTTCCTCCTCAACCTGGAAGATCCTTAGGGAAGATGCATGGCCCCTCCACTCAGAAGCATGGCGGCTTCGCCCAATGCTTCAGAGAGTGTCGGATGAGGATGAATGGTATGAGCCAGCTCCTCTACTGTAACTTCCATCTCTATAGCTAAAACGGCCTCAGCGATCAGGTCTGTGGCATGGGGTCCAATAATGTGGACCCCCAGAATCTCTCCGTATTTTTTCCCCGCCACGATCTTAACCATCCCTTCCGTCTCTTCCATTAAAGTGGCCTTTCCCACCGCACGGAAGGGAAAACGACTAACCTGCACCTCTCCTTTTTTAAGGGCCTGTTTCTCTGTTAAGCCGACACAAGCCACCTCAGGAGAAGTATATATGCACCGCGGAACAGCTGAATTGGAAATAGAAGAGGGGATCCCTAAAGCATTACGGGCTGCACCTTCCCCTTCAGCCATGGCCACGTGGGCAAGCATGATTCCTCCGATCACATCCCCGGCTGCATAAATATGGGGAATGTTTGTTTCCATTTTTTCGTTTACGACAATTCTTCCTTTTTCAACTCCGAGCCCAATTTTCTCCAACCCCATTCCTTCAGTGTAAGGCTTCCTCCCAACTGTTTGAGCAATCATCTCACTTTTTAGCTCTTTTTCTCCAGTCGGAGTCGAAAAGACAACTGTTTTCTCCAATTCTTCTTCCTTTATTTTCTGAACTCTGGCTTCGGTGAAAATATTGATTCCTTCCTTTTCGAGGACATTTCTCAATCCCTGGCTAATTTCTTGATCTTCAGTGGGTATAAGTTGATCCATCATTTCTATGATTGCAACCTTGGTACCCATGCGATTGAAAAATTGACCAAATTCAACCCCGATGTATCCTCCACCGATGATTATCAGGCTTTGGGGAAGGGATTTAATTTCCAGAAGGTCATCACTCGTTAGCAGGGGAACTTTCTCGCTTCCTGGAATGGAAAGTTGCGAGGGAGTGGATCCCATCGCAAGAATAAATTTATCTCCGGATAATACCTCTTCTGTTTCTTGAATTCTTACCTTCTTTGAATCGATAAAGGAGGCTGTCCCATGAATCACTTTCACTTTTTTATTTTTTAAAAGACTATCTACCCCTTTTGTTAATCGTTCGACCACTGCTTTCTTTCGGGTTATCAAACCATTAAAATCTATCTCTACATTCTGCGCACTTATCCCGAAAATTGGCGCTCTCTTAAAATCCTTAAAGATTGATGCCGTATGGAGGAATACCTTTGTAGGAATGCAACCTTTATTGAGACAAACACCCCCAATTTTGTCTTTTTCGACAAGGGTAACTTCCGCTCCCAACCTGGCTGCCCTTAGTGCCGCTGGGTATCCAGCAACTCCTCCGCCGATCACGACGACTTGTGTCGCTCCCATTCTTCCCCTCTCCTCAGGCCAAAATTAAGATAGGATTTTCCATAAGTTCTTTTAGAGTCTTCATGAATTGTGCAGCTTTGGGTCCATCGATCACTCGATGGTCATAGCTTAAAGTTGCTTTCATAATGGGGCGAACCAAGATTTCTTTGTTTATAACCACGGGTTTATCGATGATCGCCCCTACCCCAAGGATAGCGCTCTCCGGTTGATTGATAATTCCGCAAAACTCCTCTATCCCGTACATTCCCATTGAAGAAAAGGTAAAGGTACTTCCCTTCATGTCGTCGGGGACCAGTTTGCCTTTTTTCCCTTTTTCTACCAATTCCGCCCTCTCGCTCGCGATCTCAGAAAGTGACTTTTTGCCAATATCCCAGATGACGGGAACAATAAGTCCCTCAGGCAGGGCCATGGCCATTCCCATATGAACGTCATTCAGCCAGAGAATACCCTCGGGTGTCCAACGGGTATTGATGACCGGGTGAAGGGATAAGGCGACGGTTGTAACCTTCATGAGGATATCGGTGATGGTCAGACGAACCCCTGTCTTCTTTTCAATAACCGGCAAAAGCCTCCCCCTGGCTTCTAATATCCGAGTGGCATCGATGGTACTGCTCATGTAGATCTGGGCCGTCTCGACTTTGCTGGCCAGCATCTTTTGGGCAATGATCCTGCGCATGCCCGTCAATTTAACCAACTTTCCTTTTTCTGCCCGTTCAGGAATGGTTGAAACAGCCGGTGTCGGAGGCTGGCTAATAAGAAATTTTTCTACATCAGCCCGGCGGATCCTTCCTCCCATACCAGACCCGGGAACTCTCTTTAATTCCAAACCCTTTTCCTTGGCCATCCTTCTGACCAAAGGCGTTGCCCGAATCTTTTCCACCGCGGGCTTTTGAACCTCTCTCGGCCGTTCTTCTTTTTCGCCGGGGACTATCATTGGTTTTTCCTTTGGAATTTCCACTGCCTCACCTGCTAGAGCAATCAGGCCGACAACAGCTCCCACAGGCACAGTCTCATCTACTTGAACCAAGATCTTACTCAAAATGCCCGATTCGGGGGCTTCCACTTCAAAGGTGGTCTTTTCGGTTTCAAAAACGAAAAGGATCTCTCCCTTTTCAACCCTCTCCCCTTCTTTTTTTCTCCACTCCACGACCTTCCCTTCCGTCATGGTAAGGCCGACCTTGGGCATTACGACTTGTATGGCCATTTCTATCGTCCTTTAAACTGGGGTTTTCTTTTCTCCAGGAAAGCGGCCGTTCCCTCTTTCATGTCCTCCGTAGAAAAACAGGTAATACAATTCTTCTGGGCATATTGGATCGCTCCATCCAGGGGAAGATTTTTTCCTACTTCAATGGCGTCTTTAGCTAAAGCTACCGCAATAGGTGCATTCCTTAGGATTTTCCTGCCAATTTCTTCCGCAGTGGCCATTAATTGTTCGGCTGGAACGACACGGTTCACTAACCCAATGCGATAGGCTTCTTTGGCGTTAATCATCTCTCCCGTTAGAATCATCTCTGCGGCCAAACCTTTCCCGATAAGACGGGGGAGTCGCTGGGTTCCCCCTGCGCCAGGAAGGATTCCAATCTTTACTTCCGGCAATCCCATCTTGGCCGAGTCGGCGGCAATCCGGATTGTGCAGGCCAAGGCAAGTTCCAAGCCTCCTCCCAGGGCATAACCATTAATAGCCGCAATCACAGGCTGCCTCATCTTCTCGAGGGCGTCAAAGTTCTCCACCACTCCCTGGTTCCACTGCAGGATTTCCAGGGGGGACATTTGGCTTAATTCCTCAATATCAGCCCCGGTTTGAAAGGCTTTGCCAGTTCCGGTGATGATAACGGCCCCAACTAACCTGTCCTGATGTAATTCCTCAATGGCCCTTTTCATCTCTTCAATCATTTGATTGTTGATGGCATTAAACACTTTGGGCCGGTTGATCGTCAGATATCCTATTCCCTCTTTGCGATCTAAGATAATAGTTTCATAAGACATTTTCTATCCCTCACCAAATGGTCTGCCCGCCATCGATCACCAGGCAGGAGCCGGTCATGAAATTGGTGGCCGGGGAAGCCAGGTAGATGGCTGTTCCCTTCAATTCCTCCACCCTGCCCAGCCGGTTCATCGGGATGTTTTTTTGGACAGCCTTCCGGCCGATTTCAGACTCAAAAAATTTCTGGTTCATGGGGGTGAGAAAATAACCGGGACAAAGCGCATTTACTTGGATGTTATATTTGATAAATTCGAGGGCCATTACTTTCGTTAACTGGACCAAGCCGGCTTTACTGGCACAGTAGGCCGACATGTTGGCCATGCCGATCATAGCAGTTATCGAGGTCACATTAATGACCTTCCCCCCTCCTTGCTTAATCATTTCTGGTACGGCTGCGCGAACGCAAAGGAAAGCCCCTTTTAAATCGATATTTACCGGGTAATCCCAGTCTTCATCGGACATTTTTAAGATCGGTTTTTCACTCCCTCCTACGCCGGCATTATTCACTAAGATATTTATTTTGCCCATCTCGGCGGCAGTTTTCCGAATAAGAGTTTCCACCTCTTCTGATTTCGTGATGTCACAGCGAATGGGAAGGGTCTTCACCCCCATTTTCTCGATCTCGGCGCAGGCTTCCACGCAACGTTCAAAATTTCTTGCACAAATGACAACATCGGCCCCTGCTTCGGCAAGTCCTTCGGCTATCCCTCGCCCTATCCCATGATAGCCGCCGGTGATGATGGCAACCTTCCCCGTTAAATCAAACATCGCCAATCTTGCCATTTCTCTCCTCCCGGAGTTACCAGGATCTTTAGGTGTCTTTCCGGGTTCCGGATCATTTCCTTAAGGCCTTTCTCAATAAAATCTTCGAGCCTGATCTTTTCCGTGATCATGGGTTCAACCTGAACTCTACGGTCGGCCAGAAAGGCCAAAGCGGCTGGATATTCATCCACATATCCCGTGCAAGTTGTAATCTCTTTTTCATGCCCCCACAACCTGAAGAAGGGGACCTCGATAGGTTTTAAGGCCATACCTACCATAACAATCATCGCTCTCCGGCCTGTGACTCGAACGGCGGTATCAAAAGCGCTCTGATTCCCAACGCACTCAAAGGCGATATTCGCTCTGAGCCCTTCAGTCCGTTCGGCGATTTCTTTCCCCATATCCCCCTGGACGGGATCGAAGACTTCATTGGCCCCCAAATGCCTGGCTAATTCCCTTCGATGTGGGATGGGCTCAATAGCGAAAACTCGGCTGGCGCCGGCCGCTTTGGCCGCTTGCAGGACCAGGAGCCCGATGGGGCCGGCACCGATCACCACCGCTGTGTCGCCTACTTTTAAGCGGCTCCTTCTCACCGCCCGCACGGCGACAGCCAACGGTTCGGCAAAAGAGGCCATTTCATAGGTGACGGCGTCCGGAATCTTGAGGACGGTATATTCTGGCACCACCGCGAATTCTGCAAAGGCCCCATCCCAGGCTAGACCTACGGTGGCCAGTTTCAGGCACATATTGTACTCACCGAGTCGGCAGTACAGGCACTCTCCGCAATAAATGAGGCAGTTAATAGTAACCCGGCTGCCTACCGCAATTCTTTTAACATCCTCACCCACCTCGACCACGTCGCCAGAAAATTCATGGCCCAAGATAATTGGCGAACTTTTTCCTGTGAGAGGATGGGGTTTCTTGGAAATGATCATCGGTCCTTCGCGGTATTCGTGAACATCCGAGCCACAGATTCCGCACCATCGGACCTTGATCTTTACCTGATCCTTGCCTACAACCAGTTCCGGAAGATCCATGATTCGAATATCTTCCCGTCCATACCAAACTGCTGCCTTCATTTCCTTCCCCTACTTTCAGGAAAATTGAATATCCTACAGCGAAAATCAGATAATTCTTGTTAGATCTACCCTTTTC
>ENA-OVNE01000026-OVNE01000026.1-marine-sediment-metagenome-genome-assembly--contig:-NODE-26-length-12804-cov-2.644300_pt1 | contig 12804 bp, 7 predicted proteins | sample MGYA00250109_ERZ650190 | MGnify/ENA primary metagenome ERZ650190 (study PRJEB26730, sample SAMN04396784) | marine sediment metagenome | isolation source: Baltic marine sediment | place: Denmark...
AACTAAATAATTTAAACCTAAGCCCGTTCACCCTGAGCCTGTCGAAGGGTAAATTACGGACTTTTGCAAGAAGCTCAACCTTTATATTGATATCAAACCCGTCCAGGGAGCTTACAATGGTCTTTAAATCAACCCCAATCGGGACGCGCAAAGAAGATAGAAGACCACCCACCTTTTGCAATTACCCCATTCGTCCAGGATTTTCCCACATTCTTTGGCGGTAACCCGGTGGCCGGGCCCCAGGTGTTTTCCGACGAGCCTTTGGACACCTAAGTCATCTGCGGCAAAGACATCGGACCGCCCCAATCCCCGGTTCAGAAGATACTCTGCGCTCCATCGTCCAAAACCCCTAAGAGAAGTGAGGGCTGTAATCACTTCTTCATTGGGCCGATCGCGCAGATCCTCCAGATGAAAGCTTCCGTCGGCTATCTTCCGGGAGAAATCGATGATGTATTCTGCTTTCCGGCCGGAAAAAGAAAAGGCCCGTAGATCGTCAACCTGGCATTCTGCTACGGCCTGCGCCGTGGGAAAAGCTCGGTAAGTTTTCCCTTCAAAAACCATCTTCCGACCCAGGGCCTCGATAAGCCTGGAACGCATCTTGACAGCCACCGGGTAGGAGATCTGCTGCTCGGTAATGGCAATGACGCCCATTTCATATAAAGTAGGAGTGCGCAAAGGCTTGACCCCGTAAAGATTTTTTAGGAGGGGTTGAAAGAAAGGATGATTCCTGGCTCGCTGGTAGAATGCTTCTAAGGGGGCGTCAAGATGAAATTGCCAGCTGACCATGGATCGGAAAGAAGCGTGGTGTTTTGGATGGGAGGGATGGATGCGCACAAGCAGCTGTGAGTCCCGGTCTTGTTGGACAATGGCTAAAATGAGTTCGTTTTCTACGACGTAAAGCCGGCGATACTGGGCGGGGAGTATTTCTCTGGCAGGGATCCACACGTCGGTTCCATCCAGAGGGAACTGGCTGAAAATCAATGCACACCGGGTCAGATTATAGGGCGATTGCGACTGGAGTTCGAATTTCATTCCGTACAATATAAGGCATTTTCCGAGCTGACTCAAGGAATATTGTGGCTCTTGACAAATGGTTAAGCCATAATTAGGATGGTCGTATTCATAAGGGGGGTAAAGGGAGGGGAGATGAGAAACCGGAATAACGGCTGGGTACCGGTTCTGGCTCCTTGAGGATAGAAAACTTTGCAGATTGGGAAAATCTCTAATCACAAATCGGAAATATCAGTGAAATGATATGAATATTTATGCTTTGCCAGCGGCTTTGGCTTTGGCCATCAACCTGACCCTGTGCCTGGTTGTTTTTTTTGATAACCCCAAGGGCGTGGTCAACCGGGTCTTCACTCTGTTGATTCTTTCCTTTGTAGGCTGGAATGCCGGGGAACTAATCATGATCAACAGTGACCAGCATTCCATGGCTCTGATTGGAGTAAAAATCATTTTTGCGGGAGTTTTTCTCTTTCCCGTCTTCTTCTTGCATTTTTCCTACGTTTTCCCCCAGAAATTCACTCGTTTCTTTGATGGCTGGCGCAGCACCCTTCTGTATGCCGGGCCAGTTATTCTGCTAATTCCTTTTGTCCTCCTGCTCCAGGTCGATATCGGGCGGGTCCTGCAGATCGGCTCCATCTTTTACTACGTCTTTACCTTCAAAGGCCCCCTGGAATCGCACGTCCTGGCCTGGGTCTTGAGCTTGATTGGTTTGGGATATTTTAGTTGGGGTGTTTTGAATTTCATCCTTTCTTACGGCCAAACCAAGATCGCCCGCCAGCGTCTGCAAATCCTCTATCTTTTGGTAGGCATCTGCTCCATGTTCATCATCGGCCTGGTTCTGCATGTGGCCAACTATTTCTTTGAACTGGGCTACTCTTTCTTCTTCGTGGCCAGTCTTTATTCCCTGTTGATCAGCTTCTTCTTTGCTCTGGCCATCGTCAAATACCGTTTGGTAGACATTCATTTCATTATCCGTGGGGGCATTCTTTATTCGATCCTTACCGGATTGGTCCTGGTGATCTATGTCCTTTTAATTAAAAACGTTTGTGACATTCTGGCCAATAAGTTTGGGACCACTTCATTACTCGTAGAAAGTGTTTTCATCCTTGTTTTGGTCTTCCTCCTGCGGCCACTGGAGAGGAGGGTAGAAGAATTCATTGACCGATTTTTCTACCGGGACCGGTATCTTTTCCGGCTCAAGTTTTTCGAGTTCACTCGCACCCTTCTGAACATCCTCGACCTGCAAACCCTTTCCCGGGCCACAGTGGAATTTATTTCCCAGGCTCTGGTTGTGAATAAGGTAGGAATATGGACCCTGGACGTGGAAGCGGATTCTTACCGGATGACCAGTCAGACGGGTTTCTTAGAGGAGAGGCCCTTTGCGGAGGAAAGCCCCTTCATCGCCTACTTGAAGAAATCGCAAAGGGCTGTTGAGCTGGAATACATCAAGAACTATTATCCCCTCCAGGCCGACGTAAAAGAAATGATGATTGAACATATTGCTCTGGTCATTCCCTTCCAGTGGGAGGAAGGCCTGCTGGGGTTTTTGCTGGTAGGGGATAAACGGAATGGAAAGAATTTCACGATCATGGAAATCGAAGCGTTGGAAGCCCTTGCTCCGGCTATGGCCATGGCTATTTCTCGGGCTCTTCTTTACCAGAACTTGAAGAGGAAAGATCTGCAGATGATGCAATCAGAAAAACTGGCAGCCTTGGGAGAGATGGCCGCTTCATTTGTCCATGGAATTCGCAATCCCCTGGGCATCATCTCGGGTTCAGCGGAGACCCTGAAGAAAAAAATTCCTGAACCTGTCCAGTCGGAAATGATTCAGTTCATCCGCGAGGAGTCCGAGCGCATCAATCGCATGCTGACGAACTTTCTGGAGTTTGCCAAACCGAAACCCCCTACCTTCCAAGAGGTAAACCTGAAGGACATTCTGAGGCGGACAGTGGATTTAAGCTCCATTCCTGCCCGCGAGAGGGGGGTTCAGGTCGTCCAGGAATATCCCCAGGATAAAGTCTCCCTTTTCTTGGATCCGGAACAGATCCATGAGGCCTTCGTCAACTTGGAGTTGAATGCTCTGGAAGCGATGCCTGCGGGAGGGACGCTGCGTATTACCTTGACCCAAAAAGAGAACAAGGATGTCATCATCCGAGTCAGCGATACAGGCGTGGGTATCCCTGCAGGGAGAGAGTCCAAGATCTTTGACCCCTTTTTTACTACGAAAGAGCAAGGTACGGGTTTAGGCTTGACCATTGTCCATACGGTCGTTAAAAACCACGGAGGAACGATCTCAGTGGCGAACAACGATGGAGGGGGAGCAACTTTTACCATTTCCCTTCCCGTACCCAAGGGGATGCTGGGGTGTTTTGGGGCCATAGGCCCTGCCCCGGCGAGCGACGGGAACGCTGAGAATCGCTAAGCGCTTAGCGCTATGCGCATAGCGTTTTTTATTTTGTCATTTGGAGATTTATGAAGCCGCGAATTTTGATTGTTGACGACGAAATCCGCATGCAGCGCATTTTCGAGATTAATTTCAGCCCGAAATATGAAGTTCTAACTTGCGGGGATGGGGAAGAAGCTCTGCAGGTGGTGAAAACGAAAGACGTCACCCTGATGGTTACGGACCTGAAAATGCCCCGCATGAACGGAATGACCCTGCTGCAGGAAGTGCGCAAAATCCATCCTGAACTCCCCATAATCATTACGACAGCTTACGGGACAGTTGAAGGGGCAGTTCAGGCCATGAAAGAAGGAGCCGTCGATTATATCCTCAAGCCCATTAAGATGGATGAGATGGAGCTATTGATCGAAAAAACTCTATCGGTATGTCGCCTGAAAGATGAAAACCGCGACCTGCGGCAGGAGTTAAAGACCCTCTATGGACCCAAGAATATTGTAGGCAGCCATCCGGCTATGCAGAGAGTCATCCAGCTCATCCAACAAGTAGCGGGGACAAGGGCTACCGTGCTCGTTCAGGGTGAGAGCGGCACAGGTAAAGAAATAGTGGCCAGAGCCCTCCATTACGAAAGTGACCGTTCGAGTAAGCCCTTCGTGGTCATCAATTGTGCAGCCATCCCCAGTAACCTCCTTGAAAGTGAGCTTTTCGGCTATGAAAAGGGAGCCTTCACCGGTGCGGTGAAGACGAAAAGGGGGCGCTTGGAGCTGGCGGATAAGGGAACGCTTTTTCTGGATGAGATTGGGGAGATGCCCAAAGAACTCCAAGTAAAAATCCTGCGGGTTTTAGAAGAGCAGAAGTTCCAACGGGTTGGCGGCATGGAAGATATCGAAGTAGATAACCGGATTGTTGCGGCCACCAATAAAGACCTGAAACAGGCTGTGGAAATAGGAGCTTTTCGGGAAGACCTTTATTACCGTTTGAATGTGATCATCATTCCGATTCCTCCCCTGCGCGAGAGGAAAGAAGACATTCCCTTACTGGTTGAGCATTTCTTGGATAAGCACCGTGGGATAGGCAAGAAAAAAATTAAGGGAATAAGCGAAAGAGCACTTAAATGTTTAATGGAGTACACCTGGCCAGGTAATGTAAGAGAACTTGAAAATGCCCTTCTGCGGGGTTTAGTCCTTTGCCGGTCCGATTATATAGAAGTTGAAGACTTGCCTGAAGAGTTTACCTATCAAGAAAAAGAGGAAGAGAAAACCGTCGCTGCCGACTGGCACGAACTTAAGCAGATGAAAAAACAAGCCCAACAGAAAATGAAGGAGGAGATGGAAAGAAATTTCATCATCGAAGCCTTGCGTAAAGGGGAGGGGAATATCCAACGATCGGCAGCTATGGTCAACATGGACAGAAGGCAGTTCCAGAACTTAATTAAAAAATACGGAATTGCTAAGGAAGAATTTGGAAAAAATTGATGCGAAAAATAATTTCGCAGTTGGAAGAAAAACTTCGCAGCTAGTAACTTATTGTAGTTATTTAATAATTTTTAATTTACGACCTACCGTAAGCCATCAAGCCTATTTTCCCCATTTCCATTATGCATTTCCTTAAAAAATTAATTAATAATATCAGTTGGTTTTAAAAAATACTTCTGTCGCCCCGGTGGCCCATATTTTGCTGAAAATCTTAAAAAAGGCTTTAACAGGAGGGTAAAATGGCCATTGGGGACTTAATCCGCAACATCAAAAAAAAGGCATCAGGGCAAAAGCTCACCAGTCTCGAGCCTTATTACCCACCGACGCAAAACGTTCCCATCGGGCTTCCCAAACAGGTGGAGAGCCTCTGCCCGGAATGCCGGAGATTGATCCCGGCCAAAATTCTCGAACGAGATGGAAAAGTCATCATGGAGAAGACCTGTCCAGACCACGGGTTTGTGCGAGACCTGGTGTATTCTGATGCGGAGCTTTATAAGAAGGCTGAGCGATGGACTTACGAAGATGGTGACGGAATCCTGAATCCACAAATTACCGGGGCAAAGGTGTGCCCGGATGACTGCGGAGTTTGCGACCTACATATCAGCCACGCCGCCGTGGCCAACATCGATTTAACCAATCGATGTAATTTGAGATGTCCCATCTGCTTTGCCAACGCCAATGTGCAGGGGTACGTGTATGAGCCGACTTATGAACAAGTATTGGAAATGCTCGCCATGGTCAGGAATATAAAACCTGTTTTTCCTCCAGGGGTCCAATTTTCCGGTGGAGAACCAACCATTCATCCTCGGTTCCTGGACATCCTGAAAGCAACCCGGGCCATGGGCTTCAGCCATCTGCAGATTGCTTCTAATGGGATCCGCATCGGTAAAGATCTGGAGTTTGCCAGGCAGTGCAAGGAAGCGGGCCTCTATACCGTTTATTTGCAGTTTGATGGGACAGGAGATGAAGTGTACCAGAAGACCCGGGGGCTGTCCGGCCTCTGGGAGTTGAAGGTCAAAGCAGTGGAGAATGCCAGAGAGTCAGGCTTGCGGATCGTTCTGGTGCCGACGATCATCAAGACCATCAATGATCATCAGGTGGGAAATATTCTGCAATTTGCCATTGATAATTCTGACGTCATCAGCGGAATTAGCTATCAGCCCGTGGCCTTCACCGGGCGGATCTCGGTTGAAGAACGAGAACGGCAACGCTACACCTTGTCCGACTTGGCCAAGGATATCGAGAGCCAAACCGGTTATCTCAAGGCCATGGAGGATTGGTACCCTCTGTCGGTGACCTCTCCTTTTTCCAAGCTGCTCAGCGCCATTTGGAAGTATGAAGTGATGAAGATTACCTCCCATGCGGATTGTGGCATTGGCTCCTACATCTTTGTCAATTGCCAAACCAAGAGTGTCACCCCGATCACCAAGATAATCGACATCGAAGGGTTCACCATGGACCTGAACAACTTGGTGAAACAGAAGATCTCTCATATTCGGGCCTTGACTGCCCTCAGCGCTCAGCATCTGCTGAAGAAGCACTTCCGGGAGAAGGAAGCAAAGGACGGGATGACCCCGGAAATCTGCTTAGAGCTTTTCCAGGGGGTGGTGGACAAGGAGGCCCAAAAGCGCGTGGAACTCATTTACAACTGGAACATGTTACTCGTGGGGGGGATGCACTTCCAGGATTCATATAATTACAACGTGGACCGAGTGAAGCGTTGTTCCATCCACTATGCGGCGCCTAATGGCAGGATGTACCCCTTCTGTGCGTATAATTCCGGACCCGTTTTTCGGGAAAAGATCGAGCGCCAATACTCCATCCCCTTGGAAGAATGGCGCCAGCGACATCGCCACTTGGAGGAAGATAGTTATTTCCTCTACCGGTCCTAAATAACCCCTCTTAGAAAAAAGGGAGGCTGATTTCAGCCTCCCTTTTTTATTGCCCCCTTTTTAAAAATTTATAAACCCTATGCGCCATGCGCTCTGCGCTTAGTAGCTTTTTTTGGAAAGGATTAAGGTTGATGGACTTTTTACGAAGCCATCAAGGTTGAGGCCCCCGAAATCCATAGTAGTAGCGGTAGAGAAGGAGAATACCGATGATGAGGAGGATAATGGGCCCGACCAGGTCACTCCAGGCTTCAAAGGACGGAAAGAATTCAATGACAAAATTCACAACAAAAAGAATAATGCCGATGCCGCCAATAATCCAGCCCGCCCAAGTGTGACGATTGATCAGAAAGAGCCCCACGCCGATGACCACTAAGAGTAGCGGCCAGCTTGTTTCGAAATGAAGGATATAAAGTCGATGCAGGAGTAGTAAGATCCCCAGTGTTACCAGAATGAGCCCACCCAATAAAAGGCCTTTTTTCCCTCGCGCCATTTTGCTTTTTGATCCCCCCGGTTTGCGGTTTGAATTTTATTAACATGTTTGATAAAATAATTCAATGGAAAAGTTTAAACCGCTAAGCGCTTAGCGCTATGCACATAGCGTTTTTAATTCTTTATGATCAAGTTCATAGAAAATTTAGAGCGGCACCGGTTTTACAAGCCGCAGATAGTCTACCACCAGGCGATCCCTTCCCAAGGGGGGCAATGGGCAAGGTTGGAAAGGGAGTTACCTCCTTTATTGACCCAGGCCCTGGCGGAGCAGAATATTGATTCTCTCTACTCCCACCAGGCCGCCGCCATCCAAAAAGTTCGGGAGGGGAAGAATGTAGTCATTGCCACGCCAACGGCCAGCGGCAAGACCTTGGCGTACACCCTGCCGGTGATCGAGTCTCTTCTCCAAATCCCAGACTCAAAAGCCCTGTACCTCTTCCCCTTGAAAGCGCTGGAGCAAGACCAATTGAAGGCCCTGCAGGAATTTATTTCCCCGATTAAAGGCCAGATCAAATTTCAGGCCGTGATCTATGATGGAGATACGTCGAGTTATCGGCGGAGGAAGATTCGCGAATCTATTCCCACGATTTTGATCACCAATCCGGACATGGTCCATCTCAGCCTGCTCCCGTTTCATACCCAATGGGAGGAGCTCTTCCGCAACCTACGGTATGTGATCATCGATGAGCTTCATACTTACAAAGGGATATTCGGCTCGCATCTGGCACAAATTATCCGCAGGCTGGAACGGATCTGTAACTTCTATGGATCAAGGCCCCAGTTCGTCGCTTGTTCGGCAACCATTGCCAACGCCAAGGCATTTGCTGAGAAGCTGATGGGCCTTCCCTTCGAAGCTGTCGAAGAAAGCGGTGCACCCCGTGCGGGGAGGAATTTCCTTTTTCTGAATCCTACAATGAGCCCCTACACCTTGGCCGTGAAACTTTTCCTGGACTGCCTCGACGGCGGCTTTCGTACTTTGGTCTTTACCCAGGCCCGGAAGATAACGGAACTCCTGCACACCTGGGTTTTAAAGGATCGCCCGGACTTGAAGAACCGGGTGAGCTCCTACCGTGCCGGGTTCCTTCCGGAAGAACGCCGGGAGATCGAAGCCAAACTGGTATCCGGCGAACTTTTGGGAGTCATCTCCACTAGTGCCTTGGAGTTGGGAATTGACATTGGGGGTTTGGATGTTTGCATCCTGGTGGGCTACCCGGGTACAGTCGCAGCTACCTGGCAGCGAGGTGGCCGGGTAGGAAGAGCAGATCGGGAATCTCTCATTGCCTTAATTGCCCAGCCAGACGCTCTGGACCAGTATTTTATGCGCCATCCGCAAGATTTCTTCAGCCGGGGGTTTGAGAGCGCGATAGTGGATCCGGACAATTCCGTAATCGTTTCTAGACACTTAGTCTGTGCCAGTGCTGAGATACCGCTGCGGATGGAGGAAGATATTTTCCCACTGCAAAAATACGATACCCTTCTGGATCAACTGGTTGCCGAAGGGGAACTTCTCCGCAGTGCCTCGGGCCGGGAATGGTTTTCCCACCGGGTTTATCCCCACCGGATGGTGGACATTCGTTCCGCGGGAGAAGGTTTTACCATCTTCGAAGAAGGGACGAAGCGAGTGGTCGGGAAGATCAACGTGCCGAGGGTTTACAGCGAATGTCACCCGGGAGCGATCTACCTGCATAAAGCCGACCCGTACGTAGTCACCCATCTCGACCAGGGGAAGAGGGAAGTCTGGACCAAACAGGTGGAGGTGGATTATTATACCCGCGCGCTATCAGAGAAAGAGACCGAGATCCTCTCTGTGGCCCAAACCCAGAATATCGCTCAGTTCACAGCCTATTATGGCAGGTTAAAGGTCACTGAGAGGGTTAGGGGTTTTGAGAAGCGGCGCATCTTCGGCCAGGATCTTCTCAGCGTCCATGAATTAGAGATGCCTTCCCACGTCTTTGAGACCATGGGATTGTGGATGGTCCTTCCTGAAAGCATCTCTCAGCAAGTGAAGGAAGCAGGGATGCATTTTATGGGCGGAATCCACGCCATCGAACATGCCTCCATCGCCCTTTTCCCGCTTTTTGCCCTCTGCGATCGGAATGACGTGGGAGGAATTTGCTACCCGGTGCATCCCCAGTTGGAGAAGCCAGCAATTTTTATCTATGACGGATACCCCGGAGGGGTTGGCTTGGCAGAATATGGCTATGGCATGCTGGAAGAGCTTTTGAAAAAAACCCTTTCTCTGATCCGTGATTGTAACTGCTTGGACGGCTGCCCATCTTGCGTCCACTCTCCCAAGTGCGGGTCGGGAAACAAACCCTTAGACAAGCGTGCTGCGGAATTCATCCTGGAATGGTTATTGGGGGGAAAGGAAATTAAACCCCAAATAGCGGATAGAGCTCAGACGAGGCCTTTGACGCTTCCGGCTAATGTTTTTCTCAGAGGGGATTCTGAAATTGCCGAGCCCGAGGCAATTACCCGACCTCAACATCCTCTTTGGCTAAAGGAAAAAATTTCTCGCCACCGTATTCTTTTTCTGGACCTGGAAACCCAGAGGAGTGCCGAAGAAGTCGGCGGCTGGCAGAACAAACACCTGATGCGTTTGGCTGTGGCCGTAGTTTATGATTCGAGGGAAGATTCTTTTGATATATTCAAAGAAGATCGTGTCCATGACTTGATCGCCAAACTGAAGACCGCGGACCTGGTTGTTGGGTTTAACATCGCTGATTTTGATTACCATGTCCTGAAAGGTTACTCTCCTTTTCGCTTTTCTGAACTCAAGACCTTTGACATCCTGCAAGAAATTTCCAGGCAATTGGGTTATCGTCTTTCCCTCAACCACCTGGCCCACAAGACTTTAAACATGGAGAAATCCGCCGATGGCTTACAGTCATTGCAGTGGTTTAAAGAAGGGAAGATCGAAGAAGTGATTGCCTATTGCCAAAAGGACGTAGAGATCACCCGGGACCTCTTTCTCTTTGGCCTGGCCAACGGTCACCTACTCTTCGAGACCAAATCTGGCCAGCTCGTCCGCCTGCCTGTGGATTGGAATTTGTCGAGAATTATAAAAAAATAAAAATGCAGGGTGGAGGGGATCGACCCTATACCCTACACCCTTTTCTTCAACAGACCCGGCAGAGGAGGATAGGTACGGTGGCCGTATGAATAATCTTGTTGGCCACACTTCCCAGGACGAACTGGGTGAGCCCGGTGCGTCCGTGAGTGGACATGGCGATAAGGTCGAAGTCGCGGTCTCGGGCATGATCGACAATTTCCTGGGCATCGTGGCCATAACGGACCACTGAATTTACGTTGACCCCCACGCTTTTCAGATTCTCCTCAACTTTCGCCAGGTATTCCTCCGCCTCGCGGACGACATTCACCTGATGTTGAATAGGGTCCATCCCTGGGAAGGTGTAGGCCAGCGCCACCCGCAAGAGGGTGACTTCTGCCCCATGAATCTTGGCCAACCATTCTACTCGGGGCAGAATTCCTTCGGCCAGCTTGGAACCATCTAAGGGAACTAAAAATTTTTTAAACATCATGGCCTCCTTTCTTTAATTCCAGAGTAGAGAAGTTTTCTTTTGAAAAACAGATGAACACAGATTATCAGGATATTCAAAAGGAAATATAAAAACAGTTATCTACGTTTACCTGGGAAAATCTGGGTCCTATCTTGCAATCATAAATTATTCTTTCTGATTACTTTCTGGGAGAGGATGGCAATGCCTACTAACCCCAGCCCGACGAAATCGTAAACCAGGGCCGGATAAACTAAGGCCAGCCCGGCGATGATTAGAATGGCCCGCTCATAATGGGTGGCCCGTTTGAACATCCATCCATCCATGCCAGCTGCCAGGGCAAAGATACCCACCAGGGCTGTTATAAAGGTCCAGATGATATTAAGCGGATCACCCTTAAAAAGCAAAGCCACGCCGTCGGGATGAAGGGTAAAATTAAAGGGGACGAGGAAAGCAGGTAGAGTATATTTCCAGGCCTGCATGGTCGTTTTGTAGGGATCTCCCCCGGTGAGCGCAGCGGCGGCAAAGGGAGAAAGAGCGGTGGGGGGGGAGACCTCCGAGAGGATAGAGTAGTAGAAAATAAACATGTGGGCGGCAAAGTCAGGGACGCCCAGCTTCATCAGGGCAGGGGCGGCGATCACCGCGCAGATGATGTAGGAAGCCGTCACGGGAACTGCCAGACCGACGACCCAGACTACCAAAGCCGTGAAGATGGCGGTCAAAAGGAGGCTCCCTCCGGCATATTCGATGACGATGGAGCTGAATTTCAGCCCCAGACCGGTGAGGGTGACTACGCCCACGATAATTCCGGCCGAAGCACAGGTGGTGGCCACGGAAAGCACCCCGATGGAACCGCTCCGCAGGGCATTGATTAATTTTTTCGGGAAAAGGGCGGTATCCGGTCGGATAAAGCTGACTGCCAACGCAATCACGGTAGCCCAGAAGACAGCCATGATGGGCGTAAACCCCACGACCATGATGACGACGATGGCGATCAGAGAAGTAAAGTGAAATCCATAAAGCCGGGTGAGTTGCCATAAAGAATAGGTGTGGTCGAAGGAGATAACTTTGGCCCCAAACTTTTTAGCGTCAAATTCCACCATAAGGAAGATCCCCCAGTAATACAAGATCGTTGGGATAGAGGCCATGACGATGACGTCCAAATAGGAGATCTTCAAAAACTCAGCGATGAGAAAAGCGGCCGCTCCCAACACCGGCGGGGAAAGGATGGCGCCGATGCCTCCGGCGGATAAAAGACCGCCTGCTGCTTCTTTACTGTATCCGGCCTTGGCCAGCATGGGATAAGCCACCGAACCCAGGGTGACCGTGGTGGCCACCCCGCTGCCGGAGGGTCCTCCGAGGAGAAACGAGGCCAGGGTCACGGTTCGACCCGCCCCTGTTGGCTTCCCCCCCATGGCCGAGAGGGAAAAATCGATGAAGAATTTTCCCGCCCCGGAAAATTCCAGGAAGGCTCCGTATATCGTAAAGAGGATAATATAGGTAGAGGAGACATCGACGGGCACGCCAAAAATTCCCTCCAGAGTCATATACATGTGTCCAACGAGTCGGTCAATGCCATATCCCCGATGGGTCCAGGGGGGAGGAAGCCAAGGCCCGATATAGGCATAAACCAAGAAAGATCCAACGACAACGGGAAGAATCCAGCTCGTCGTCCGGCGGGTTGCTTCCAGAATCAAAACCATCAGCAAACCACCGAAGATTAAGTCCCAGGAGGTGGGCGTCACGGCGCGGTAAATGAACTCTTCGAAATCGAGGAAGATGTAAACGATGGTTGCAACTCCCAAAACGGAAAGGAGGTAATCATACCAGAAAATCCTGTTGCGAAACCGTTTGAGGGACGGGAAAACCAGAAAGGTTAAAAAAAGGACGAACATGACGTGAATCCCCCGGAGGATCTGGGTCATGATTATCCCGATAGCGGCGTAAAGATGGATAAGGGACATGGCCACGGCCACGGTGGAGATGAATATCCCCATCTTACCGGATAGATGGCGGGAAGG
>ENA-OVNE01000027-OVNE01000027.1-marine-sediment-metagenome-genome-assembly--contig:-NODE-27-length-12602-cov-2.775250_pt1 | contig 12602 bp, 10 predicted proteins | sample MGYA00250109_ERZ650190 | MGnify/ENA primary metagenome ERZ650190 (study PRJEB26730, sample SAMN04396784) | marine sediment metagenome | isolation source: Baltic marine sediment | place: Denmark...
GAATGTAAGTGATCAAAGCCAGGACAGCAATTAAAGCGACGATGTACCAGCGCATTTCGTGGGCCAGTGTCCACATGGGGACCTTTCCCACGCTCGAAACGGTATAAAGAACCATCCCTACGGGGGGCGTCAGCAGCCCGATCATCAGATTGAGGGGCATGAACATGGGGGTGGTCAGAAGCATGATGGAGATGGCTTCCATGAAACAGCCAAGAACGAGCAGAATGAAATTAATGATCAATAAGATTACCCAAGGTCTGTCGCTCATGGTCATAAGAGCGTTGATGACCGCTTCTGGAACTCTTTGCTGGATCAGGAGCCATCCAAACAGACCGGCCGCAGAGATGATAAACATCACTCGAACGGTTTGCTCCATGGTCACCAAGAAAATTTTGGGGAGGTCCTTCAGGGTAATTTCTTTGTATATGATCATGGTGACGACCATGGCATAGATGGCAGCCACCACCGAGGCTTCGGTGGGGGTGAAAATTCCAACCAGAATCCCCCCGATGATGATGATGGGGGCTAAATAAGCTGACCAGGCAGCCAGGCCGGCGGCCACGATTTCCCGAAGAGTAGATTTTTGTTGCCTCGGGTAGTTTCGCAGGCCGGACATGAAATACACCGTGATCATGATCCCGATGCCCATGAAGAACCCCGGGATGAATCCCCCCAGGAAGAGCCGGCCAACGGATGTGCCGGTCAAACTCCCGAAGATGACGAAGGGGATGCTCGGAGGGATGATAGGTCCGATGGTGGCAGCGGTGGCCGTGACGGCTGCGCTGAACGGCCGGTCGAAGCCCGCCTTATTCATGGCCTCCATCCCTACCATGCCTACGCCGGCGGCGTCGGCCACAGCAGACCCGGACATCCCGGCGAAGATCATGCTTTTGACCACATTCACATGTCCGAGTCCCCCTTGAACGTTTCCCACCAGGCGCTGGCAAAAGAGGAAAATCCGGTGGGTCATTCCCCCGGTGTTCATCAGGTTGCCCACCAGGATGAAAAAGGGAATGGCCAGGAGGGTAAAGCCCGTGGTGCTGGAGTACATCCTGGCCGGTACCATTAATAAAAGATCAGGTTGCCCCAGCACCACGAAAAAGATCGCCGCCGTCAACCCCATGGCTACAACGATGGGGAGTCCGATTAAGATAAGACCCACCAGCACTGCAAAAATAGCAGCCGTCAGCACGGTTTTTTTCCTCTCCGGCTATTTCTTCCTGGTATCTTCCACGAATTTCATGAAGACCTTGACGTTGTCTTCGCCGTACCTTTCAAAGATCTTCTTGTAGGCCGGGCCCATGGCCCCACGGAAGGCCTTGATATCCGGTCGGGTGACTTTGAGACCCGCCTTCTCGAATTTAGCAATCAGGTCGGTTTCTTCATCGTTAAGTGTTTTCCGCACCCAGGCGCCGGCCCGTTTGGCTTCCTCCCGGACGATTTTCTGCTGGTCGGCGTTGAGCTTGGACCAGCTTTTCGTGCTCATGACCGGCGAGGCGCAGGCATAAGCATGCTGAGTCAGAGCTACATGCTTTTGGACTTCATAAAATTTTTGGTACCAGATGGCGCTGAGCGGGTTCTCCTGTCCATCCACCACGTTCTGCGCCAGGGCCATGTATAGTTCGGGCCAGGCGATCTTGGTCACTACCGCTCCCAGTGATTCAAACAGGGTCTGCAGGTGAAACTCGGGAGGTACCCGGATCTTCAACCCTTTCACATCTTCCGGCTTCATGATGGCCTTTTTATTATTGGTGATGTTGCGGAAACCCCATTCCCAGTTGGCCAGAAGGATGAACCCCGCTCTTTCGAATTGGGGAGCCAGCCACTGCATGGCTGGTCCATCGAGGGTTCGATGGGCATGGGCATAATCGTCAAAGACAAAGGGAATCTGGGCCGTGGCGCAAGCCTTGACGTGGTATTCATACTGTCCTTGGGTATTGATGGCCATATCGAGAGTCCCTAATTTCACTTGCTCCACTACCTCGGGTGGCGACCCAAGGGTGTTAGCCGGATAAATGCTGATCTTCACCTGTCCCTTGGTCCGCTCATCCACTTTGGCAACGAACTGCTGGGCCCCCAGATGGAGGGGATGTTTATCATCGACGTAGTGGGCCAGCCTCATCTGGACCCCCTGGGCATTCGCCTTTGACCAGGTGCCCAGGCAGAGGAGAAAAGCCGTCATAATCATCACAACAACCATCCAACCGATTCGACGTGATTTCATAGACTCAACCTCCTTATTTTTGATTCTGTGACCCTGAGGATCAACAGGCTTACCCTTCGGCCTGCAACACTCTCTTGGCGCTTTCTTTTACCGATATGGTCTGAGCAGTAGGGAAGTGGACTGCCTCGATCCTTTATCTCCAGGCTGCTTTCTTTATATTAGTCTGGTTGATCCGAATCCGTTGTGGCCTTAAGAGCAAATTCCACGTGCATAGCAGCACTCACTAAATGTTTTTTAATCAATGCGATCGCCGCTTCCTTATCTTGAAGTTCCAGGAAGTTTATCAATTGGGCATGTTCCTCCCAAACCTGGATCCAGGTGTGGTCTGCCCTCAACCCCAGGTATCTTAGCCGCCGGACGATATTCCTTAAATTTTTAATAAAATCCAACAAATAGGAATTTTCCGTGGCTCGATAGATGGTGTCATGAAATTGGGAGTTCAGTTCGAACAACTCCTTTATTTTGGTCTCCCGGTCGATTTCTTTCGATTCCAAGATCTCCTTGGCCTGACGCATGAGCCTTCTTAGAATGGAAATCTCTTCAGGTGTGATTCTATCGCAGGCCAGTTCGACGGCATAGGCTTCTAAAACGTTTCGCAGGCCGAAGACCTCATTTACCGTCTGGTTATCGATAAGGGTCGTCCGGACCCCACCCTGCGGAAGTCTTTCGACGAGTCCATCCTGCTCAAGCCGACGAAAAGCGTCCCGTACCGGAGTCCGACTCGCCTTCAAGCCTTCAGCAACCTGGATTTGCATTAGCCTTTGGCTAGGCTTTATTTCGCCATGAAGGATTTTTTGCTTCAAGAGTTCGTATATCTGGTCAGAGATAGAATGGGGTGGTTCTAAGAATTTAGCCTCGCCCCCTTATCCCAGTTCATCCTTGGCTCTTTCATAGGAGGTCCATCAATTTCCGCTTCTGGTCTCTTCGGCCTCTCTAATGAACTCGTTTTTATGTATCCGTGTATACCTGTATCCCCGAATCCTTATAGCCAAGCAGCCCAGCGTTGTCAAGATTTTTTTCAGGGAAAAATAATAATCTTAAGCCTGGCGCATTTTGGGGGTTAATTTTATGGGTAAATATGATATTCTCTTCTTTTATTAAAAGTTCATTGAGTGAGGAGGTTCATGAATCATGGTGCAGCTTGGTTATATGGGCAAGATTCTCCGCGTTGATCTGAGCAAGGGGGAAATCAAAGAGGAAGAACTCCCCGACGCAATATTGAAAAAGTATGTTGGCGGAACTGGAATAGGAGCCCGATATCTTTATGACGAAGTTCCTCCGGGAGTAGAATGGAACGATCCGAATAACCGGATCATCATCTTTTCCGGGCCTCTGGGAGCAACAAGGATCTCGGGAACCGGAACCTTTTCCGTAGTCACCAAAGGGCCGATGACCAATCTGGCCGGCAGCTCTCAGGCCAACGGTCTATTTGGGGCCTACCTCAAGCTTGCCGGAATCGATGGTTTCATCATCCAGGGGGCTGCTTCTAACCTGGTCTATCTTTTCATCCATGACGGGAAAGCCGAAATCCGCGATGCCCGACATCTGCAAGGCAAAGGGACTTTTGAGAGCGAAGAGATTTTACGTAAAGAATTGGGCCTGGGCCATCGGGGAAGCATCCAGTGTATTGGACCAGCAGGAGAAAACCTGGTCCGTTTTGCCATGATCTCCGGCGATGGGGGCCATGTGGTTGCCCACAACGGCATGGGAGCCGTTATGGGGTCGAAACGTCTCAAGGCCATCGTAGTGGCCCGGGGCCAGGCGGAAATTCCCGTGAAAGATAAAAAGGCGGTAGAAAGATTAACCCGCGAATTACACGAAGATGCTAAAACCAAAGGGTCAAAACGGATTTACGAATTTGGAACGGGCGGGGGATTTTCAGGAGCCGCCCTCGGGGGATGGCTGCCGGTGAAGAACTACACCACCAACCTATTCCCGGAACATGCGCAATTTGACGGCCAGTACCTTCGCACCCATTTTAAAATGAAGCATAACCCCTGCTGGGCCTGCCAGCTGCGCCATTGTAAAACCTGTGAGGTCACCGAAGGACCTTACGCCGGCTTTGTGGGGGAAGAGCCGGAATACGAGGGGCTGGCCACCTGGGGGCCGGTAATCGGGAACAAGGACTCGGGAGCTGCCGTTATGCTCAACCGCTTTAACGACCAGATGGGTATGGACCTGAACGAAGCCGGGTGGACGATTGGCTGGGCCATGGAATGTTACGAAAAAGGAGTTATCAGCAAGAAAGACCTGGACGGCCTGGATTTAACGTGGGGCAACGTGGAGGCGGTCAAGGCGATTTTGGAGCGGATTGCCCACCGGCGGGGTATTGGGGATCTCCTGGCAGAAGGGGTGAAGAGGGCTTCGGAGAAAATCGGGGGAGAAGCGGTCAATTGGGCCATCTACACCCATACCGGAGCCGCGCCCAGAAGTCATGATCACCGCGGCCGTTGGTGTGAGATGTTGGATACTTGTGTATCCAACACGGGAACCATTGAGGCCACCCGCGGCGGGGTTTTCCCGGAACGGTTGGGGTATCCTCCTGTATTCGAAAAATTCTCCCCCTGGGAAGTGGCGGCGATCAATGCCAAGGAGAACGGCTGGCTGCAGTTCGTGGACTGCCTGGGGATATGCGCTTTCTGCTGCCCGAATCGGGAATTAACCGTGCAATGCACCAATGCGGTAACGGGATGGGATCTTGATTTGCAAAGCGCCACCCGCATCGGCCTGCGGATCGTCAACCTCCTGCGGGTCTTCAATTTCCGCCACGGGCTGAAGCCCGAGATGGAGCGACCTTCCGTCCGCTATAGCGAGACGCCCAAGGATGGCCCGGTCAAAGGACGCCCGGTCCGGCCCTACTTCGATTTTATGGTCCGTACCTACCGGGAATTAATGGGCTGGGACCCGGAGACGGGAAGGCCACTTCCGCAGACTCTCAAGTCTGTGGGGTTGGAGGAACTCATCGAGAAGTTCTAAACGACTGATCCACATCAGAATTGTTGGAAAGTTGGTGCTTGAGATTTGGAATTTAACACCAATTTCGCCATGGAAAAATAAGCAAAAGGATTTCCTTGCTTGATCCCTCCAAAGGTCAGATTAGAATTGTGGATGGCTGACCGCCTCGGTTTTGATCAGCCGGGGCCCGTCATCCTGGAGGAACCGGTGGAAGAAGGGGAGTCCTTGCGTTCCCTCCTGACCCGTCTGGCTGGAAGGTTCAGCCATTTCTCCGAAGCCTTATTCGACCCCGAAACCCAGAGCCTATCCAGTGAAGTAAGCCTGCTGATCAATAATCACATTGATCTTTCTCAGGGGATGGATACAAAGCTGAAGGATGGAGATCAGATCCTCTTTCTGCCGATCCTGGCCGGAGGGTAAAGAAGTATAGCGCAGAGAGCATGGCGCAGAGCGTTTAGGGATCCCTGTTGGTAATACTTCGCGCTATGCGCTATGCGCCTGGCGCTCTGCTTTTAAAGCAGGGCTCGTTCATCCCGGATGTCAAAGAAGTTCATGTTTTCCGGGTTCGGCTTGAGGCAGAGTTTGGCATGGGGTTTGGCTTTGGTGCTGGGATCAGCCCGGGCAATCAGGGACTGGTCTCCAGCTTTCACATCCAGGAAGACTTCGTTCCCCAAGGGCTCCATCACCTCGACCACGACATCGATCGTTTCCCCAGGAACCGAGCAAGGCGCTTCCGGTAAATCCGCAGGCCGAATGCCAAAGATCACTCGTTTCTCGGTGTAGCTCTTCAGCTTGGCTGCTTTCTCCTCGGGAATTTTTAGCTTGAAACCCTCGGCTTGAAAAAAGAGTCCACCCTGCTCGGACAAAAAGTTGCCTTCTACAAAGTTCATGGCAGGACTGCCGATGAACCCGGCGACGAATTTGTTCGCCGGATGAAAATAGAGTTCCAGGGGAGCCCCTACCTGTTGTTTCAACCCATCCTTCATGACCACGATGCGGTCCCCCATGGTCATAGCCTCCACCTGGTCATGAGTCACGTAAATAATGGTGGTTTGCAAACGCTCGTGAAGCTTTTTTAATTCTACGCGCATTTGGACCCGCAGTTTGGCGTCCAGGTTGGAAAGGGGTTCGTCGAAAAGGAAGACTTTGGGCTTGCGAACGATGGCGCGGCCCACGGCTACCCTTTGCCTTTGCCCGCCGGAAAGGGCTTTGGGTTTGCGGGCCAAAAGCTCACCGATGTTCAAAACCTCGGCCGCTTCCTTGACCCGCTGGTTGATCTCCTCTTTGGGAAACTTGCGCAGGGTCAAGCCGAAGGCCATATTCTGATAGACGGTCATGTGCGGGTAGAGGGCATAATTCTGGAAAACCATGGCAATGTCCCGGTCTTTAGGAGGAAGGTGATTGACGATTTTATCGTCAATATAAATGTTCCCTGCGGTGATGTCTTCCAGGCCGGCTACCATGCGCAGAGTGGTCGTTTTGCCGCAGCCGCTGGGACCGACCAGGACCATGAACTCCTTGTCCGGGACCTCCAGATCGAAATCTTTCACCGCCTTGACTTCGCCATAGTGCTTGTTCAACTTCTCCATAACCACTTTAGCCATCGTTCATCACTCCTTCAAAGCGCCGGTCATGCCGGCGACGTAATGTTCCACGAAAAAGGAATAAACCAAAGCCACAGGGACAGAAGCCAGGAGTGCCCCAGTCATCAAAGGCCCCCAATGATAAACATCCCCTCGAACCAATTCGGTGATCAATCCTACGGGTACCGTCTTTTGCGTGGTGGTGGAGATAAAGGTTAAGGCATAAAGAAATTCATTCCAGGAGAGGGTGAAGGCGAAGATGCCTGCTGAGAGAATCCCCGGCAGGGCCAACGGAACGACGATCTGCCAGAAGACTCGGAAGCGGCTCGCCCCGTCAATCATGGCGCACTCTTCCATCTCTTTGGGAATGGATTTAAAATACCCCATAAGTAGCCAGGTGCAGAAGGGGATGAGGAAGGTGGGATAAACCAGAACCAAAGACCACAGGCTATCCCAGATTTTCAACTCGAAGATGATCGTGGCCAAGGGAATAAAGAGAATCGTCGGAGGTACTAAGTAACTGAAGAAGATAGAGATTCCTATCGTTCCCGAGGTTCTAAAACGCAGCCGCTGGATCGCGTACGCCGCTAACAAGCTGGCTCCCAGCGATAGGAGAGTGGCCAGGATCGAAACAAAGAAAGTATTCAACATCCACTGGTTGAAGAGAGTCTCCTTGAATAACATGATGACATTACGCAAGGTGGGTTGGTGAATAAGAAAAGGATTGAGTTTAAGGTTGTAGAGTTCCATATCCGACTTGAACGCCGTAATGAACATCCAGTAAAAGGGGAAAAGAAGGACAAACAGAAAGACGCAAAGGGGGAGGTAGAATTTTATCAACCTTTCGGTAAATTTTTCCCGCAAGACCTTATTCCTCTCTTCGCATGTATTTATAGCAAATTAGCACGCTGACCACCAGGACCGGAAGAATAAAAGCGGAGATGGCTGCTCCCTCGCCGAACTGCCCGCCGGGAATGGCTCGTTGGAAGGAGAGAGTCCCATAGAGATGGGTGGCGTTGGCCGGTCCCCCTTTGGTGATCACCCAGATCAGCTGGAAATCAGCGAAAGTCCAGATCGTGGAGAAGGTGGCCACTACGGCCAGAAGAGGGGTGATCAAAGGGAAGGTTATATGTCGGAAGCGATGCCATCCCCCTGCTCCGTCAATAGAGGCCGCTTCATAGAGCGTTGGGTTGATGGTTTGCAAGCCAGCCAAAAGACCGATGGTGAAGAAGGGGATCCCCCGCCAGACATTGGCTACGATCAAACAGATCTGCGCGTTGGTCGGGTCGCCAAGATAGTCGATTCTATGACTAATGAGCCCGGCTTTTATCAGCATCCAGGTAATGCCGCTGAAAGTTGTGTCAAAGAGCCACCAGAAGCAGATAGCGGAGAGGACCGTAGGGATGATCCAGGGCAGGAGGACAATAGCCCGGACAAACCCCTTGGCCCGGAAATCACGGTTGAGAACAATAGCGAGGGCGAAGCCGAGAATGAGCTTGAAAAAAACGGCGGCGATGGTATAGAGGAAAGTGTAATAGGTAACCTTCCAGAAAAGGGCATCTTTGATGAGACTGATATAATTGGCCAGCCCAATGAATTCCCCTTTCCCTCCAACCAGAGTGTTGGTGAACCCCAGCCAGATTCCCAGGATCAGGGGGTAGGCTAGGAATAGGAAAAGAAGGATGAGAGCGGGGAGGACAAAGGCCACCCCCATTACAGTTTTGTCCTCCAGAAGGCTGGACCAGCGCAAGCGCCGGTCCAGCCCCTTTTCAGAATGGATGGCAATATTCCCCGCGTTTCTCAAGATCTCTTACTTCTTTTCTTTGGGCTTGGTTTCTTCTTTCACTTTGGCTGGGGCCTTAGGAGCGCGCGATTTATAAAATCTGGCAGCCCGGTCCTGGGCCGCGGCCGCGGCCGCCTTGGGTGATTTTCCACCCACGCACGCGTCGGCGAACATATCGACCACCACATATTCAGCCATGGTGGCTGCCGACGCCGGTCCTTCCGGGCCTTCATACCCGTTCCAGAGCATGCGGGAGAGGGAATCCCGGAAGGGGGTATGCTTGGGATCGACCGTCCATACGGGCAATTTTTTGTACTCCTTCAGGCTGGGCGTGACGTACCCCCTCATGGCTTCGATCCAGGGACCGTATTGCGGCGCTTCGAACATGTAAAGGAGGTAATGCTTGGCTGCCTGGGGGAACTTGCAGTGCTTGAATATAAAGGCCTGGTTAAAGAGGTGAAGCTCCGTGGGCCTTCCGACCGGGCCGATCGGCATATTGGCATGGTCCATGTCGGCGGCGATCTCCGGGAATTTTTCCTTGGCGGCGTAATAAATGCTGATCCCGTTTCCGGTGAGGGAAATTTCGCCCGCCAAGAAGGCCTTGTTATTGTGGGGGTCGAGCCAGGAGCCCACGCCGGGAATCATGGTGTCGTGGAATTCTTTGGCGGCCTCGAGAGCATTCCAGGTCTCTTGCTTGTTCAGGCAGAGGGTCACCCCGTCCTTCTCCACCACTTTGGCGCCAAACGACCAGAGCCACCAGTGCCAGTTGTTATTGCCATCGCCCACGGCATGACCCAGGGCGAAGCCGGTAGGATGGTTCTTCGCTTTCAGGGCTTTGCAGAGCTTGAGGAATTCGGGAATCTTGTCCGGGAATTTATCGAATCCTGCTTCTTTCATCCAGCTTACGCGGTAATTCGCGCATAAGGTTGGCGCCCCGACGGGCAGAGCGATCCACCGTTTCGTCCTTGGGTTGATCCCGTACATGGGGCATACCGGTTCCCACCCCCCGTATTTATTTCCCAGGTAGTTTGCCAGATCGGTGACATCTACCAGCTTATCCGGATAGAGATGGGGGTCGTCATGCCATCCCAAAACGATATCGTGCCCAGCACCCACTGAAGCGGTCATGGCCGCCTTGGTTCGAACATCCTCCCAGGAGATGTATTCGGTAATGACTTTGTTGCCGGTCATTTCCTCCCACCTTTTGGTGTTCTTATCCCAGAGTTCCTGGTCGCTCTTGACAAAGACGGACCAACGCAGTACCCGGAGGACAGCTCCTTTTTCGGGCTTGAACTCGAGGGTAGCCGGTGCAGCTGCTTTGGCTTTCTGGGCCAGGGCATCCAAGGGCATCCCGGCTAAGCTTACTGCCGCGGCCCCAGCCAGGCCGGTCTTAATAAAATCCCGGCGGCTGAGCCCTTCATCTTGGCCTTGTAAAAGCTTTTTGTCTTCCATACCCTTTCACCTCCATTTTTTAATCTATTGGAGAACCCCCCAATAGTGAAACGCAGATTGGAAAAAGATATGTCCCTCAGAAAACAGTATTTCTCAAGAGAAGAAAGAGAAAACAATACAATTTGAGTGGCGCAAAAGTTTTGCCGCTCTGCTGTACGGCCACTATTTAAGCATTTTCCGAAAAATATGACAAGAATTATTTAAGGCCTTTTGTTTCGCCAGCTGGATGGCCAATTTGATAGCATCAACCATCGACTGAGGATTGGCCCGCCCTTCGCCGGCTTTCCCGAAAGCTACTCCGTGGTCTACGGAAGTGCGGATGATGGGCAAACCCACTGTTACATTCACCCCGCTCATTTTATCCCATTCCTTACCCCCGGGCTTCATGGAGAAGCCTACGAGCTTCACGGCAATATGCCCCTGATCGTGGTACATAGCCACCACGGCGTCGTATTGCTTCCCTTTCATCTTGGTAAAAACCGTATCAGGCGGCACAGGCCCCTCCACATTCCATCCCTTCCCTTTGGCTTCTTCGATTGCCGGAATGATCTCTTTCTTTTCTTCATCCCCAAAAAGGCCACCTTCTCCGGAGTGGGGGTTCAGACCGGCAATCCCGATCCGGGGATTCTCGATCCCCAATTGTTTTAAGAATTCATAGGTCAGGCGGATTACGGTTAAGACCCGGTCTTTTTTAATCCGGTCGCAAGCGTTTCTCATAGAGGTGTGGGTGGTTACATGGGAAACGCGAAAAGGCCCGTGAGCAAGAAGCATGCAATAGTCTTTGGTCTCCGTGAGATGGGATATAAGCTCGGTGTGGCCGGCATAGTGGAACCCGGCTTTGTTGATGGCCTCTTTATGGATCGGTGCAGTTACAATGGCTCCCACCCGGCCTTCCAGAGCCAGGGCTACGGCTTTTTGAATATACTCTACAGCCGCCTTTCCGGGCATAGGATCAATGCGCCCGTGCTTGAGTCTCGGAAGGTCGATGTTTTTCAGGTCCAGAACAGGGATGGTTCCCGGGTCATCCTTGGCCTGTCCGACTTCAGAGATGGGTTGAATTTTCATTCGACTGTTGGCAATGGCCAACGCCTGTTCCATGGTCTGGGCGTCTCCGATAACTACCGGCAAAGCTTGGCGCTGCAATTGTTTCCGTTCCAGGGCCTTCACGATGATCTCCGGGCCGATTCCCGCGGCATCGCCCATGGTGATGGCGATGAGGGGTTTAGATTTTTTGGCTTTCATGTTTTCCTCTCAGGTAATGGATGATCCGCAAAAGAGCGTCTTTTTCGCCAAACCCTCCTGCTTTGGTAACCAGGCGGAGCCCTTTAAAAGGTCCGTCCGTCAAACGACTACAGGGAATCCCCGGCAAAACTTCTTCCTGAATGGATAGGGCTGAAGCACCAAGGCGTCCGCATACTCCCATGGCCAGATCGCCCCCCGTGAGTACCAGTCCACCCAGGCGCCTTTTTTTTAAAAGGCGGGCGGCTACGATCCCCAGGACTTTTGATATTGCCCCCTCTTTTCCTGGAATATGTTTTTGAAAAGTAGTGGTAAGTATGGCCCCGGGACTCTTGGTAAGAACTTTTCTAAGGTAGTTGGATAGGGCCGCGGACTCTGCCTCCGCCCATCGGGGGTTAAGCAAGCGCTCGAGGTTCGGTTCAAGCCAAGGTAGGCGAAAGTATTCCTGTGCCACTTTGAGCTGTTCAGCGGTTAAAGGATTACGGCTGGCGGAAAGGATTAAAAGAGGGCCAGGAAAACCCTTAGCTTTTGCTTTTGGCCCATCCGGAAGCGAGGAGACGATTTCGTCGGCCAGTCCAACTGAACCGCAGGCCAACACCCTCCCGGATAATAATTTCCAGGCCGAAGCGATTGTATGCAAATCTGCTTGTAAAACCGCATCAACAGCCAGGATCCGCTCCTGGCTTTTTTCAATTCTCTCAGCCAAGTAGGCAGGATCTTTCCTCACTTGTTTTAAGGGAATATGCCCTCCAGGCAGACCCGTCTCCTTCTGCAGCAAATTTGGAATTCTGGAAGTCCACAGAGGATGGAAAGGGTCCTTGGCGTAGGGGGTACGGAGCAATGGCACTCCATGGATCCGCAGAATTCCTTTTTCTACGGTCCGGCCAAGGACTGGAATGGTCGGGACGATGATAGCCTTGGGAATCTTTTGAGCCTCCAGGATCGCCAATACTTCCAACCCCACATTCCCCCTCATGGTGGAGTCAATCTTTTTATAGATTGACCGGGCTTTTAAGCTTCGGCAGGCTCTGTACACTCTGCGGTAAGCTAAGTCTCCAGGAAGGTTTCGGCTATCGGTGTTCAAGACCAACACCTGCCCGTTAGGTCTGGAACTTTGCCGTAGGGGGACAAAAGTGCTCAAGCCCTTTTTACGGAATTGCAGGCCCGTATCCAGGGAGCCGGTGAGATCATCCGCGATGACGGCAAATTCTAAGATGGGGGACGTCATGATTGCCCAGATTTTTCCCTTGGACCAAACTCGCTTAGTCGGACCAAAAAAATTTAATAGGACGCAGATAACCGCAGATAATTATTTTCTTTTTAGTTTATCCTGATAATCTGTGTTTACCCTGTTAGATAGTAAACA
>ENA-OVNE01000028-OVNE01000028.1-marine-sediment-metagenome-genome-assembly--contig:-NODE-28-length-12441-cov-2.361372_pt1 | contig 12441 bp, 12 predicted proteins | sample MGYA00250109_ERZ650190 | MGnify/ENA primary metagenome ERZ650190 (study PRJEB26730, sample SAMN04396784) | marine sediment metagenome | isolation source: Baltic marine sediment | place: Denmark...
CAATCTGGTTTCATAATTTAATAGGACGCAGATTTGCGCAGATAACTGCGGATACAAAAAAGACGCTATGCGCATAGCGCTAAGCGCTAAGCGACTTTCTGTGTACATTCGTGTCCCATAAGGAAATTCCAAAGTTCTAATCCGCGGGTTTGAGGTCGACAATTTTTAATTCCAGGGTACGCTTCCCCTGAAAAAAACCGATTGAGGGGGTAAGCGCCATTTTCATGTGTTCGGTAGATAGGGGATGCCAAGAAGCCATATTGAAACCGATTGCCTTCCGGGTTACTCGACCTTCCTTGATGCGCAGGCGTAAATGACCTTTTCCGACCAATCTGGAGTCCAGCACGGTTAGATTTTCCAGCGCCAAAACTGGCTCCGGGTTCGCCGCCCCAAAAGGAGAAAGGGATTCGAGCTCAGCGAGGAAAGATTCATTCATCTGATCGAGTCGAGCGATCGCATCGATGGCGAGACGAGGAATGAAGTCTTCTTCTTGGAGGCTGGCGCTTACGATTTCTTCGAAAGCCTGGATAAAACCGGGAATGCACTCGGCGCGGATGACCAAACCAGCAGCCTGTTCGTGGCCGCCAAAAGTTACCATCGAAGCCCGGCAAGCTTTCAGCCCCTCATAGAGGGAAAATGGATCAATGGAGCGGCCAGACCCTTTCCCTAGATTTTCCTGCAAGGCAATGAGGATGGTGGGGCGATAGTATTCCTCGGTGAGACGCGAAGCTACAATGCCTATTATGCCGGGATGCCAGTTCGTGGATGCTAAGACGAAAGATTTTTTTCCCTGAGCCATGGCAGGGGAGTCAATCATCCTTTTAGCCTCGGCGAGAATTTTTTCTTCGATTCTCTGGCGGTGAGAATTCAGTTGATCCAAATGGGCAGCAATCTTCCGAGCTTCCTCCTTATCCTCCGTTAAGAGAAGGCGGACGACTTCGTCAGCCTCTTCCATGCGCCCAGCAGCATTGATCCGGGGCGCAAAACGAAAATTGATTCCGGTGGTATCCACTGGCGTTCCGCCCATCCCTGATACTTCTTTTAAAGCCAAGATACCGGGGCGGGTGGAACGAGTGAGTTGTCCCAAACCATGTTTGACCAGGACGCGATTAACCTCCAAGAGGGGAACCACATCGGCAACCGTTCCCAGGGCGACCAGATCCAGATATTCCTTCAGATTGGGAACGCCAGTGCCTTCCCAGAGACCTTTCTCCCGCAGAGTACTGCGTAAGGCGATTACCAGGTTGAAAGCTACGCCTACACCGGCCAGGTCTTTGAAGGGATAGGGACATTTTTTTTGCTTCGGATTTAAAATGGCCAAGGCCGGAGGAAGGTTGTCCGGAACCTCATGGTGGTCGGTGACGATAACTTCCAGTCCATTGGCCATCGCCCAGCGGATCTCCTCGTCATTGCTGATTCCGCAATCTGCTGTGATCATCAATTTGGTGCCGCGGGCGTGGATCTTTTTAACAGCTTCCAGGTTTAGTCCATAACCTTCCTTCAACCGATGGGGAAGGTAAAAGTCCACCGCACCCCCGGCTTTTTTCAGGAAGAGGAGCAAGAGGGCTGTCGCGGTTGTGCCGTCCACGTCGTAATCCCCGAAAATGGTGATTTTTTCGTTTTGCAGGATAGCCTTGGCAATACGCGCGACGGCTTTATCCATATCCTTCATAGTAAAGGGATTCGGGAGATCTGAAAGGGCGGGAGAGATGAAGCGCCTGGCCTGCTCCACATTGGAAATCCCCCGGTTAGACAGAACCTGAGCCGTAAGAGAAGAGATTCCTAACTCTTTTAAGGGTGAATCATCGAAGCCATTAGAGGGACGGACTTCCCAACGTTTGCCGATCCGGGGGGCCAAATCATTTTTTCCTTTTGTTTTTTTAAAATTTTCGATTTTCCGTTACCTGGGAAACGGGTAGTATCAGAAAATTGACTAAAACCAAAATAACGGAGTGGACCTTCTTCTGTCAATGAGATATTTACGCTCGCCTCCTTCACTTTTCATTTTCGTTCATGATTTCAGAATGATGGTCAGGACTCGGCGGGGAGGCGCTGCGCGCCGGCCAAACGGCCGGATCAACCTCTCTTTCTCTCCCCCACTTTTCCTCCGCAAAAAGAGAGCGCAAAAAACATATGGATTGGCTGCAACGGCGGAAGTGAAGCTCCAGGCCATGGGAAAACCACCGCCTTTTGGCCCAGCGCAGCGCCTCCCCGCCGGGTCCGGGAAGCGATCCCGGCCCGGACGGGAGGGGGAATCTCTCGGGAGCACAAGGCAGTAGTTCTTTCAATTTTCATCCCCCTCCCGTCCGGGCTTCGTCTATCATTGTGGATTCATCAATTTATTGAAAAGTGAAGGGGTGCCAGAAAAAAAGACTTTGTCACCATTCCCCAACCCTACCCCCCTCACTCCGAGTTCCTTGTAATTTAATAGGGAAAGGGGTAGATTACAAGGAGGTCGGAAAGGGAGAGCCCCCCTCCCCGGGTAAAGGAATTGTTTTCACAAATGCCGGGTTATGTGTCTTATTCGAAAACTTCCTTCGTCCTCAACGCCCGGGACTCCGCAGGGAAACTGGTGGCCTTTGACATCGCTGATTTCGGGGCGAAACATTATGCCTTCTATATGTTCAATTGCAGATCCCGGCAACACCATGTACCCGGCACGTCAGACCTTCTCCTCCAGGCCTTGATCAAGGAGGCCGAACAACAGGGGAAAACCTACGTGAATCTTGGATTGGGCATAAATCAAGGAGTAGCCTTCTTTAAAAAAAAATGGGGTGGCCAGCCCTTCCTCAACCATGAATTCCTTCTTTACCGGCCTTCCTCCCCTACTCTCTTCGATTCCCTCCTGCAAGGACTCTTCAGGTCATGAAGAAAGGATTCTGGAAAAATTTTTTTCAAGGATCTGGCGAAAAAAGGTTTGCTGCCTGGCAGGTCGAGCTCACTTCAAGATGCCCCCTGCGCTGCAGGATGTGCAATCGGATTGAATATGAAGAATTTTCCCGCAGGGATATGCTCTTAGAGGATTTTAAAAGGCTCCTCCCCTATTTCCAGGATGTAGAAGCCGTGGTTCTGGAAGGATGGGGAGAATCCCTCCTTCATAAAGACCTAATCGAGTGTATCCGCTTGGCCAAGAGAGAAGGTCCCCGGGTAGGTTTTGTGACCAGCGGGAAAGGATTGAATGAGGCCTATATCGCCGAACTTCTCCAGGTTGGGGTTGACTTTATGGGGTTTTCGCTGGCGGGAGCCACTCCTCAGACCCATAATGCCATTCGGGTGAACTCGGACCTTCATGATCTCCTCCAGAACATCCGGATTTTTCAGGAAAGGAAATCCCGGGAAAAACTCACCCATCCCCGATTACACATCGTTTACCTCTTACTGCAGGAGAACATCCGGGAAGTCCCGGCTCTTATATCCCTGGCCCGGGATCTGGGAGTTGGGGAGGTGGTCCTGATCAACCTGATTCACGTAACGAATTCCTGGCAGGACGAGCAAAAAGTATTTGCCGAAAAAGGTCGGGAAGGTTACGAGAATATCCTGCAGGAAGCAGAGAAGAAAGCCCGGGCATGGAAAATCAAATTGCGGTGCCCTTCCCTTTCCTATCGGGAGGTAGCCGTTTGCGCGGAGGATCCTCTCCATAATTTATACATATCTGTCGAGGGAGAAATCTCTCCTTGCGTTTACCTCAATCCACCTCTCCCTTCCCCCTTTAAAAGGATTTTTCAAGGAAGGGAATTCCACATAGAAAAAGTTAATTGGGGGAATCTCTTTCACGAGCCTTTGGACAGAATTTGGAATGATAAAAAATACGTGGAATTCAGGGAAAATTGGACTCGCCGGAAAAAATACTTTGAGAAAAGGGTTGCTTCCCTCTGGGACCGGGATAAATTAAAAAGATTCGCAACCGATTCCTTTCCCGATCCCCCTAAACCTTGTCAGACCTGCTATAAAATCCTGGGAGTATAGCCGAATCAGGCGGTAAATTTTTTCACCAGCGCCAGGATTTCTTCTTTCTCAATCGGCTTGGAAAGGTAACCTTCCGGTGGAGGTACCTGCTGGCGTGAAGAGATAAATTTTTTAAAATCTTCCGATACACCGGTGATAATAATGATCGGGATGTGCTTCCAACGATCGTCCACTTTCATGTCCCGGTAAAACTTGACGCCGGACTTTCCCGGCATGGAAATATCCAGGGTGATCAAGTCGGGAAGAGCCGCTTCCATCTGTTTTAAGGCTTCTTCCCCGTTTTTCGCCAGAACCGTGTTATAGCCGTTGTCCTCGAGTAGAGTGGAAAGGTAGGTAAGGATGTCCTGTTCATCATCCACGATCAAAATTTTCTTTTTGCTGGCCATAAACCCTCCCTTTACAAAGGTTTGGGTGAAGCTGGCTTAGAGCCCGGTCCTTTCCTGGGTAATTGTATGGTTACTCGTGTCCCTTTATTCAATTCCGATTCTAATTTGATCTCACCCCCATGAACCTGGGCAATTTTGTTGGAGATAAACAGCCCTAAGCCCGTCCCGTCGCCCGCCTTGGACGAGAAAAAGAGGCTAAAAGCCCTTTCCCGAGTCTCCTGATCCATGCCGATACCATTGTCATACACTTCAAACTCAACGAATTCAGGATATCCTTTGAGTCTGATTTTAATCTGATGCTTATTTTTTTTCTTATCCACCCGGCAAGCATCCAGGGCATTCTCAATCAGGTTAACCAGGAGCGAGCGGATGGCCTTGGCATCGACGGCAAAATGGCCGGCGCCCGGGTCGAAGGCGCACTGAAAATCAATTCCATATTCCTTGGCTTTCCCCTGCATGAGTTCGCAGACTTCCTCGGCGACCATCAGGGTGGGGATCCATTCCAAATCCGGGTCTCGGTCCTTGGCGTAATAAAGCAGGTCCAGGACCATGGTTTTGATGCGGGCTACGTTGCGCTCGACCATTTGCCATCCTTGTTTCACCCGTTCCTGATTGTTTTTTTCTAAACCGGAGTTGACCAGGTAGATGCCGCCGTCGAGACTGGTCAGCAGCCCCTTGATTCCATGGGAAATGGAACTGATCACCAGTCCGAGGGATGTCAGCTGCGATTGAAGCTGGCGGATCTGGCTAATGTTGGTACTCATCTCTATCACGCTTATAATCTCGCCTCCCCCATCCCGAATAGGGGCCGCATAGACCAAAACATTCATCTGCTGGCCGTCCCGGGAGGTCACCACTTCCTCGATCTGGTGAACCTGCCCGTCCTGAAAGGTCTGTTTCACCGAACAGGGTAAGCATTCCTCCGTGCGGTGCATATACACCTGATAACATTTACAGCCGAGGACATCCCCGAAATCTTCCCGGAATTGCCGGTTGGCTTCGATGATGTGCAAATCCCGGTCCTGGATGGTGATATAACAAGGAACTTCTTCGAAAAGCTGCCGATACCGTTCCCGGCTCTCCCGGAGTTGATTTTGCAAAAGTTTGATCTCGGTGATATCCGTGGCCATTTTCATCACGGCGGTGATTTCTCCACCCTCGTTGCGGATGGGCGTAGTATAAACGATGAGCGATACTTCTTGACCGGAAAGATTCTTGAACTGTTCTTCGATGCCATGGCGGAGTCCGTCCCGGAAAGTCCGCTCGGCCGGACACTGCTCGCATCTTTCCGACCGGTGCCGGTTGATCTGGTAACAATAACGTCCCTCAAATTCCCCGAAATCTTTTCGAAACCGCTGGTTGGCAGCGATGATCCGCAGGTCTCGATCCAGGATGGTAAGGTAAGCCGGCATGACTTCAAAAAACTGCTTATAATTTAAATCCATGGTTAAACCCCAAACCAAACGCGAACGTTTAGTTTAATTTCCTCTCTTCATGGGCCACTTCCAGGATTTTCCTAACGTTGACCAGCAAACTTTCTTCGTTAATCGGCTTGTCCAGGTATCCTTCCGGTGGTCGCACTGGCCGGTCATAGATCAGCCGGCGGAGCTCCGGTTTACCGGTAATGATACAGACGCGGGTAGCGGCAAGCTCTGGATTTTTCCTTAATTCTTCAAAAACATAAGCCCCATTTTTCCCAGGCATAGAAAGATCCAAAGTAATCAAGTCGGGTTTTTCCTGCCGGGCTAAATCCAAGGCTTGTTCCCCATCGCTGGCCTGCACCACGGTCGCCCCTTGATCTTCGAAGACCGCAGAAAGAAAAGTCAGAATATCTGGTTCATCATCCACCACCAGGATCTTGTACCCTCTCAGGATCAAGACCTCGACGGGCGCGACAACCTTTTCTTCGACCACCACAGCATTGGACACCAGGTTGACCATCTGGGTAACCTTCATCCCCAGCTTGTAATGGCGGATCAAGTCGGTCAGGGCATCCACACAGTTGTGGCAGGTGGTGACTACCGTTTTGGCTTCCGTGGCCTGCAACTGGTCGGCTTTGACTTTGGCGGCCTTGAGCCGGAGAGGCGTATATTCAGACATGGACATGGCCCCGCCGCCCCCTGAACAGCAATAGTTCTCCGCCCGGTTCGGATACATTTCGCGAAAATCAGTCACCACGAGGTTCAGGAGTTCTCTCGGTTCTTCGAAAAATCCGCAGCTGCGGGCGTTATTGCAGGAGTCGTGGAAAGTGACGGGAAGATCGTTCTTGTTTCTATCCACCTTGATTCGCCCTTCCTTGATGTAGCGGAGCATGGTCAAAACGGAGCTCTCCATCGCGAAAGGAGTATCCATCCCCGTCCAATTCGGGCCTTCACAACGCGCCGACCGGTATCCATGACCGCATTCCGATAATACCAATTTTTTGCCCCGGAGTTCAATAACCTTCTCGAAGAGCCTGCGAACCACGGTGTTGGCCAGCTCATCATCTCCGGAGAAAAAGCCGAAGTTGGTGATGTCCCAACCGTCACTGGCCATAGTCCAGTTCTCCCCCGCCAGATAAAAGATTCTGGCGGCATCGGAAACGGTACGGGGATCATACTTAATCTCCCGGGGGTTGATGGCATAAACCACATCGGCGTCCATCTTATCGATCGGGATCCGGGCTACAGGATCCCCCATCTCTTTTTCTAATTCATCGGACAACCATTCCAGGGTCTCCAGGTAGTCTTCCTTGAGAACCCCCATCTGATTCCCGATCTCCCACTGGTCTTTGCTTACTGCGGCCAGGCCTTCGGGCATAATGCCTACGGAGGTCAAAAGTCCTCGGGCCATGCGGTTGAGGGTGGCAAAATCAACACCCATCGGACAGTTGATCGAGCACCGCCGGCAGTTGGTGCACTTGCCAAAAACAATATCTTTCAACTTTTCCAATTCTTCATCTACGTAGAGGTCTTGCGCCTTAACCCACCAGGGAAAAATCCGGCCGGTCCAATCGAAATGTCGTTTGAAGATCTTCCGGATCTGGTCAGCCTTGTAGGCCGGGGCGAACGTCGGATCATCCGGATTAGCCAGAACGTAATGGCATGATTCCGTACACATGCCACAATGGACACAAGCAACCAAAGAGCCGACCACTTGGCGGTTGAGCTTCTTGCCCATTCTTTCGATGACTTTTTTTACTTTGTGGGATCTCGCTTTTTCCAACATTATTTCTCCTGAAGATCAGTTTCCGGTCATGGCTAAACCTTATTCGGCTTCGGCTGGGGGCCTCGTTTGATGGGATAAACCCCCCGGTACCCCATACTCTTGCCGAAATAGTAACGGGTAAAGGGGTAATAGAGATAATGGGAGATTTTGCTGAAAGGTACATAGACCAGGAAAAAGGCGGTCATGATGAAATAGATAAGCAAAGGTCCTTCCCCTTGATCCGGACGGTTAGGAGCAGCCCCAATGGAAACAAAGAGCCAGACCATGAGGAGCAAGAGAGAAAAGATATCGTCCGGAGTGCTGATCTGACGGATATAGGGATTGGTCAGCCGCCGGTATAGCCGGTAACATCCGATTAAACAGCCTGCGGCAAATAGTCCTTGCAGGCCTCGAACCAGAACCATGGGTTTTATCAAACCGGGGGCATAAGGAATGATAAAGGACATGGTAATGGAAGCCGCGACCGCCAGGTGAAAAAGCACGAACTGCGCATAAAAGAATAATTTTTGCCGCGTGCTTTCCATGGCCCAGGGCATGGCAATATTTCCCCAGGAATAGATGATCCCTTTAAAGGAAGATGTATCGGGTGAACCAGTGGGAGCCTGCCGTTCCTGCCCGGGTTTGAAGCGCAAAAGCCAGCGGATGCGCAGAATATAGACAATGCCCATAAAAGTCAGGGCCATTATTTGCAGATCATCGGCAACGAAACGGAGCGTCCCGCTCATCATTTCCTCCTAAATTTTCTACCTTCATATCATCCAATCCCAAAAGCCCAGTCCGCTATCGGAAAAACTTGCGCCGGCGAGAAAAACCAATGTTTCTTGGACTCTTGTGGGCTTCGCTGGTTATAGTAATTTTTTTATCTGGTCTTGAAAAGGTTTCAACTCCCGGGAGTCTTTTAAACAAAAAATTATCTCCCGTAGTTCGGTAGGATTCTCTAAGTATTTCTTCACCGCCCCCAAAGTCTCCCGGGCACATACCTCCGGAGGAATCCCGTAAAAGCCTACTCCCATGGCGGGAAAAGCTAAACTTTGGACTCCATTCTCCTCTGCCCTGCGCAAGGCATTGAGCATGGTGCTCCGGAGTTTTTCTTCCAGGTTTTCTTCCTGGAACCTGGGCCCTATGGCATGGATGATGTACCGGGCTTCCAGGTTTCCCCCCGACGTGACCACCGCGTCCGTGGTCTGGGCCGTACCCAATTTTTTCAGCTCCTCCTGAATCTTAGGGCCTCCCCGGGCGGCAATCGCTCCGCCGAATCCGGAACCCAACAACAGGTCCGGCCGGGCATAGTAGACGAAGGCCTCAATTTGCAGGTCGATGATATCTCCCTTTATTAAACGGATCACACTCTGTTTCACTTTCAGCTCATCCGCCATTTTCAAACTCCCTATTCAAGAATGAACCTAAGAGGCCTCATAAAATTGATTTCCATGAATCCCAAAACCGTGGTAATGAATTGAGGGGAACAAACGGCTGGGGTAAGATAGGGTCACGCATTCCGCTGTAGCTTTTTTTCTAAGTAAAGCCCATTTTTCCTTTCAAGATCTAATAAAATATATAATACAAAAAAGGTCAAATTTCAATGACAAAATTGATTGGGCTTAGAAAAGAATACTGCAAGGGAAAAAATATTTTTATATTGTCCAGACAACGCAAAAGCACTACCATCTATGTTGCATCATCAATATGCAGGAGGCCGAAAGATGAAGAACGGCTTTTGCCTGACGGCATTTTTATTTTGGTGGATTTTGGGGGTAGGAGGCGTTGACCAACCCCAGGCTGCATCGCCGGTTAGTGAAAATACGGAGGCATGTCTCGGCTGCCATGCTACAGTCACCCCGGGAATCGTATATGACTGGCGAAGAGGTAATCACTCCACGGGCACCCCAGAAGAAGCCTTGAAAAAGGGCCCAAAAGCCAAAAAGGTTTCTTCAGAAAAGATCCCTGATAAATTAAAGGAAACGGTCGTTGGGTGCGCTGAGTGTCACACTTTGAATCCGGCAAAGCATAAAGATTCCTTCGACCACAACGGGTTTAAAGTTCATGTGGTTGTCTCGCCGGAAGATTGCGCTACCTGTCATCCTGCGGAAGTCAAACAATATAGCCTGAATATCATGTCCCATGCCCATGGCAATCTCATGAACAATCCTCTTTATCGCCAACTGGCTGACTCGATAAATGGGATGCAGTCCTTCCAGAAAGGGCGGATCGTCCTAAAACCTCCCGATCAGGAGACCGAGATGGATTCTTGTCTTTTTTGTCATGGCACGGAAGTGAAGGTCCAGGGTCTTAAAGCGAGGGATACGAATATGGGCAGAATGGAATTTCCTGTCCTGGCAGGCTGGCCCAATCAGGGGGTTGGCCGGATCAACCCCGATGGAAGTAAGGGTTCCTGTACGGCCTGCCATACCCGCCATCAATTCTCCATGGAAATGGCCAGGAAACCCCATACCTGCTCCGAATGCCACAAAGGACCCGACGTTCCTGCGTATGGTGTCTATCAGGTCAGCAAGCATGGAAATCTTTATTCCTCTATGGGTAAGGAATGGGATTTCCAGGCGGTCCCCTGGACAGTTGGAAAGGATTTTTCCGCACCGACTTGCGCTGTCTGCCATGTCAGTCTGATCGTCAACGAGGTCAATGAAGTAGTGGCCGAGCGGACGCATCAGATGAATGACCGGCTTCCCTGGAGAATCTTTGGCCCCATCTATGCTCACGCCCACCCCAAGTCTCCGGATACGGCCGTTATCAAGAACAAGGCTGGATTGCCACTGCCCACCGAACTTTCCGGAGAACCGGTTTCTCAATACCTGATTGATGCCAGGGAACAGGAAAAAAGGCGAAACGCTATGCAAGATATATGTCGCACCTGCCACAGCGATGGATGGGTCCAAGGTCATTTTACGCGTTTTGAAAACACCCTCAAAACCACCAACGAGATGACCCGAGCCGCCACGGAAATCCTTTTGACAGCCTGGAAGACTGGGGCGGCCAAAGGCCCGGCTCAAAACGACAGCATCTTCAATGAGGCCATCGAGAAAAAATGGGTGGAACAATGGCTCTTCTATGCCAACTCCACCCGCTTCGCTTCAGCCATGGCCGGAGCGGATTACGGTGTCTTTGCCAACGGCCGCTGGCATATGAGCAAAAATCTTCAAGAAATGATGGAATGGCTGCATTCAAAATTGCGGAAGACGCCGGCAGCTAAGAACAAACAGCTTGTCAAACCCTAACTAACAACTAAAAAACCGGGAAATCGTAGAGCCTTTCCTCTGCATCAATGACCTTAGAATCATTCATACAAACCTATGGTTATCTGGCTCTCCACCAAACTGCCTTGATTCTTGGATTCCGCTTCCTTTATGGCCTGCGCACAATAACCCCCTTTGCTCTCGGCATGAGTCGGGTACGGAGGGGTTATTTCTTCCTCCTTAACACCCTGAGCGCCCTGGTTTGGGCAACGGCAGTGGGGACCGGGGGCTACCTCTTTGGCAATGTTCTCAGGATTATTATGGTTGACATCAAGCGTTACGAGCTCGAAGTCTTCGGCGCAATCGCCATCATAGGAGGATTGATCTGGGGGATTTATTTTTACCGGTCTAAGAGAACCACGAAAAGAAACGATAAAAAGGAAATATAAGGCTGCAATCATGGAAATGGAGGGTGAATTTTTTCTTTGACGGCGGGGCGATAAAGGGTGGGGCATCCGATAGGAAGTGATAAATTATGAAAGTCAAGATTGGGTCTAACAGGTACTGCCAAGTTTAGCATCGATTTTTTCTTGAAGTCAATGATTGACAGGTTCTATTAAAAGGCGTACATTCCTTTCTGTAATAAATAGGGAAAATAAATAAACAGGTATCTGCACCACAGTTAGCCGGCGAAGCATGATGCCATAGTAATTCGCATTAAACTGCTATGAAATTAAGAGGAAAGGAGGGCAAAATGGACACTTTTGTCGTGGAAAAAGTGATTGAGCAATTAAAAACTTTGCCTAATGAATTACAGTGGCGGGTGCTGGAGTTCACTCGTGCGCTGGCACTTTCCACTCCTCATGGTATCCCCGGCCAACAAATGCTTCGTTTCGCGGGCGCTATACCGTTGGATGACGTATATCTAATTCGCGAAGCGATTGAACAATATTGCGAGCAGGTTGACGCTAATGAATGGTAGATATCTGCTGGATACTAATATTATAATTGCTCTATTTGCAGACGAGGGGGGAGTCAAAGACAATCTCGCGAAGGTTGATGAGGTCTTTGTTCCTAACATTGCGATCGGCGAACTGTGCTTCGGAGCGCGGAAATCAGGACGGGCAAGAGAAAATCTGGCTCGCATCGACGAATTTGCAGCCGATAACGTCGTGCTTGGATGTGATACCAACACAGCTCGTCGCTACGGCGAAATCAAGGATGCATTACGCCTCAAAGGTTATCCTCTTCCAGAAAATGACATTTGGATTGCGGCTATTGCGTTTCAGTATGATCTAACACTGATTACGCGCGACAAACACTTCAATGAAATTGAGAACCTGAAGGTGATAATCTGGTGAACAATCGGTGCGGGCTAACTGAACGAAAGGTAATAAGTATTGAAAGAAAATCCTTTTTGATGTGCAATTCATCGTATAGATAATTGTAGTGCCTGTTTGCCTAATTCTTCCTGAATTCCTCAAAGTTTATGATTTGGTAATTTGTAGGTGTACTCGTTAGTCATGGCCTTCTCTGACATTGCCTGTCAGGTCAAATCTTGATTTTCTTGGTTAAATCTTGTGGTATGAAAATAAAACGATCCCAGCTTTAAAAAGCCTCTTCGTCGAACCTGATCATAGGCTTTTTCATATCGGCCATAGCGTTGACGATCAGCTCGACCAAGCCGCCAT
>ENA-OVNE01000029-OVNE01000029.1-marine-sediment-metagenome-genome-assembly--contig:-NODE-29-length-12434-cov-2.511694_pt1 | contig 12434 bp, 9 predicted proteins | sample MGYA00250109_ERZ650190 | MGnify/ENA primary metagenome ERZ650190 (study PRJEB26730, sample SAMN04396784) | marine sediment metagenome | isolation source: Baltic marine sediment | place: Denmark...
GAGGCACAAATCGGAAAAATCCCTTTTAACGTCTTGACTTCGGACAGTGTCTTTTGAAGATCTCCAATCAATTTCTCTCTTTCCTTCTCCGCCTGTTTGCGCTCGGCGAAAAGTTGGGCATTGGCAATCGCTCCGGCAATCTGAGTACCAACTTTTTCAGCAAGCCTCAGATCCCCTTCCGAATAGGCATTTGGCTTGGTTGATTGCAGGTTCAAAACACCGATCACTTTATCCCTGGAAATTAAAGGGATCATCATTACCGATCGAATTCCAGCCCTAAAAACTGGTAAGAGACCGGGAACCTGTTCTGCTACCTCGTTTTCGTCCTCCGTCTTAATGATCAAGCCCGATTTTGCCTGTTCAGCCTTTTCAGTAGCTGAGCCGGCCAGCGGGAAGACTTCCCCCGGATGGCGGCTTCGAATTTTTATTCCCGAGGCATAGACGGTGGAGGCGGTGCGGTCCTCAGGATTAATAATGGTAAACGCAGTCCGGTCAACAGGAAAAAGTTTTTGCACTTCTTCCGTGAAGCGTTCATATATTCCTTCGATATCCAACGTAGAACTGATAATGCGCCCAATCTCGGCTAAGGCCGCAGCCTCTTTGGCCAAACGCCTCGCCTCCTCCTCACTTCTTCGCGCTGCTTCCTCTGCCTGCATGCGTTCTATATAAAGCTGAGCGTTGGCAACAGCGCCCGCAATCTGGGATGCAATACTCTCGGCTAACCTCACGTCCTGATCCGTATAAGCCTGCGTCTTGGTGGTTCGCAAACTCAGGACTCCTATAACCCGATCTTCCGCAATCAAGGGGACCAGGATGGCCGATCGAATTCCAGCCTCAAAATTGGGCAAAAACTTTGGGAACCGAGCTACCCACTCCTCTATTTCCTTTACGTCCTTTGGTTGGATGAGCAGCCTCGACTTTGTGCGCATACATTCTGCAGTAGCCGTACCGGCTAAGGGAACATATTCCCCAGCCCGGCGATTGGGGACGTCAATCCCGGCCACATAGCGCACAAAGCTGTCATCTTCCTGGGGACCTCTGAGGTTGATCATAATGCGGTCGAAAGGGATGAGTTTCGTCACTGCCTTGGAGAAGCGCTCAAAGACCTCGTCAATGTTAGGTGTTGAGCCGATGATGCGTCCAATTTCCGCCACTAACCCATTCTCCTGCGCCAGCCGTTTAGCCTCCTCTTCACTGCGCCGTAATGTTTCTTCCATCTGTTTACGCGCTGTAATGTCGCGGGCAACGGAATGAAAACCAACAACCTTTTCCCCTTCAAACATCAACGAAGAATTTTGCCCGAGCCATATGACCTCACCAGATCTGGAGAGAATAGGAAATTCTACGTAAATCGTTGCTTTCCTTTCGCGAAACTGATTGATGTAGATCTCCGAGAGCCTCTGGCGGTGATCAGGATGAATGATTTCCGGGTAATTGAGTTGTTTAATTTCTTCCAGGGAAGTACCCGCAGCTTTCAGGGCAGCAGTATTGGCGAAGGTGAATTTCCCATAGATGTCGGTTGTATGGATAATCTCCGAGGCGCTCTCCACAACTTCTTTATATCTCTTTTCAGATTCTCGGAGTGCCTCCTCGATCTGCTTGCGCTCGGTGATATTACGCAAAAATACAAACATCCGGTCAATTTCCTTCCTGTAATTAACACTGACCTCAACGTCAACAATTCTGCTATCTTTACACCTTTGACGCGTTTCAAAACGGTCCCCACCCGTCTCCCTTATTTTCTGGATGCGTTGCGCAGTTTCTTCTGGTTTTTCTATAGCTTCAATATCTGATATTCTCATTTTCAGTAGTTCGTCACGGCTATAACCTATCAAACGACAATAGGCATCATTTACATCCAAAAAGTTCCCTTGAATATCTGCAATCCAAAAACCGTCCATCGCAGTACTAATAATAGTTTGATATTCTTTTTCGGCCTGCTTGCACTCCGCTTCTATTTTTTCCATTTTAGCAACCTGTTGGCGCATTGTTGCCAATTCATGAATGAACTGCTCTTTTGTCATATTTCATGTTATTTATCTCCTAAAATAGACCATAACTTATCCTTACTCAAAATCACTGAATCATCCCACTCCCTTAAAAAAACCCCGTATCTCGGCCATCAAGAAATGGGGTTTTATTTTCTCCGGGCCCTATGCCACCCTCTGGGTTAAAGGATTTTTGTAAGTGATGGATTCAAGAAGATCGTAAACAAATTCCTTCTGAAATTTAATACAAACGCATTAATTTTTTTTACCGCCATCCGACTCCCCCGCACCCCATCCCTCTCCCCCAGGTCGGGGAGAGGGGAAGGGTGAGGGGTTTAATCCAATGCTTTTTTGACCAGTCGTTCCCATTCCCGGTCCACGGTTTCCTGGATGGTGTGCACCTCGTCGTCTGTAAGATGGGCAAACCGGCCCTGGAGGCGGAGGTATTCGTCAACCGGCAGATTCTTGGGGTCCACGTTGATGTTATATCGTTCACCATCTTCCACTTCGTAAAGCGGGAAGACTTTGGTGTGTACGGCCAGGCGGGCGATCTTTACTGCCAGGGAAGAGGCCGCCTTCCAGCCGGTTGGACAGGGGGAAAAAATATGGATGAATTTGGTCCCCCGGATGGATTTGGCTTTGACGATCTTGCGCATCATGTCTTCGGGAAAGGCTACGGAGCAAGTGGCGGCATAAGGGATGCGGTGGGCGGCCATGATCTCTACCATGTTTTTTTTGGGTTGGCTTTTGGGGTGATTGGCCGGGGTTGTTGTTGTCCAGGTGCCGAAAGGCGTGGCTGAACTTCTCTGAATCCCCGTGTTCATGTAAGCTTCATTGTCGTAGCAGAAGTAGATAATGTCATCGTTCCTCTCGGCTGCCCCGGAGAGAGCCTGAATACCGATGTCAAAAGTGCCGCCATCCCCCGCCCAGGCGGCCACGGTGGTCTCCGTGTCACCGCGCATTTCCAGCCCCGCCTTGATACCCGAGGCAGTGGAAGCTCCCGTCTCAAAGGCCGTATGAATCACGGGCACCTCGACGGCACTATAAGGAAAGGGTCCGGCAAGGATCGACCAGCAGCATGCCGGTATGGCCAGGATGGTTTTTTCTCCCAGGGCTTTTAAGGCATAGCGCATGGACATCGTCGCCCCGCACCCCGCGCAGGCCAGGTGGCCTGCGTACATCAATTCTCGGCGCTCATACATAGCAAACTCCTTGAATTTAAGATTTTAGATTCCAGATTTGAGATTTCCTCGAAAAGGGCAAGAACAGAATAAAGAAATCTTCAATTTTCAATCCTACGGCCCGTTTCTCATCCCCACCCAGACACTATGCTTTTCCGGTTGGGAGCGTTTATAGGTCTGATAAACCACGTCGTTCAATACTTGCGGCGTTACGTCCCTTCCGCCCAACCCGGCGATGTAACTGAAGATGGGCGGCCGAGTCTTTTCATTACAAAAGGCGGCATTCAGCTCATGGGCAAAAATTCCTCCCACCCCGAAAGAAACGTTCCGGTCCACCACCGCCACCTTTTCTACATCCCGCAGCACGGCATAAAGTTCTTCTTGAGGGAAAGGGCGAAACAAGCGCACTTTCACCATGCCCACCTTCCGCCCTTTTTGCCGCAAAGCGTCCACGACGACACGGGCCGTGCTGGCGATGGCCCCGGAGGTAACCAGGATCAAATCCGCCCCATCGCACCGGTACGCTTCAATCAGCCCGTACTTCCTGCCAAAGGATTGGCCGAATTCCTCGTCCACCCGCCGGCTGACCTCCTTGCCCTGGAGCATGGACTGCTGGATCTTGTATCGAAATTCCATAAAATATTCGGGAGGAGTCAGGCAGCCGAAAGAATAGGGCTTCTTGGGATCCAGGCGAAATTCGGGTTGATACCGGGGCAGAAAATCATCCACCCGTTTTTGCTCCGGGATTTCAACGGGCTCCGCCGTATGCGAAAGGAAAAAGGCATCCAGGTTTAACATGACCGGTAAGTGGATCTCCTCGGCAATTTTGAAGGCCTGGATCGTGGTGTCCAGGACCTCCTGATTGCTCTCACAATAAAGCTGCAACCAGCCGGTATCCCGCTGGGAGAGGCTGTCGGTCTGCTCACCCCAGATGTTCCAAGGGGATCCCAAGGCCCGGTTGACGTTGGCCATGACGATGGGCAGACGCGCCCCGCTGGCCCAGTGGAGCATCTCGTGCATCAAGGCCAATCCCTGCCCTGAAGTAGCCGTGAAAGTTCGCACCCCGGCCGCCGAGGCTCCGACGCAGCAAGCCATGGCCGAGTGCTCCGATTCCACCGGGATAAATTTTGCTTTTAGCCTGCCGTCCGCGCAGAGGACCGATAGTTCTTCGACGATGGTCGTCTGGGGAGTGATCGGATAAGCCGGGATCACTTCGGCCCGGGCCAACATCACCCCCCAGGAAACGGCATGGTTACCCACCATAATCTTCTTCATTTTATTTCCTCCTCCATAACCATGGCATTTCGGGGGCACTCCTCCACGCAGATGCCACATCCCTTGCAGTGTTCATAGTCTATGACGTTGGACGCATCCTCTCCTTGTTTCAGGATGGCCACATCGGGGCAGAGGATGTAACAGTTGTCGCAGAGGTTGCAGACGCCGCAGTTGAAACAACGATTGGCCTCTTCCACGGCCGTCTCCTCGGAAAATCCCAGGTTGACCTCCTCGAAAGATCCGATCCGTTTAGAGACTTGGGCTTTGGACATTCTTTTACGTTTCTTATAATCGAAATAATCCAGGTTCAAATCTTTCAGGCGTACCGTTTGGGAACTGATGGGAAGGCGATCTTTTTCGTCCTGCAGGTATCGTTTCATCGATAAACTGCCGCGCTCGCCAATACGGACGGCGTCAAAGAGACCATCCCATTTTTCCTTCTTCAGGAAGCAATCGATAAAGATAGCCGCCCTCTTCCCGGAGCCGATGGCATGTACCACTGTGTGGGGTTGATGGATCATATCGCCGCCAGCGAAAACCCCTTTTTGCTTAGTCCCTCCCCGCTCATCGGTCAGAATGACGTTTTCTTTCACCCCTAATTTCTTAGGGATAGAGGAAAGATCTGCTTCTTCGCCGATGGCCGCGATGACTTGATCAACTTCCACAAAAAAGTTAGAGCCTTTGATGCCCACCGGCCGTCGGCGGCCATCCTCATCCGGTGGCCCCAGCCGATTCTTCATGCATTCCAGCTTACTTACCTTTCCGTTTTCGGCAATCACTTGCAGGGGTGAGACCAAATAGGAAATTTCAATGCCTTCTTCTTCGGCCTCTAAAATTTCTGCGGGAAAGGCGGGCATTTCTTCCCGTGTCCGGCGATAAAGGATAAATGGTTTGGTCCCCAGGCGTAAAGCCGAGCGGGCAGCATCGATAGCCGTATTCCCCCCGCCGATCACAGCCACTTTTTTTCCCAGGGGCATTTCTTTACCCAGGTTAACGTTCTTTAAAAATTCGACTCCGCTCATTATACCTTCGGCCTCTTCCCCGGGAATTCCCAAACTTTTACTGCGGTGGTTGCCCATGGCCAGGAAGATGGCCTGGTATTCTTTTAATTCCTTCACCAGGAACTCTCCCCCCAGACGGGCATTGACCTCCGCTTTCACCTCCAGCTCCAGGATCTGGTCGATTTCTTCCTCCAGCACTCTCTTGGGCAATCGATATTCAGGAATTCCTACGCGGAGCATTCCTCCCAGGACGGGCAGAGCCTCGAAGACCGTGACGCCGTAACCCAGGCGGGCCAGGTGATAGGCGCAGGTCAAACCTGCAGGCCCGGAGCCAACGATGGCTACTTTCTCCTCCCGCCTTTCCCGCCTCAGCAACGGTTTCCTTCCCTGCCGGGAGGCAACATCCGCCATGAAGCGCTCTAAGGCATTAATGGAAATGGCTTCATCGAACTCTCCGCGGTTGCAGGAAGATTCGCAGGGATGGAAACAGACTCGCCCGCAAACCGCCGGGAAAGGATTCTCCTCCTTAAACAAATCCCAAGCCTGTAAAACTTTGCCTTTGCCGATCAGGACCATCGCTCCTTCAATGTCTTGGCCTGCGGGACACCCTTCGTTGCAAGGAGAAATCTTATTTTCAAACCGCGGGCGCAGGTATCGCCAGCTTCCGGTCTTATTCCAGGCCATCGAACCAAAGGTAATGGGCAAATAAGGCAAATCCTCTTCACGTTTAAATATGATCTGTTCGGACATAATCGCTCCTTAAAGACAGTAACGAGTTCGGAGTTTCCAATTCTTTGTTTTTTGTCTTTTACTACGAACTCCGAACTCTTATTGACTTTCGCATAAATAATGGAACAGACATTGGCATCGCGGTAAACCCCCTCACCTTTATCCTCTCCCCCGTAGTCGGGGGAGAGGGGAGGGTGAGGGGGGCGAAATACGTTACTCAATGTTCCATTACTTTTGCGAAGCTTAATAATGTTTAACCACAGAGAACCCATTGCGATATAGCCGCAACCTTCAGGTTGCGCCATTGGCGCAAGCTAAAGCCTGTGCGGCTATCGTTTATGGTTTGTAATGGTATTTTGGAATCTCTCTATGAGTGGTATAGAGGATGCCGAGAACAGGCATGAACTCGAAAACCGTAACTCGCAACGAGTTTTCTGGTTTTCTGTGTTCTCTATGGTTTCGTTGTTTCTCGAATCGTCCTCCGTCAAACGGCCACTCCCAATTCTTCCGGACTACCAATCCTCCCCAGGATGGCCGAAGCTGCTGCCACAGCCGGATTAGCCAGATAAACCTCGCTCTCCGGATGGCCCATCCGCCCCACGAAATTGCGATTGGTCGTGGTCACAGCGCGCTCCCCCTTGCTTAAGATGCCCATATACCCACCCAGACAGGGACCACAGGTCGGGGTGCTGATGACCGCCAGGGCGTCCAGAAAGATTTCGAACAGGCCTTCTTTCAAAGCTTGCCGGTAGATCTCCTGGGTCGCCGGGATGATGATCAGCCGCGTATAAGGTGCTCGTTTCCTCCCTTTGAGAACACGGGCCGCTGTGCGCAAGTCTTCCAAACGGCCGTTGGTACAAGAACCGATGACCGTCTGATCGATGGCCACATTGCCCACCGCACTGATGGGCCTGACATTGGAGGGCAGATGGGGGAAGGCTACCTGAGGTTCAATCCGGGTGACATCGATATCCAAGGTTTGAATGTACTTGGCCTCGCCATCGCTATAGTGAAATTTATAGGGGCGTTTGGCCCGGCTTTGCACGTATTCTTTGGTTAATTTATCGGGAGCTATAATCCCATTTTTTCCTCCGGCCTCGATCGCCATGTTGGCCATGGTCAGGCGACTATCCATGGAGAGATTGGCAATGGCCTCCCCGGTAAATTCCATTGCCTGGTATAAAGCCCCGTCCACGCCTATCTTGCCGATGGTGTAAAGGATCAGATCTTTCCCGTCCACCCAGGGGCGGCGCTTCCCCTGGTAGATTATTCTGATGGTTTCAGGCACCCGAAACCAGGCCTCGCCAGTAATCATGGCCGCAGCAAAATCCGTAGAGCCCACGCCCGTGGAGAAAGCGCCCAGCGCCCCGTAGGTACAAGTATGGCTGTCCGCCCCGATGACGAGGTCGCCGGGCAGGACAAGCCCTTGTTCGGGGAGCAGGGCATGTTCGATGCCCATTTCTCCTACTTCATAATAATGGGTTAAATTCTGTTCTCGGGCAAACTGGCGCATGAACTGGCATTGCTGGGCCGACTTAATGTCTTTGTTCGGAACGAAATGATCGGGAATGAGTACGACTTTGTCCGGATCAAAAACTTTCGTGGCCCCGGCCCGGCGGAATTCCTCGATGCCGATGGGCGCGGTAATGTCATTGCCCAGAACCAAATCGACCCGGGCGTTGATCAGTTGCCCGGGTTCGACTTCCCGGAGGCCGGCATGTTCGGCCAGAATCTTTTCGCTAATGGTCATCGGTCGAATCATTTTCAAACTCCCTTGATACGCTTTTGGTACTCTAATTTATTCAGTCCATTGACATAAGCTTTGGCCGCAGCCATGATGATATCGGTATGGGCCCCTTGCCCGGTGACCCGGATTCCTTCTTCTTCCAGGATCACCATAACCTCCCCCTGGGCATCCGTACCGCCGGTGATGGCGTTGACCAAAAACTTGAGTAGGTGACTTTTGGTCTTGGTAATCCTGGAGATCGTTTTGTAGGCCGCATCTACCGGGCCATCCCCAAATCCCGCCTCCTGATAGAGTTTCCCTCCGATCTCGATCTGAACCGTGGCTGTGGGTACCGTTACCGAACCGCTGACCACGGTGAGGTTGACCAATTTGAATTGGTCGGGAATGCGCAGAATTTCATCGGCAATAATAGCTTCCAGGTCTTCATCGAAGACCTGTTTCTTTTTATCGGCCACTTCCTTGAAGCGCTGGAAGGCCTGGTTCAGGTGGGCCTCGTTGAGTTCATAGCCCAGGGTCTTAATCCTCTCCCGGAAAGCATGGCGGCCCGAGTGCTTACCCAGAACCAGAGTGGAATGGGAGATGCCTACGGATTCCGGGCGCATAATTTCATAAGTGGTCTTCTCCTTCAGGACTCCATCCTGGTGGATGCCGGCTTCATGGGCAAAGGCGTTAGCGCCGACGATGGCTTTATTGGGGGGGACGAGGATACCCGTAATGCCGGAGAGGAGTCGGCTTGTTGGGTAGATCTGCTCGGTTACGACTCCAACCTGGTAGGAAAAGAAATCGCGCCGCGTCTTCAAAGCCATAACGATCTCTTCCAAGGAAGCATTTCCGGCCCGCTCCCCGATTCCATTAATGGTGCACTCCACCTGGCGGGCACCATTTTCCACAGCCGCCAGGCTGTTGGCTACGGCCATTCCCAGATCGTTGTGGCAGTGAACGGACAGGATGGCTTTATGGATGTTTTTCACTTTTTGGCGGAGAAATGTAATCAGTTTTCCGTATTCCGTGGGGATGATGTAACCCACAGTGTCCGGGATGTTGACGATGGTGGCGCCGGCTTCGATGGCCGCCTCGACGACCCGAGCCAGATATTCCGGGTCTGAGCGAGTTGCATCCTCCGCGGAAAATTCTACTTCCTGGGTATACCGCTTGGCGTAAGCCACGGCCCGGCCCGCTTCTTCCAAAACTTCCTCGCGGCTCTTGCGCAGCTTATATTGTAGATGAATATCCGAGGTAGCGATGAATACATGGATGAGCGGATTGCGGGCATATTTCAGAGCCTCCCAGGCCCGGTCGATGTCTCCCGGCGTTGTTCGGGACAAGCCGGCGATTTGCGGCTCCTGGACCTCCTGGGCAATGCGTTTAACCGATTCGAAGTCTCCCGGCGAGCTACTGGGAAAACCCGCTTCGATCACATCCACGTTCAAACGCTCGAGTTGGCGGGCAAGCATTATTTTTTCATCCAGATTCATGCTGGCGCCTGGGGACTGCTCCCCATCGCGCAGCGTGGTATCGAAGATACGAATTTTCTCCATGGCTGAAACCCTCTTTTAACTGCAAAAAATGATAACAGACTGCTCCTCTGTCTCCTGGGTTTGCATTTCTCCTCGCCCTTTCGAATTAAACGGCTTTTTCCTCCGGCAAAAGAGGCCTGGACGCACGCCGGTGGCGGAGGAATATGATGGCCATGATAGGGCCAGAGATGGCATAGATCAGAAAGAGGCCAAAGAGAGTGTATTCGGGTTCGTAGGCCACAACAATAATCAGCAGAATGGCGATCACCAGCCAGCGAAAAGGTTTACGACGGAAGAGCTCGATGTCCTTGAACCCATAATACTTCACCGTACTCACCATTAAAAAAGCCAAAATATAAGTGGCGATGAGGACCGTCAGGTGTTTACTGACCCCTGTATCGCCCAGCTTGTAAAAGACCAGGATACCCGTGGCGATCAGACCGGCCGCTGCCGGTATCGGCAGGCCGCTGAAATAGCGGCTTTCCACTGTATTCACCTGAATGTTATAGCGGCCCAGGCGCAGGGCTCCACAGACCACGTAGAGAAAAGCAGCCAGCCAACCCAAACGCCCAAAAGACTCAAGGGCCCAGGCGAAAACCAGCATACCCGGGGCGACGCCAAAGGCGATGACGTCGGCCAGGGAGTCAAATTCTACGCCGAAGCGGCTGGTCGTATTCGTATAGCGGGCAACCCTCCCATCCATTCCATCCAATAGGCCGGAAATCAAGATGAAGATGGCCGCTGCGTAAAAATCTTCTTGCAGGGTACGGAGGAGCGAAAAAAAACCACAAAAAAGGCTGGTGGCGGTGAAGAGGTTGGGGAGAATATAAATCCCCTTGCGCATGCTGTCGATTTTTTTTCTGCGTTCCTTCTTCTCCCGCCTCATATTAAGACCCCTAATATCGTTTGCCCGCCAAAAACTTTTTGGCCAATCTGGGCCTGAACGCGGGTGTTGGCGGGTAAATAGACATCGACCCGGGACCCGAAGCGGATCATTCCGAATCGGCAACCCCGTTCCACCACGTCTCCCTTCTTAACCCAACAGACAATCCGACGAGCGATTAAGCCGGCGATTTGGACGAACAACAAGCGCGTTCCATCCGGAGCTTCCATCAGCAGGGCATTCTGCTCATTCACAGTGGAAGCTTTATCTAAGTTGGCCCGGATAAATTTTCCCGTTTGATAGGAGGAATCGATAATGCGCCCAGTCAGAGGGATACGGTTTACGTGGACATTGAAAAGGGACATGAAGATGCTCACTTTGAGGGTTGGCCCTTTCAGCAAGTGTTCTTCCCAACAAGGTTCTACCTTGATGATTTTCCCGTCGGCTGGCGAAAGAACGGCCTTCTCTCCCGGAGGAATGGATCGCTCTGGGTCCCGGAAAAAGTAGATAACAAAAAGGGTGAGGAGAGAGAAAACCCCCACTAAGGCCGTAAAGCACAGAATCCAAAGGATCAAAGAGAGGGTGGCCAAGGGGAGAATGAAAATAGCCCCCTCCTTGGCCACGGGGATTCTTAGGGTGGATCGGCTCACACTTTCCCCTTGGGTTTGATCCAGGGCATCATGGCCCGTAATTCCTTACCGACTTTTTCGATGAGATGCTCGGCTTCTTCCTTCTTCCGGGCATTGTAGATGGGCCGCCCGGCCTGATTCTCCAGGATCCAGTTTTTGGCGAAGGTGCCATCCTGAACGTCGCGGAGGAGTTTCTTCATGGTCTGGCGGGTTTCCTGGGTAATAACCTTGGGGCCAGCATAATAGTCCCCGTACTCTGCAGTATCGCTCACGGAATAGCGCATCCAGCTGAATCCTCCCTCATAGATCAAATCGACTATGAGTTTGAGTTCATTCAGGCACTCAAAGTAGGCAATTTCGGGCTGGTATCCAGCCTCCACCAGGGTATCAAACCCGGCTTTAATCAGCTCGGTGACTCCCCCGCAGAGAACCGCCTGTTCCCCCAATAGGTCCGTCTCGGTTTCTTCTTTAAAGGTGGTCTCGATGACCCCTGCCCGCGTACAGCCGATGCCTTTGCCATAGGCCAGAGCGGTTTCCTTTGCTTTTTTCGTATAGTCCTGGAAAATCGCCAGCAGGCCGGGAACTCCGGTACCGGTCTCGAATTCCCGCCGGAGAATATGGCCCGGGCTTTTGGGGGCAATCATGATCACATCCACCTGGGGGAGAGGAACGATCTGATGATAATGAATGTTGAACCCATGGGAAAAGACCAGGGTCTTACCCGGTTTTAAATTGGGCTTAACGTCTTTTTGGTAGAGGGCAGCCTGAACATTGTCTTGGGCCAGAATCTGGATAAGGTCCCCCTGGGCGGAAACTTCCGCAGCCGTCATGGGCTTGAAACCGTGCTTCTTGGCCAAATCATAGTTCTCGGTTCCTTCCAGCTCGGCTACGATGACATCCACTCCGGAATCCCGTAAGTTCAGGGCCTGGGCGTGGCCCTGGCTGCCGTACCCGATAATGGCCACTTTTTTCCCTTGGAGTACGTTCAGGTCTGCATCTTTGTCGTAGTAAATTTTTGCCATGTAATTCCTCCTTAAAACAAGATAGTTTAACGCGTTGTTCAACTATGAAGATTTTTGCAGATCTTTTTCCCGTATCCCGCTCGCATTGGCTCCTTCTTTGCGGACCCGGGTGATCGCTACCTTTCCCGTGCGCACAATTTCCATGATGCCGATGGGAACGAGAAGGTCAATGACGGCCTGGATCTTTTTTTCATCTCCGGTAATTTCCAGGGTAAAGGATTTGGGGGAAACGTCCACCACCTTCCCCCGGAAGATGTCTACGATCCGTAGAACTTCAGCTCGCGAGGTTGTCTCGGCTGTTACTTTGATCAGGGCCATTTCCCGTTCCACATAATCAGAACCCGTAAGCTCGAGAACTTTGATCACGTTGACCAGTTTGTTCAGCTGTTTAATGATTTGTTCAACGATTTGGACGTTCCCGCGGGTGACCAGAGTCATCCGCGAAATCGACGGGTCTAAGGT
>ENA-OVNE01000030-OVNE01000030.1-marine-sediment-metagenome-genome-assembly--contig:-NODE-30-length-12069-cov-2.823299_pt1 | contig 12069 bp, 18 predicted proteins | sample MGYA00250109_ERZ650190 | MGnify/ENA primary metagenome ERZ650190 (study PRJEB26730, sample SAMN04396784) | marine sediment metagenome | isolation source: Baltic marine sediment | place: Denmark...
CACGTAGCGCGTGCCGGACTGCCCCAGTAGCAGCCCGCCGCCCTCGACGCCGACCGTCCTGGAGAGCGGCAACACCTCGCGCAAGAAGCGGCGAGTCTTATTGGCGACGTCCTCCGAGTGCGCGCTGGAGTTGAAGACGTGCCGGTTAGTGCCATCGTGGTACACCTTCGCCAGCGGGAAGTCCGTGTCCCAGTCCCAGTTGAACGAGTCGCGGGCGACCGCCTGTACCGTGCCGCCGCTGTACTCGATGCCGATGTACTTAATGCTACCCTGGGTGGTCGGCACCGTGATGTCCAGCGCTGGCCAGGTGATGAACCTCAGTGCCCCGTCGGCAGCGATGCGGATGAGCCCCTGTCCCGCGGCCACGGTGACCTGGGTGGCGTTCTTGTTCGTGACGTAGGTGGTGTCGTCCAGGATGCCGGCCGAGCCGAACCTGTTGAACCAGTCCTCGAGCGTCTCGTACGACGGGGCACCTAACTTCTGGAAGAGCACGTCATCCGCGAGCACGTCGTTCCAGGAGGGAACGGCGGAGACCGCGCCTGTGCCTGTCTGCGTCAGGAACTTCTTGGTGGTCGTAACCTGCCCCGCGAGACGCGCCCAGGCAGGGGTGGCGTTGCCGTAGGTCAAGTCACCGAGCACCGGTGAGGCTGCTAACGAGTCCGAGTGCGTGGCTGAAAGAATCGCGTGGGCCCCGGCTCCGGCGTGCGAATGCAGGGCCGATACGCCTCCATCGGTCAAGTCGATCCAGTCGGCGTCCGTCGTCTCCACCACCGCGGCGGGGAGGTCAGCGGACACGAGGGACCTAAACGTGGGGTCCGCCGCCCCGCCCGCCGCGGGGCCGGCGAACACGAGGTTCGCCGCCGCGGTGTTGAGGGTCAGGGTGTGGCCGGCGGCGTCCAGGACGGCGTCGAGCGTCGCCCCGAGGGTGATCGCGCCGCCGCCGGGCCCGTAGGAGACGCCCTGGCCGCGCCTGTTGTGGCGCCACCACTTCAGGAGCTCCTCGAGCTGCTTGGTCGGCTCCGCGGCCTCGCCCGGGTCTCCCTTGTCGCCCCTGTCGCCCTTCTCGCCGCTGACGCCGATGCCCGGGACGCCCTGTTCGCCGTCCTTGCCGTCGCGGCCGTCCTTGCCGTCGCGGCCGGGGGCGCCCCTGTCGCCTTTGATGCTGCGGCCCGGCCGTCCGTCGGCCCCCTGCAGCCCGTCCATACCAGGCGGCCCAGGCGGACCGTTTTGGTCGCCTTCGAGGACGTAGACGCCCCCCAGTCCGGGGATGTCCATTTTGGTGAGGTTCGAGTTTTCGCGCACGACGAAGCCCCTGACGGGGCCGCTCTCCCTCAGTCGGGCGAGCCGCTCCTCGATCAGCCTGCTGAGGGCCGGCGTGCGCTTGACGCTGTCCACGGGCTTCTGGTGCTAGCCGCCACCCCCCTGCGGCCTCGCCTCGAGCCCGTAGGCGCCGAGGCCGGACAGGACCGCCGACAGCATGAACGTCGACGCGTTGAACAGATCCTGCGCGCTCTTCGCGTTCGCCATCAGTTCCGACGCGACGGAGACCAGGCCGGCGGAGCCGTACGCGAAAGCCCCCGTGGTCTTCCTGGCGTACGTCGCCACCAGCGTCTCCCTGAGCTGCGCCGTCACCGCGTCGACGACGTCGTCAAACGTCTTGGCGGCCTCCGTTTGCGGCGCGGGCTTCGTCTTCTTCCCGCCTGTGCCTTTCCCCATTGCTCTGCCCTCCTTCCGAATTGCACATTTGTATTGTACCCCGTTCCCCTAGGGCGCCGGCCTGACCCAGTGCATCCCGAAGACCGTGTTGGCAAGGTCGTTCAGGTTTTGCGCGCCGACGGCGTGAGTGTGCCAAACCGTCAGCTCCACCCATTCGCCGGCGACCAGGCTTACGTCGGCGGACAGCGCCTGCGTCAGGAACTCGGTTCCTGCAGTTGAGTTTTCCGCGTGGGCGTACTCCACACCGGACTGGTCACGAATCATCGTTCCCACGCGGGGGAAGACCGCGGCAGCCCACGAGGCGCAACCCCAAACATGGTAGACCCCGGCAACAGGAGCGACGAGGCGGTGCGTGTTCGCGGCCGTGCTGTGCATGGCGTCGGTGTCATACACTTCCACGTCAAACGTCACGGCCGTCAGCGTCTCCGCGTTGGGGATGCTCTGGGTGCCACTCTTCGCGACAAAAACCGCCGGTGCGCTCCCCATAAAGATTACGACGCCGCCGGAATCGACGAACGTCAAATCGCCGGCCGAGTCGACGTATAGCCGCGCCGTTCCCTCGGGCGGGGCAATCGGCGCAACTGACTGATTCGAGAAGTCGAGAAACGTGGCCACGTCCCCCAGGTCCCGTAGGTCGGTTACCTGGGCCTCCTCCTCCGTCGCCAGCCTGCGCCTGTTGCGCCGCTCGAGCCGCGACAGCCGCGTCGACATCTGCCTGTAGGCGTACTCGAGTTCTTCCTGCCTGGTCACTATGTAATCCCCCAATTCTCGAGATCCTTATCATCGAGGTGAACAACGCTAAGTACTTCTCGTTCTCGTAGGTACGCGTCCCTCAGTGCCTCTCGCTCCTTGTCCTGGTGGTGGTACCAGAACATCCCGTCGGCTTCGAACACCAACCTGTGGCTCGGTATCCAGAAGTCAACCAAGTACCTGCCGAACCTCACCTGTGCCTCGTAGTCGAGGTCAGCCGATTCGAGGAGCATCTGAAGCGCGTACTCGAGAGAAGTGGGATTACGCCGATTAACGCTTCGTACAAGACCCCGGGTAATGTTTTCCCGTTGCTCCTCTGTTAGGATTCGACCGGCGTTAGAGGCACTTATCTTGGCGCGCGTTTCCTCGCTGGGTGACGTTCCAACACGAAGAGCTGCTTGAATTACCGCTTGTTGCTGCCAACGACGACGCAAAATCGCCTTTTGTTCTAGAGATCGAATATACACGCCTTTACCGATGCTCGGTGCCGCAATAATGTGCTCGACAACCTCTGGTCGACACAGTTTGCAATAGGCGTGACGCTTACCGCACAAGCCTGCCTTGTAGTTACTCTCTTGATAATTCATGCCACGTGACCGAAAAGCTCAATCTGCGAGAGGCTGGGCGGCACCCGCGCCGAGGTGTCGGTCGTGGTGAACGTGACGATGAGCGTCAAACGGTGCACCCTCTTGTAGCCGCCCATCGGGCGCGAGTCGCGTCCGTCGCCGATAAACGGCCGGCCGACGTTCTCCTCGCGGCCGGTGCCGTTGACGATGACCGAGAACAGCCACTCGTCGCTCGCCCCCATGTCCTGGGCGTAGGCCACGACCTCGTCGAGGTCGACCGGCTGCTCGAAGAAGACCTCGCTCATCACCGCCGAACCCGACTGGGCGACCTTGTAGGTGTCGCCGCGCCCGCGAAACGGCCCGCCGGAGCCGTCGAGGACGACGTAGACGAGGTTCGCCCCGCTCTGCGACCACACCGTCGGCGTCACGTAGGTGTCCGCCAGCGGCCGGCTCGACTTCGCGACGTAGCAGCCCATCTCCGTGCGGATGTCCTGCAGCGTGAGAGGCGCGAGCGACTGCCAGTTCAACAGGCCGCCCTCCCCGTAGTAGCCGCACATGAGCAGGGCCGAGGTGCTGCTGGGGTCCGGCTGGTAGACAACGTACACGTAGTCGCCGATCGGGGCGACTGAGTGGTAGGGACCGCCGTAGATCGAAGTGACCCCCGCCGGTGGCAGAGCCCTCGCCCCCAGTCCGCCCCCGAGACCGACGTACTCCGGCTCGTCACCCGGCACGTAGAAGATCAGGCCACTCGGGTGGGGAATCATCAGCCCCCCCTTCCACGCGCCCCAAAGGATGTTCTGGTGGAAGTTCCTCCACTCACCGAGGTCAGAAAGCGTGATTCCGCTGCGGCCCACCTTGTTGAAGGAGTAGAGGCCGTCCGGCATCATCACGTAGGTCGCGCCGTGCAGGTTGAGCAGACCGCCGGCCCTGTCGGTCGCGTCGCCGGCCGGAAACTCCGCCCCCCAGTTGGCAGCGGTGGCGGGCGCCGCGTTGATGACAAGGATTCGCACGCCGCCGGGATTGACGCCGACGCCGAGAAGCCCGGGAACCCCGGCGACGCCCCCGGCGACGACACCGGCCATCTGGTTGCCGAAGCCGACGAGGTGATCCGCCCCCGGCTCAAACGGGTTGGCCGAGGCATCAAGCGTGTCGGTACTGGCGTCGCCGGCCCCGATGACGGAGAGCTTCCGCGGGGTGTAGTCATTGCCGGCCGGCCACCACCAGAAGCCCTGGTACTTGGCCGGTTGACCGGCGAACCTGGCCGTGATGATTGACAGGCTGCTCGCCTCGAACGTCGCGAAGTCCGCCTTCGACAGGTCGACCTTGTGCAGGACTGCGCGACCGCCCAACCGGTCGCCGCGCTCGGCGTAGAGAAAGGGGTGCACGGCGTCGGTGTTCGCGTTTCCCTCAACAAAGTACATGAAGTGGAAGATGCCGGCCGTCGAGATCGCCTTATACGTCGCCCTTCCACGGATGGAGACCTGCGAGTCCTCGAGAATCGACGTCTGAAGCGAGTCCGGTTCGACGTTGTCGGACGTGGTATTGATGACGCACGCGTCCACCATCATTCCGTTGAGCTGCGCGGTGGTCAGGACCTCCGTGTTGAACCCTTGCGAGGCCGTCCCGCTGCCTGTTGACTGAGTCCCGACGGGGGTCGCCTGGTGCACGCCGGTGTACAACTGCGCCGAGCTGATCGTGTCAATGGCCGCGGAGGGGGTCACGACGATGTCCGCCGTGGCCGCGGCGGGTGCGACCTTGTACCAGATAGTCACGCGCGGGTTGCCCACGCCCGCGGCGACCTTGGTCAGCGCGACGCCGCCCCACGTGACGCCGGTCGGGTCCGCGCCGTTGTTGGTGGCCACGGTCACGACCAGGCACCCGTTGGTGGACGCCGCCAGGGTGGCGGAATAGGTCAGCGTGGCATCTGCTCCCTTGCCGGTGTAGACGATGCCCTGGGTCGCAACTGTGCTTGACGCGGCCGGGCGCAGGTCAACCGCGAAGTGGGAGAACGTGAGCGTGGTGTTGACGAAGTTGTAGCTCGACAGTGGCTCGACGACGCTCGAGGTGACCGTGTTAAGGAAGGGCGCGACGCGCAGCTCCCCGCGCAGGCCGAGCAGGGCCGTGGCCTTGTACATGCCGGGTGCCTCGCCGTCCTTGGCGAAGCCGATGCCGGCCGACCAGTCCGACCAGATCTTGAGCGGTGCCTTCTTCGGCGTCAGCGGGGGTGTCTTGGGCATTGCCTAGCCCCCGCGCCTGAACGCGCCCCTGACGGTCCCCCTCGGCTCGGGGCCGAAGCCCGTCGAGAGGACCGCGACCTCGTCGCGGGCGATGCTGGCCCTGGCGCTGAGCCTGGCCGCGAGGTCGGGCTTCTCGGCCTCCTCCGCCCGCAGCGCCGCGGCGTCGAGCAGCTCGGCCAGGGCGTTCTGCACGAGGATGTCCTTGTTGGCGAGCGTCGTGGCCGTGTCGCCGGAGAGGGCGGCGTAGTCGGTCCACCCCGCGACCCACAGCGGCTTGGTGACCTTCTTGACGCCCGTCAGCTTGAGCACGTGGGGGTCGACCCCTGTGTCCTCGCGGTCGGTGGTGTAGTGGGCGTAGAACGCCAGCCCCTCGCCGCTGTACTCGTAGGCGTTGTCGTCCCCCGTCGCGCTCAGCGCGCGGCCGAGGGGGAAGTAGCCGACCATCTCGACGTCCTGCGCGTACTCGAACACGCCCGGCAGGGGGATGTCCAGCCTGTCGGCCGGCCAGACGATCACGTGGTCCCAGTAGGTGACGTCCCCGTTGGCCTGCGACTCGAGGTACACCTGCACGTACTCCTGCGCCGAGGTCGTCGTGGCGGTGAAGTACAGGAGCACCCAGCCGGACGCCGCGGTGTCGGCCTTGTCGATCAGGGCGAACGTGCCGGCCGTGGTCGCGCTGCCGTACAGCCCGAGCGTGGCCGCGTCGCCGGACGTGACGAAGACGAGCGCGGCGACGAGCAGGGTGGTCGACGGGCGGACGGCCATCGAGGCCGACCTGGCCTGCCCGTCGGCGGCCGTCGCGACGACCTTCAGCGACTGCGCCCCGTGCCTGGAGACCGCGGTGTCCTTCGTCAGCGTGGCGACCGAGGCCGTCCAGTCCGTGACGCCGGCCGACTCCATGCTGCCGTCGGCGACGAGCGTGGCCGGGTCCTTGACCGGGTGCATGAAGAGGTCGAGGAGCTCGTTGATGATCTCGTTCGGCTTCGACGGGTGGAAGTCGTAGTGGAGCTCGTACTCCTGCCCGCTCCTCAGGCGGCAGCTCAGCGCGGGGAGGAAGGTCAGCTGCGAGGTCGTCCCCGCGAAGCTGACGTTCGTGACCCGCACGATTTCGCCGACCGCGGGACCGATCGTCCAGACCTTGAGCGCGGTCGCGTGGGTCGCGGCCGTGGTGCCCTGGATCGCCCGGGTGATCGTGACCACGTTGCCCGCGATGTTCGTGATCCGCATGATCTCCGCGTCGAGGGTGGTCACCGTGGCGCCGAACTGGATGCCGTCGCCTATCGCGAGCAGCGTGCCATCAGCCACCGTGACATCGGTGTCGGCCGCGCTGATGCCCCCGGCGTCGTTCATCGTGGTGGTCGAGTCGACCGCCGTCGGCTGGGTCGAGACGTAGATGTACGCGCGCCTGTAGTCCTCGGACTCGGCCGCGGGCGAGAGGGCGGTGTCGACGAGGGTGGTCGTCGCGGTGGAGCCGGCGGTCGAGGCGGACGTGGTTGTGGACACGACGATGTCGTGCCCCCTGTAGTACTTCTTGACGACGTCCTGCCGGATCAGCCGGCGGGTCCTGGTCGGGAGGGCCACTGAACCTTACCTCCTCCTCGCCTGCCGCGACCTGCGCACCCGCTTGTCGCGGGCCGCCCTGGCGAGCCTCTTCCTCGGGGCCGGCTTCGCGAAGTACGGCGACGCCCCGCCGTGCCCGCCGGCCGGGGCGCCCCTGACGAAGTCCAGCTTCGTGCCCATCGCTACAGCCCCCTTCGTCTATTGCGCCAGGCAATAAATTCCTTCATTGCCCCCTTACGCTGCTCCGGCGACATCCTCGTGAAAATCTCCTCGCCGGCCCGCGCGTCGGCCTCGTCCTGGGCCGCCTTCTTCTCGCGGCAGGCCTGGAGGATGTCGCGCAGGTGCTGGATCTCGAGGTCCTCGGCGCCCGGCACCGCGTACCCGAGCGAGTGGAGCTCGTTGATCGCGTGGTCCCGCTCCGTCCTCGGGAAGGGGTTTATGGCACCGGTGACGAGCCAGGTCGGCTTCGCGTGCCTCGGGGTCCAGACTCCCATCGTGTTTTTACTTCTTCCCCCCTCTGGTCCTCTTCTTGCGGGTCTTCTTTGCCTTGCCCCCGCCCTTCTTCAGGCCGGCGAAGAACTCGGGCGTGCCGAACTTCGGCTTCGCGCCGGCAATCCCCGGCATGTCGGCGTCCTTCATCAGCATGCCGCCGGGCATCTTGTGCATCGTTTTTGTCTTCTTCTTCGCCATTGCCGTTCTCCTTCTGCGCCCGGCTAGCCCATGTTGTTGAACGGCGGGCCGACCTGGCGCCTCGACGGAGCCTTCGGGTTCATCTTCATTTGTTTTTGGATCTTCTTCAGTGGGGCGACCTTCTTCCGCGGCGGTCGACTCGTCGAACTCGCCGCGGTCTTCGGGGGCATCGACCACGCCGTGCCGACGGCCGTCTTTTTCTTGTTCACTATCTTGACGCGCGGAGAAAGCGCCTTCTTCATCGCCGACCTCGGCATCGGCTTCGCCACCGTTATCACTCCGGCCATCCCGAGAAGGTTTTCCTTTCGCGGTGCCTTACCCCGCGCAAGTGAGCCTATCACTTGACCTGCGTGGTACGGAGGAAGCTGCTTCGCGGCCTTGCCGGCCAGCCGCGCACCTCCTTTGACGCCCTTCGCGACGGTCTTGACGTCCGCCACCTGCCGCCTAACGACATTTGTAGCGGCTTTCTTGGCCGCCTTGGCAACTTTCTTGATGAGACCCATCTAGCGCCGTCCCCTCTTCGGCGGCTTCGGCTGCATGGCCTTGGAGACTTTCTTGATGGCGCCGATAGGTCCCGTCACCGGATTGTAAGTCTTGGCGGCTTTCCACACCTTGCCGAGACTGGGCTTCGGATTTCCGCCGATCATCTTGGTGGCCTTCTTGCTGACTGATTTGGCAACTTTTTTAAATAATGACATTTACTTTTTTCCTTTTCGGCCTGCAGCCGAGAGTTTAGCGAACTTTTTCGCGCCATATTTCCTGCGACCGATCCACGCTGCCAGCGCTGCTGGGCTTCTTGCGCCCTTGCCCTTGAGCTTGCCGACGAGTTTCTTAAATCTAGCGCCGGTGCCTAGTTTCGCTACCACGCTACTTCTTACCCTTTCCGATTATCCCTTTTTTAGGTAGCATTGGGAGTGCCCGCACCGATCTTCCGCGAGGTCCTCTTCGAATGGCACCAGGAATACCCCCAGCCGCGGTGATCAACTTGCCAGTTTCTGGCACCAATTTGACGGGTGCTCTTCTGACACGTACTGGTAGGCTCTTTCTCTTCATCAATCCAGGCATGTTATTTCTTACCTTTTCCGCGTGACTTCTTCGCTTTTGGCTTTCCCTTCGACTCTGGTTTGCCCGCCATCCACGGCATCTTCGCATCCGGCATCATCATCCCGCCCTTCATCTCATGCATACCCTTCGGGGGCATCTTCGCCGTCTTCTTGGCCATTACTGAAGTCCTGTCTTTCTACCGTGCCTTGGCGCCGATCGGCTTGGGCGGCTTGGGCGACTTGGAAGGCGCGGTTGCGGCGCCCGCTTGGCCACGTCCTGGGCGATCGTCCTCTCGGTCCTGTACACGGGACCTTTCGCCACGGTTTTGCCGAAGATGCTCACGCTCCTTTGTCGCTTGCCGGAGTCGGTGACGTTGTAGACAGACGGATCGCCGGCCTTTCGCACCTTAACATCTAATACGGCCCCGGTGCCCTTGCGGATGCCCTTTTCTACGGCCTTCGCGGCCGGCTTCACGACCTTCTTGACCACCTTTTTGAAAATTGACATTATTCATCCTTTCGTGTGCGCTGCCACATGTCGTGGAGCAGAATCCCTAAGATGATGCCGATGATTAGAAACTCCATTAGTTTGCAAGCCCTAGGAGTTTACGCCCCAGACCGTACAGTGTAGTGACGTTCGCTGCCGTGAGTGCCTTGCCTGTGACGAACGGGAGGGCAATCCGCCCCTGGAAGGCCTGGTCAGGGGACGCGCCTCCCTGGTCACGTGAGCCGATGGTCAACGTGGCGGTGGTGTCAATCATCGCCCCGAAGGCCAGTGTCTCGACCGCGGTCGGCGTTTCCGCCGTGCCGTTGAGGTAGTGAACGATGGCCGACGCGCCCTCGGTGCCGGAGTAGGTGGCGACCACGAAGGCCCAGGTGAACGGCACCACCACGTTCACCGTGCAGGTGGACGTCCAGTCACCGTCGGCCTCGTCGTAGATCTGCATGATGGGGTAACCGGTGGCGCTGAGTCGGAGGTCGTACTCCCGCTGCGCCGCCGCCGTGGTGCGAAACTTGGCGATGACGCTCCGCGCCGTGCCGACGGCCTCCTGCATCATCACCCAGGCCCCCCAGCTGACGCCGCCAGTCGCGAACGTGTAGTCGGCGTCGTCCGCTGCGGAGATTCGGTCCGCGTCAGCCGTGCCGTCGAACTGGTAGGAGTAGACGCCACCCGGGTGGAGATACGGGTCGTGTCCACCTGCCCCCGCCGCGTTGAGCGCGGTCGCGGAGGTGAGAACACCGGCGTCATTGCCCGAACCGTAGGGGAAGATTGCCTCCCCTGAGCCTGTGAGGAACGGCCAAAAGGCCAACTTCGTCCCGCCCAGCACCGTGACCATCTGGTCGAGCAGGGCGAAGGTCGGGATGCCCCGCCTGCCTGGCCCGCTAATTGTGTGTCCCATTAGGCAAATCTCCTACTGCTGACTGTCGGGAACCTGGTCGCGACGTTGACCACGAGGCTTCCCGTGCCGGCGTCCACGAGCGCCTCGACGCACGAGAAGCCGCCGGAGCCGGCGTCGACCGCCATCTCCACGCCGAACCCCTCCGGGTACTCGGAGTACAGGGTCGAGCGGTTGAGGGGCTGTAGGCCGACGACGTTCCAGGTGGCCTCCGTCGCGGCGCTGACCTCCCACCGTGTCCAGTAGAGCGGCGCGACGTAGGGGGCCTTGGGGGTGAAGTTGGCGGCGAACGCGCCGGCGGCCGCGGCGATAATCTCGGAGACGTCGTCGATGGCCTGGAGGCTTGCCGACCTCCACGCCGCCGGGACGGTCCACGTCACGTTGCCCGTGATCGCGAAGGTCGCGCCGCCGGAAGCCGAGCCGTCGGTGGCCGAGAGGTCGACCCAGCCGCTGCCGTTCCAGTACTTCGCCGTGAGAGTCGAGGCGGTGTTCTGGGGATCGGAGCCAACGGTGACCCTCGCGCCCCTGAACGGAAGCCACGAGCCCACGTAGAGCGCGTCGCCGTTGGCGAGCGTGTCGAACGCGTCCATGACGACGTCCGTGGTGTCGCCGTCCTGGAGCTCGGCCGAGAGGTCAGTTCCGACGCTCGCCAGCAGGTCGGCGGTCCTGATGACCGTCAGCCAGGGGTTGAACGCGACCTTCGCGACGAGCGCGCCGACGAAGTTGTGAGCCACGCAGCTCACCCAGTCGGCGTTCTCCGGGAGCGTTATGAGGGCGAGGGTGGTCGTGAGGGCCGTCCCGCCGCCCGCGGTCGAGGCCGCCCGGATCTCCTCAAAGGGGGCCGAGATAGTTTTCACCTGAGACAATGTGCCGTTCCTCCTTCTTCTGCCGGGCCGCGGTCGACTTTGGAGGCATCCTCCTGCGGCCTACTCAATCATATCATTTATCGCGCCGTATCCGCTCGATGGCCCTCTGCTCGACGCCAGGCCCGGCCGGGCGCCTCTTCTGGTCGTCTATAGCCTTCGCGGCCACCTGGACCCCCGCCTCCGTCGGCCTGGCGACGTCCTGGCCCTGGTCCCGCGCCGCGTTGTAGGCGTTCTCCGTCTGGGCCTTCGCCTGGGAGTACGGGTCGCGCTGGTACTCGTTCGCCTTCTCGTTCCACCCGCGCACCACCCTGACGCCCGCGGGGGGCCGCAGGACGCGTTCTGCGGTCGAATTGCACGCCCCGCAGCGCTCTTCCGCGTCCAGCCGCGACATGGGCTTGCAGACGTCCCAGCTTTCGTGGCAGTTCGGGCAATTGTACTCGTAGGTGGCGATTAGAGCTTCCTCCCGAGCGACATGCCGCCCCGGACGTCCGCCGGGGGCCCGTCCTCGTCGTCCTCGCCGAGCACCTTGCCGCAGTCGTCACAGGTCATCTCGCCCTCGCTCAGCGTCCCAGAGCGCGCGTGGCCGCACGCCGCCCGCCTGAGGTCCTCCCGCTGCTCCAGCTCGTCGCCCACGACGTCGCGGACGAACCCGGCGAGGCAGCCCAGGCATAGCTCCTCGATCTTGTGCCCCAGGGCGTAGCATTTGCCCATCCTGCTCTCCTCCTTGCCTACCGCCTCCCGGCGGCCTTCTTCTTCCGGCGCTTCCTGCCTGCCTTGAACTCCGCGGGGGTGTGGACGGCGCCGGTCTTCGGGTTCTTGGCCTCGACGACCGCGTTCCCGCGGAACGCCAGCCTGACCCCGGCCTTCGTCGTCCTGTAGCGGACCCCCCTAAGCGGCATAGCTCTATTCTACTACGCGGCGGTGAACACCAACGAAAAATTGTCGGTCGCGTGCGCCGGGTTCGGGTCCTGGTCGAAAAGCGCGTCGAACGCCGTGACTATGGACGCCCGCTTCGCCGCGTCGAACTCCGTCGGCCGCGAGAGCCAGCCCCTGCCGGCGCCCCCCGGCCAGTGGATGCCGTGCCTCGTCAGGAGCCTCTGCATGCTCGCGTGCATCGCCCCCGCGAGGCCGCCCTGCGTCACCTTCTGGGTCGTCAAAGAATACGTCAACGTCAAGACCTGATCTGCCACGAACGCTCTCCTTTCAAAAGCCACGGATCAAGATCATCATCAGTCAAATGAATC
>ENA-OVNE01000031-OVNE01000031.1-marine-sediment-metagenome-genome-assembly--contig:-NODE-31-length-11586-cov-2.293857_pt1 | contig 11586 bp, 12 predicted proteins | sample MGYA00250109_ERZ650190 | MGnify/ENA primary metagenome ERZ650190 (study PRJEB26730, sample SAMN04396784) | marine sediment metagenome | isolation source: Baltic marine sediment | place: Denmark...
TTTTAGCGGGGGTCATTTCATTTTCATCGCAGGCTTTTGGACAAAGTGGCTCCAAAGTCCTCATGATTCCCCGCGAAGGATACTCTCCAGATTTGGACCTTATGATCAAAATGAAAGTGGGTGTGATGAACATACTTCTTAAGAATGCAGGCTTCGGAGTGGATATAGCTACGACATCAGGCTCCCCCATCATAGGTCCCACCCAAAAAATTGAAAAAGTTTTGAGGTTAGTTGATATTAAATTGAACGACTATGTGGGTGTTATCATGCCGTGTATGGCGGTCGGGGGCTTTCCGGGGCCACCGGTGTCCCCTGAGGCCGTTGCGATAGTAAAGAGAGCTCTGGTGGATGGGAAACCTGTGGCTGCTCCTTTTGGCTCTGTCATTATCTTAGCGGAAGCAGGCCTCTTAAAGGGAAAGAAATACGCCTTCGCCAGAGATCCTCTTAAGACGGACGAGAATTGGAAATTAACGGATACAAGGTTCGTAGGTGCCATTTATAGCGGCCAAGGTGTGGTCCAAGATGGGAAAATCATTACTTCTGGGGCTTGCCCTAATATAGAAAAGGGATGGGGTATAGAAAATAAAACTGTCCAGCTAACAAAGACATTCATTGCAGCAATCGGCTCTAAGTGATTAAGACAAAAGCCTGTAAAAAGCATATTAGGCAATAAAAAGCCAGGGGTCATACCCCTGGCTTTTTATTATTTGTATCCTATATATTGTGGCTCGGGGATTGGACCAAGAAGTAGTATTTTCTGCTATTTTCCTTAAGTTTCCGAGGACTTAAAAAGCTTTGATATACTAACTATTTATGCAATAATTTGGCTAACCTGGGTGGTTTTGGGTATGGCCCGCTATCTGTACCTTTTATTCTTTCAGTACAATCCAGTTTCTTAATCAAAGGGCCAGTTAGAAAACAAGAGATGACAGTGCCAAAAATATTAAGCCGCGATTTCCTCCTCAGTTTCCTTGCTCAATTTACTTTCTCATCTGTCTTCTGCATTCTTATCCCCGCCATTCCGATTTATCTTTTAAGATTCGGAGCCAAAGAGGGGGAGATTGGTTTTCTTATTGGAATTTTCAGTGTCTCCTCATTGATCCTTCGCCCCTTCGTGGGGAAAGCTCTTTTGACTATCCCAGAAAGAGACTTCATGGTCGCTGGGACGCTTCTCTACGCACTCTCCTGCCTGGCCTATCTTATAGCCCCTCCTTTCTGGCCCCTCCTGATCGTGCGGGTCGTTCATGGGATTGGGCTGGCCTTTTTTGCGACCGCCTCCTTTACCTTGTTAGCAAGTATGCTTCCTGAAGCTCATCGTGGTCGGCTGATCAGTTATTATTTTTTATCTTTCAACTTAGCTTTTGCTCTTGGGCCGTACCTCGGCATGCTCCTCATTAATAGATTTAATTTCTCTATTCTCTTCCTGGTTTGTGCAGGCCTATCGTTATGCTCCTTCTATCTGACGTTGAAATTGGGGAAGAGGGAATCCATCGCGATGGAACAAAAATCCCCAAAAGCCCAATCCTTCCTGAGTCGGGGTGCGCTTCCGCCGGCCATCATCGCTTTCATGCTTAACTTTATCTGGGGAAGTATAGCCGCTTTTTTTCCTCTATATGCCCTGAAGCATGGGGTTTCAAATCCAGGAATTTTCTTTATCTTCCTGGCCGCTACCCTCATGCTGGGGCGTGTTTTGGGTGGAAAAATATTGGATGTCTATGACCGAAAGAAGGTAGTTACGTTTTGCCTATCCATTATCATTATTGCCTTAATCATCCTTCCCTTCGCCAACAGCCTTGGAATGTTTATCCTGATTGCGGTGATGTTAGGAACAGGATGGGCCTTTCTTTATCCCTTCCTGACTATTCATGTCATTGAGAATGTCGGTCTTGAAAGAGGTCCAGCCATGGGCACTTTTACTGCCTTGGCTGATTTGGGGTCTGGTCTGGGTCCGATGCTCATGGGCATTGTTCTCGAAAAGTTTAGTTATCCAGTTATGTTTGGCTGTTTGATCCTCACCGGGGTCTTAAATTTTTTTTATTTTTATTGGGCCATTGCGAAAAAGAAATAACTGGTCTTAAAATAATCAAGAAGAAATTTCCTGAATATCGCATGTGTTTTATCCGAAGTTGGGAAAAAATATAAAGAGGAGAAACAAATGGTATTAAATCCGGAGGAGAGAAAAATCATATTGGTTGAAATCAACGGGAAGAGTATCAACCCTGATGAAATAAAGGAGATAAATATACCGGAAAAAAACGATTTTGTTTGGGAAATTACCTTAAAAGATGACAGCACTATAAATGCAACTGGGAACGTTTGGATCAGATATATTTAAAGCTGCTCAATTGGCGAAAAGGAAAATAGTCAGCCCCCCCGCAGAAGGGAAAAGGGCTAGAATCATATAGGCCCTAACCTTTTTTTGTAATGGGAGATGGGATAGGAAAGCAGCCTTGCCGCATTTCCTAAAGCCTTAAATTTGTTGATGATATTACATTCATTCCTGCTAAAATCGGATTGATTTTCGGAGTGTTCGAATTGGCACGATAGCTTGAATGTGGATTACTTCCTGTAATTGAGTTATTTCACTTCTGCAATGCCATGCCATGTTATGAGCGGTAATCATTAAGGTGCCGGAAGAGGCGCTGGGTTGAACGGTGAAATCTCATTCGGGCCGACGAACAGAACCCGGTGTTCTTCAAACTGAAGATATATTGGTAGAGCCGGGCGGAAGGCGCTGACTGATTTGCCGCATCCTATTTCAGAAGTGAACCACAAAAGGGATTGCAGTACTGACAAGACACACGAAAAGGGTTATAATACTGACACGACAGAAAGAGGAAGGCGCAGTCGCCCAGAATAGGCATAGATAGGAACACCGAGAGGGAAGAGCAATGAAAAGCAAAAGAGGTATGTGCGCCCGCTTGTTACTGTGGTCACTGGTGTTGCTGCTGGCCGCACCGCCCGGGGGGATCATGGCACAGAGCCCGGACTCGGGCGGGCAGACGATCTTCAGGCAGGAGGAGTTGGACCAAATGCTTGCGCCCATCGCGCTCTATCCGGATGAGCTTCTGGTGCAAGTCTTGATGGCCGCCACGTATCCCCTGGAGGTCGTTAAAGCGTACCGCTGGGTACAGGAAAACCCGAACGTGAAGGGCGACCAGTTGGCGGCTGCACTGGAACAACAGGCCTGGGACCCGAGTGTGAAATCGCTCGTGAACTTTCCCTCGGTCCTGCAGGTGATGAACGACAGGCTCGAGTGGACGCAAAAGCTGGGGGATGCCTTTCTTGCCCAGAAGGATCAGGTGATGGACACCGTCCAGATGCTGAGACAGAAGGCTCAAGCCCAGGGCTACCTGAGGACCACCAGCGAACAGAAGGTCATCGTGGAACCACAGACCCAGACCGTCGTCATCGAACCTACCGTCCCCCAGGTGGTTTACGTGCCGGCATATAATCCGACGATCGTCTATGGCCCGTGGTGGTGGCCGGCGTACCCCCCATACTACTATTATCCGCGGGGAAGAGTCATTGCGGGAAGGGTCGTCGGCTTCGGCCTCGGGGTGGCGGTCGGTGTCGCCTGGGGCTATGCATGGGGCGGCTTTAACTGGCATCACCACGACGTGGTGATCAACGTCACGAGGAACGTGTACATCAATAATCGGATCGACCGAACCAGATACGTGAGTCATGTAACCACGGGAAGCGGCGGCCAGGGGATGTGGAGGCATGACCCGGTTCATCGAGGGGGAGTCGCCTACCGTTCTCCGTCGGTTGCCCAGCAGTTTGGCCGGGGGCCTCTCCCGGGGGCCGATGCGCGTCGCGACTTAAGAGGATTTGATCGCGGTGGAGCGGGAAGGTTTGTTGCCCAGCGACCTGACCGTCCGGCCGTGCAGCAGCCGCGGGTTACAACCAGTCCTCGCGTTACCAAGGCTGAGCCACCCAGGAAGCCCTCAAGCCCTGGACGTAAGGGAATCCAGGGGCTACAAGGTCCCACGGCGTTTGGCGGCGTTGGTCCTGGAAGCCAAACACGGCAGTCCAGTAATCGAGGTCATGAAAGTCTGTCGAGTGCGAGAACCGGCGGTTCTGCGCCCAGCGGTAAGAAAATCTCCCCGAGCAGTGGAGGATCCGGCGGCGGCACTTCGCGCGGCGACGGACCTCGCAAGTAAGCGCTGAAGTTTAAGAACATCGATTCACTATGGAGGATATAGTGATGTTGCGATCCAGACGTACCAGGGAAAAGGGCTCCTTCAGAGGCAAAGAACTCCTCGTCGTAGCGGCCGTTTTTGCCGTTGTTTTCGCCTGCGGCAGCGTTTATGCGAAAGTTACGCAGAAGACCTTTTCCTCTCCGGAAAAAGCCGTCGAAGCAATGGTCGATGCGGTCAAAGTCGATGATATCCAATCGCTGCTGGCAATATTCGGGCCTGGAAGCAGGCATATTATTCTGTCCGGGGATCCGGTCGAAGACAAGAAAGGGCGCGAATGGTTCGTCAAGCATTACGAAGAGAAGAACAGGCTGGAGGAGGCCTCTGGCAAGGTCACGCTCCACGTGGGGAGCGACGAGTGGCCCTTTCCGATCCCCATCGTGAAAGCCGGGAATGGCTGGAGGTTCGACACAGGGGCGGGCGAGCAGGAGATACTAGCGCGCAGGGTCGGCGGGAATGAGCTGAAAGCCATCCAGGTGTGCCTCGCCTATGTCGACGCCCAGAGGGAATATGCGATGAAGAAGGCTCGTCAGGGGGAGGGCCTTCTTGAGTACGCACAAAAGTTTGTAAGTACGCCGGGCAAGCAGGACGGTCTTTACTGGGAGGCCGGAGAAGGCCAAGAACAAAGCCCCATAGGACCTCTGTTTGCCGCTGCGAGAGATCAGGGCTACAGCGGGAAACCCTTGGGAGAAGAACCGGAACCTTACCACGGGTACTTTTACCGGATTCTCACAGCCCAGGGCAAGAATGCACCCGGTGGCGCCCAAGACTATGTGGTCGGGGGAAAGATGATTGGGGGATTCGCCCTTATAGCCTACCCGGCGCATTACGGCGCTTCGGGCGCCATGACCTTCATTGTCAATCATGATGGAGTGGTTTACCAAAAGAAACTCGGCAAGGACACCAAAAAGGCTGCGCAGGCGATGAAGGCGTTCGATCCCGACAAGACGTGGACCCGCGTGCCCGAGTGAAGGTACTGCCGGCCCACGCCGGTTGGTGAGGCCCTGAGCAGTTGTTCCTCAACGTAGGTGTCAGGTTTTTCGGGATTCCACTTGGGTTTTTCTTTCCTTGTTGTAGATAGTATCGGACTACGCTCGACTTCATTCCGTAATATACATCTTCGCGAATCTCGATTGATGCAACAGTAGGTGCAGTCATCAGTCAATTTATCGAAAGTACATACCGCCGTTGAGGGCAATGACTTGTCCGGTCGCGTACTCATTGCCAGCAAGAAAGATAACGGCTTCGGCCACCTCATCTACTCGCCCCAGCCTGCCCAGGGGGATTTGTTTACGTCGGCTTTCCTCATCCGGAATCATATCGGTGGCGATTAAAGACGGGGCCACTGCCGTCACGGTGATCCCTTCTTTCACCAGCCGGGAAGCATAGGCCCGGGTAAGACCCTCGATCCCCGCCTTGGAGGCCGTATAATGTAAACCCACTCCCCCACCCGTTTTGGCTGCGCCGGAAGATATGTTGATAATCCGGCCCCAGCGTCGCCTCCGCATGCCGGGAAGAACAGCCTGGGTAACCAAGAAAACCGATTTCAGGTTTGCGGTTAAAACTTCATCCCAATCCGCTTCCGTCGTAGCTTCTATGTTCTGATGCCGGGCGATTCCCGCGTTGTTCACCAGAATATCCATCGGTCCGAGATCCCTCTCTACAGTGGCAATCATGTTCGTAACGTCGGCTGAGCGGGACACGTCGGCTTGAATTACAATTGCCCGGCGGCCCTGCGAGGTCACCTGTTGTTGGGTGACCCGGGCCTCCTTTTCCTGCGTTTTATAGTTCACGGCAACATCCGCTCCGCAACCAGCCAGCCCAACAGCGATGGCCCGGCCGATGCCTCGACTAGCGCCTGTGACCAAAGCAATTTTCCCATGCAGATCAGTCATGTTCAATTTCCTCCATTTCTCTCAATCCCTTATTGACCTTCACATAAATAATGGAACAGGAGCAACCCATTTAGGCCCCTTTCACCTTTGTCCTCTCCCCCGTATGGGGGGAGAGGGAAGGGTGAGGGGGCGAAGGTATTTGTATGATGTCCCATTAGTTTGGGGAAATTCAATAATAGTGTGCCAAGGCTTGTCAATGTTGCAACTCTGCTTCGAGCATGGCGAGGATTTCGGAACTGGTACCGGCCGGAACGACTAACCACAAACGGGTTAAATGTCTGGGTGACCTTCGCTCCAGGGCATCCTGGAGGAGAGCAAGGAAGCGTTGCCTCTCCAAAGACCCATGTAAAGTCCCAAGCAATGGCAGGGCGAGAGATCGAATCTTGCAGCTCTCAGCCTCTTGAAAGATTCCGTCGAGAGCATTCGCTACCCATTCCTCTTTCCACGATGGCTCCTGATTGAGATCATGAATAATCGCCAGCAACCGCAGGGGGTACCCAGCCTTTACCATCACGCTGCCGGGTGCGGCAGGAGAAGTTGTCAACACTTGGGCCATCACTTGCTTCAGATCTTCTTTAGACTCCACCACCTCGGGATCAGCGCTCAGCACAAGATAAGTATCCTCCTCGGCAGCCCACGCCTCTACTGGATAAGGAGCCATATTTTCCGGCCCGACAAAAATTTGCACAGCCCCGATCGACATTTTGGAATGATGGCTACCTCGAACCCGCTTTATCTTTAGCCTGTTATCCGGTTTCTCATCCATACTCAGCTGCCTGAATTTATTCTTCCGTTACCTTTTCCACTTTCTCGGTCACTTTTTCCAGGTAACTCGCCAATCGCTTTTATTGTAACTTTCTCAGTTCCTTTTTCAGTACTTTGCCCACCAGGCTCTTGGGCAGGGCCTTCATAAAGGCAACTTCTTTAGGGACCAAAAAACTCGTGAGTTTTGTTTGGCAATATTCGATGATTTCCTCTGCCGTGGCGGTCTGCCCGGGTTTCAATACAACAAAAGCTTTGATATTCTCTCCGTAGACGTCATCCTTAATTCCAATCACCGCTGCCTCTGATACTTTGGGATGCTTGAAAAGAACCTCTTCTATGACCCGCGGTGAGATGTTTTCGCCGGCTTTGATGATCAAATCCTTCTTCCGATCCGTGATCCAGAAGTAACCATCCTCATCTACATAACCGACATCGCCTGTGTGGAGCCAACCCTCTCTTAGTATCTCCGCCGTTTCCTTGGGTTTATTCCAGTACCCCTTCATGAGCATGGGTCCTTTGATTACGATCTCTCCTTCTTTTCCCGGAAGAAGCACTCTTCCGGCATCGTCAACAATGCGCATCTCGGTTCCCTTCATGGGCAGGCCAATAGAGCCGACCTTTTTTAAACCCTCCAAGGGGTTAACCGAATTGTTGGCGCCCGCCTCCGTCAACCCCCATCCTTCAATAATCTCAAAGCCGAAGACTTCCTTAAACTTCTTCCAGGTTGCAAGGGCCAGCGGCGCCGACCCTGATATCCAGTATTTCATGGAACTCAAATCGTACTTCCTTGGTTCCGGGTATAAAAGCATAAAAACATACATGGTGGGGACCCCGGCCATAATGTTGGCGCGGTATTTTTCAATAGAGGCCAAGATGGTTTCTACATTGAAGGAGTTGAGAAGCACTGCTTTACCGCGCCTGAAAAGTCCATTATTCATGGTGGCGATGCCATAGGAATGGCAAAGGGGAAGGACGCTAACGCTGGTCATGCCATCCGGCAGGGCAACGGATTCATACTGCCTTCGGGCATTGGCATAGAGGCTGTAATGCGAGTGCATGACGCCCTTGGGCCTGCCTGTAGTTCCGGCTGTATAGATCAGCGCCGCTAGTTCATCATCCTCTGTCTCCACAACGTCCAGTTCCGCAGAACTTTTTTCCACCAGCTGCCAGTAGGAAAGGGTCCCGGCGGAGACATCTTGGTCTATGAGAATAACGGTTTCCAGGCTCGGAACCTTTGATTGGCCAGCACGTATTTTGGGAAGAAAGGCCTGGCTGCTGATTACCACTTTTGCCCCGGAATCCTCATAGATATAAGTGGTTTCTTCTTCTCCGACAAGATAGTTGATCGGGACAACCACTGCGCCAATCTCCCACACAGCTTGAAAGCCCTGGAGAACCTCCGGACAATTGGGCATCTGCAGGATGACCCTGTCTCCCCGCTTTATCCCGAGATTCTTGAGCGCCTTGGCCAATTTTTTAGCCGCTTGAGCCATCTCCTCATTGGTGATTTCCCGGTCCTCGAAGGTGATGCTTACATATTCACCCCGTTCCTTTACCCTGTCTTCAGCGAGCTTGGCGATATTCATAATTTCCTTCCATGCGACAATGGTTATTAGGTCCGAATTTAAAAAAACCCCGCCTCAGTTTCAAAAGCGGGGTTTAAAAATTTCTCATAAATAGCTCCTCCGAAAATAAGCTTGGAGAAAGCCTTTAGGTGATCTACCAGATATTAATCGTTTACGGGTAAATGATATCTATTGAAATTTTTTTCCTCAAGGAATGAGCAGCAGGTACCTTTTTTGTCCCTTTCCGAACAATAGTAAGCGAATTAAGGATTTAATCTTTTTCTTCTTTCGAAATTTCCAACAATTTTATATCTGAAAGATCAATTTCACGACCAGAGGCACGTTTTGTTGCGATCAAGTCGGCTTTGCTAACAACATAGAATTCTTGCCCTTGGTACACCATCTTCTCTCGTCGTTTCCATGCTTCATCAAAAATGAGGCCGGGTGTAGATGTTTGGGCATCTATTCTTACTTTATCTTTAAAAACTGTGATTTCATTAGAGAGAAGTTCCTCTGCAGTAGTAAGAGTGGCCGTCCCCATTTCAGCATCAACCAATGCCTTAAGTAAGTTTTGGGCATTGGGGAGGATTGCTTCAATCAAAATATCAAGGGCGAATGTTGCTCTGGGCACTCCATAAAGAATGGAAGCGATCCCCCCGATAACCAGATATTTGACGTCATGTTTTTGAAAGGACGCGAACACGCCTTTTAGTCTGTTGAGCATCTCTTGTTTCCACGATTCTGGGGTTGACCGTCAAAATAAGATCTGTAAAGGCGCAAAGCATCTCCATCCGTTCTTCAAGAGATATGGATTTGAACCACCGAGCCTTTGCCTCGGGGGTTTCTTCTCTTCGATCATGTGAGATCAACGTTTTCATCCAAAACGAAAAATACCATTAACTCATTTAAATATCAAGATATTTTATCTGATTTAAGGGGAAAATGTGTAGCGGTTGGGATGGCCAAAAAATCTAACCCTTATCCCCCGGCTAAAGGGGCGATTAAAGTAAGGGTATCGTTTTCTTTGAGGATGGATTCTTTGGTAGCGCGGGTGCCGTTGATCTGAATAAATCCGATTTCCCAATTCTTCAGGTTCAGGCGAGCGATAACTTGGGAGACGGAAGTTCCCTCGGGGACCGTAAAAGAGGTAACTTTAATCCCTTCTTCTAAGCTTTTTAACGTACCAACCGTTTTAACGTGGATGATCATGGTGGCAAGTTGCGGGTTGCATGTTTTTGTATTTGCTCTCTGAGGTCTCGGTGTCCTCTGTGGCAAAAAGCGGCTATTATTTTTTTGTAATTTTTTGGGCGGCTTCTCCCAGTCCCAGGGCAAGAAGTTTTTCCCTTTTGGGAATTCCTTTTTCATCCCATCCCCGGAATTCGTAATACTCCCTACGCATCTCTAAGAAGAGCTTTTCTCCTGCGTTGGGTGGCTTTCCGGGCCGTAAATTCTCCAAAATTCTCGGGGCCATCGTATCCCGTTCGGCAGAGATGCCCATCAAAACATTGTAAGCCCGCTTCAGGTTGTAAAGGCGGTCCCCCACTTCCATTAAGTCTGCACTGTTTAATTCCCAGCTCGCCAGCCCCTTGAGCCACTGGCAGAGCGTCTGGTGAGAGATGCGGGCGAAGAATAAAAATTTGCAAAGGCCCAAGCCGTTGAAGACCGCCATGTAATTCTGCATTTGGGCGGTCATCTTACCCTTCCCCTCGCCCGAAATTCCCTCCATCCCCGAGGGGTAACCGATCTCGGGGACAGGAACACCCCCTTCCACCTGATGGGAAAATCCTTCCAGATGGCAGGCGCCGCGATTGGAAGTAGCCCAACTTAGGGCCAGGCTTACTGTAGGGGTGGGATTCGTCTGGGAAATTTCCAATCCTTTGGAATGCAGAGCAAAACTTTCCGTCTCCCTGCCCAAGGCTTTGGCCGCCTTCTCCACTCCATCTGCGAAAAGCGCCCCGATCCCTTGCCGCCTGGCAATCTTTTCAATCAAAGAAGCAATCGCCTGCGCATCGCCCCATTTTAAAGCCAGCCTGTCGGTTTCCCGAAGGATACCCTTCGTGAAAGATTCGATGGCGAAGGCCACGGCGATTCCCGCGGACATGGTATCCAGGCCCAGGTCATTGCAGAGATAATTCAGGTTGATGATCGCCTTCAGGTCATCGTTCAGAAGCAAAGACCCCAGGCTGCTCAGGGTTTCATATTCCGGGCCATGGCCAACCACTCCCGCATAGGGACCTTCACCCCCTTTGACATCTTTGCCGCAGCGGATGGGACAGGAGAAACAGCCATAATGTTTTTCCACATAGTTGGCCGCCATGGTCGGCCCGGAAAGCTTCTTGGCACCCTCCCAGTGGGAGAGGAGAAAATTTTTTATGGGCAAAGCGCCAACTGCCTCCTTGGATTCGATGAGTGCAGCCGTGCCGAACTTGCTCAGGCCTTCGACAAATTTAAGATGGGGGGAAAAATGGTGAAAGGCTTCCTGAATAATTTTGGGATCGGCAAGCGCCGGCCTTTTCTCTCCCCGGACCACCACGGCTTTCAGGTTTTTCGCCCCCATCACTGCACCGAGGCCTGTACGCCCCATAACTCGGGCTTCCGCCCCACCTGTGATTACCCCGGCCATGAAGCTTCGCGTCTCTCCTGCCGGGCCGATGGCTGCCACCCGGGCTTTGGGATCGGTCTCTTCCAATAATTTTGTAGTCGTCTCAAAAGTTCCCTTACCCCAAAGGGATGCGGCGCTGCGGATTTCTGCTCCTTTCGGGGTGACCCAGAGATATGAAGGTTCTTGGGCCCTGCCCGTGATCACCAGTCCATCGAATCCGGTGAATTTAAGCTCCGGCCCCCAGTACCCGCCAGCATTGGCTTCTCCCCAATGCCCCAGGGGAGATTTGGCGCAGACGGAAACCCGGCAGCCGCAGGGGACAGGAATTCCAGTGAAGAGGCCGGTCATAAAGATAAGCGGATTGTCCGGATGGAAGGCATCGCCGGAAGGATCAAAACGATCAAGGAGGATCGAGGCGGCCAGGCCGCTTCCCCCGAAGTATTTGCGCAGAACTACATCGCCGTATTCAACTACCTGCGTCTTCCGGGCGGATAAATCGACTTCCAGGATGCGATAGGAAATTCCAGCCATGGAGAGATTCCTTTCAAAAAAACAGG
>ENA-OVNE01000032-OVNE01000032.1-marine-sediment-metagenome-genome-assembly--contig:-NODE-32-length-11502-cov-2.734705_pt1 | contig 11502 bp, 8 predicted proteins | sample MGYA00250109_ERZ650190 | MGnify/ENA primary metagenome ERZ650190 (study PRJEB26730, sample SAMN04396784) | marine sediment metagenome | isolation source: Baltic marine sediment | place: Denmark...
TCAAGTTAAGCCCCCTCACCCTTCCCCTCTCCCCCGCAAACGGGGGAGAGGGCGGGGGTGAGGGAGAAGGATAAAAAAGCAATTTCCTATCCAATAAATTCAAAGCATTAGATATTTATTGGACGCTGATAAACGCAGATGATCAGGCTTTTTAAATACCTAAATTGAGCGATTTTTTAAAACCACAGAAAACACAGAAAATAATTTCATAGTTAAGAAACAAAATAAGCTCATATTTTTCTCTGCGGATATCGGCGAAAATCTGCGTCCCAATAAAAAAGTTCTTTGCCCATGGCTACTGACAAGATCATCATCCGCGGCGCCCGCGAACATAACCTGAAAAACATCCATGTGGAAATTCCCCGCAACCAGCTGGTGGTGATCACCGGCCTCTCGGGTTCGGGTAAATCCTCCCTGGCCTTTGACACCATCTATGCCGAGGGCCAGAGGCGTTACGTGGAATCCCTTTCCGCCTACGCCCGGCAGTTTCTGGAGCAGATGGAGAAGCCCGACGTGGAATCCATCGAGGGGCTTTCTCCGGCTATTTCTATCGAGCAGAAGACGACTTCCAAGAATCCCCGCTCCACCGTGGGAACAATCACCGAGATCCACGATTACTTGCGCCTGTTCTTTGCCCGTATCGGCAAACCCCACTGCCCCCAGTGCGGCAAAGAGATCAAGTCCCAGACCGTCCAGCAGATTGTGGACCAGGTCATGGCCCTGGCACCCGGGACACGGTTACAAATTCTTTCTCCCATCATTCGGGGGCGAAAGGGGGAATATCGCAAAGAATTTGAGCACCTGCGGAAGAGCGGGTTCGCCCGGGTCAAGGTGGATGGGATCATCCGGGATCTGAGCGAAGAGATCATCCTGGACAAAAATAAAAAGCATACCCTCGAGGTCCTGGTGGACCGGCTGGTGGTCAAAGAAAAAGCGGAGAAACGTCTGGCGGATTCGCTGGCTACGGCTCTCGGCCTCTCGGAAGGAATCGCCAAGGTGGAGATTGTAGGGGGAGAAGAACTGGTCTTCAGCGAAAGATTCGCCTGCGTCGATTGCGGGGTGAGCCTTCCTGAGATCAGCCCTCGCATGTTCTCCTTCAACAATCCCTATGGAGCCTGCCCCCAATGCGATGGCCTGGGAACGATGATGTATTTCGCCCCGGACCTGATCGTGCCCAACAATAACCTTTCCATCCGGGAGGGGGCGGTGATTCCCTGGCAGGGGCGAAGTTCCATGCTTTTCCACCAAATGCTCGATTCTCTGGCCGAACATTACCATATTGACCTCTATGCCCCTTTCAAGACCCTTCCTCCGCAAGTGCAGAAGGTCATTCTGCAAGGGTCCAACGGGGAACAGATCAAATTCTATAGCGAGCGGGATGACCGGCGGCATTTCTACTTCCGGGAATTCGAGGGCGTCATCCCCAATCTGGAAAGGAGGTACCGGGAGACCGATTCGGAGATCATCCGGGAAGAGGTGGAACGGTACATGAACATCCGGGGTTGCCCGATGTGCCAAGGAGCCCGGCTGCGCCAGGAAAGCCTTTTCGTCAAAATCAACGAGCTGAACATCCACCAGGTTACGGGAAAATCCATCCGGGAGGCCTTAGATTTTTTTTCCAACCTGACCCTTTCCCCACGGGAACAAGAAATCGGCCGCCGAATCTTGAAAGAAATCTCCGAGCGTCTGGGGTTCCTAGTCAATGTCGGCCTGGATTACCTGACCCTGAGCCGGCCTTCCGCGACCCTATCCGGCGGGGAGTCGGAGCGTATCCGCCTGGCGACCCAGATTGGCTCCGGGCTGGTCGGCGTTCTCTATATCCTGGACGAACCGAGCATCGGTTTACACCAGCGGGACAATACCAGGCTCCTGGCCACCTTGCGGCGGCTGAGAGACCTGGGCAATACCATCCTGGTAGTGGAGCACGACGAAGAAACGATCTTGGCAGCAGATTATGTCCTGGATCTCGGCCCGGGAGCGGGAGTCAACGGGGGGGAGTTAGTATTTACCGGAACGCCGCAGGAATTGATGCAGGCAGAAAATTCTCTTACCGGCAAGTACCTGTCGGGGAAGTTAAGCATCCCCGTTCCCGCCTCGCGCCGAAAGCCCACAGGGAAGTTTTTAACTTTGGTCCGGGCCAGCGAAAACAACCTCAAGGACATTACCGTAAAATTCCCCTTGGGCCTGTTCACCTGTGTGACCGGAGTCTCCGGCTCCGGCAAGAGCACCCTTGTTTTGGATACTCTGTACCGGGCCCTGGCCCAGAAGATCTACCATTCCAAAGAAAGACCGGGCAAGATGCAGGATCTTCTGGGAATCTCGGAAGTCGATAAGGTGATCGAAATCGACCAATCTCCCATCGGGCGCACGCCGCGTTCCAACCCGGCCACATACACGGGAGTCTTCACCTACGTCCGGGAACTTTTTGCGCGGCTTCCCGAGTCTCGGGCCCGGGGGTATGCTCCGGGGCGGTACAGTTTCAACGTCAAAGGCGGGCGTTGCGAAGCCTGCGGGGGCGACGGGATCATCAAGATCGAAATGCATTTCCTCCCTGACGTTTACGTGACCTGTGAAATCTGCCGGGGGAAGCGCTATAATCGAGAAACCCTGGAGGTGCAATACAAGGGAAAAAACATCTGGGATGTTTTGGATATGACCGTGGACCAGGCGCTCAAGTTCTTCGAACCCATCCCCAAAATCCGCGGCAAGCTCCAGACCTTGGCCGATGTGGGCATGGGATATATCAAGCTGGGGCAGCAAGCGACTACCCTTTCGGGGGGAGAAGCCCAACGGGTCAAACTTTCCCGGGAACTCTCCAAACGATCCACGGGGAGGACCGTATACATCCTGGATGAACCCACCACCGGGTTACACTTCGACGATATTCGCAAACTGCTGGAAGTCCTCAATCGTCTGGCCAACACGGGTAATACCGTGATCGTCATCGAGCATAATTTAGAAGTCATCAAGACCGCGGATTACGTCATCGACCTCGGCCCCGAAGGGGGAGACGCTGGAGGAGAAATTCTGGCCCAAGGAACTCCCGAGGAAGTGGCCAATATCCCCCATTCTTATACGGGCCAGTTTTTACGGAAGATCTTTGCCCGGGACCGGACCAGACAAAAAGAAATTCGGATTGCGGATTGCGGATTGCGGAATTAAATCTGAAATTCGAAATTATTTACAAATTCCGCATTCCCCATTCGGAATTCCGCATTTGAAGTTGTTGGCGCAGGATTTCGAAGAGGATGATGGCTCCAGCGACGGCTGCATTCAGAGAAGAAGTCTTTCCTTTCATGGGGATCGAGATGGTATGGTCACATTTTTTTAGGATAAGCGGGCGAATCCCCTTCCTTTCGCTTCCGATGACCAGGCCCACGTTCATATCAAATTGCAGATCATAAAGACTTTTTTCTCCCCGGGCATCTGCCCCCACGATCCAGAAATTTTCTCTTTTCAGCTCTTCCAAAGTGTTGGCCAAGTTAGTGACCCGCACTACCGGAATGTGAGCAGCCGCTCCGGCTGAAACTTTGATCACAGCGGGGGTAACGCCGACAGCCCGGTCCTTGGGAATGATGATTCCTTGCGCGCCGCATGCTTCGGCCGTCCGAATAAGCGAGCCAAAATTCTGGGGGTCTTCGATACTGTCCAGTAAGAGAACCAGAGCATGGCCAGGCGCTGACCGGATGGACGGTAAGAAATCCTCCCAGGAAGTATAGGGCGACTGAGATCGCCAACCAATGACCCCCTGATGGTGGTCGGTCCTTGCCAGTTTATCTAAAACTTCTCTGGGGCAAACCTGGATAGGGATCTTTTTTTCCTGAGCTATCCGCCGCAAGGTACGAAGGGGAAGGCCTTCCCTTCCTTCAGCCAGGATGATCTTATGCAGAATTTGCCGATCTGCCTTTAAAGCTTCGAGAACCGGGTTGATACCGTAAATGACATCAGCACTCATAACCAATTCGGTTAAATTTAATAGGACGCAGATTTACGCCCACTTTCTCCTGCTCCTGGACTGTTTCGGTTGAAAAAGTTTCACCAGCACCAATCCAGAAATGAATCCGCCGATGTGGGCAAAAAAGGCCACATTGGAGATGGCCCCGCCTCCTACGCTGAGGATCTGAATAAAGAACCAAAATCCCAAAATGATCAAGGCCGGTATGCGGACAATCTTAATAAAGATGAATATAAAGATCAGGGTGAGAATCCGGGCGGTCGGGAAGAGGAGCAGATAGGCCCCCAAAATGCCACCGATGGCTCCGCTAGCGCCGATCATAGGGACCGTAGAACTTGGATCGGAAAGAACCTGCGCCGCCCCTGCGGAGAGCCCACAAACCAGATAAAAGAGCAAGAAGCGGAAATGGCCGAGGGTATCTTCAATGTTGTTCCCGAAAATCCAGAGATAAAGCATGTTGCCGAAAAGGTGTAAAAATCCCCCATGAAGAAACATGGAGGAAAATAGGGTCAGGGGAAGGGGAATCGTGGGAAGTACGTGAATAACTTCTCCATGGGTGATTTGAAAAGGGATAGCACCCCACTGAAAAACAAAGCGTTGACTGGCAGCAAAATCCATAGTGAGCTGATGAAAAAAAATGAACCCGTTGGCTAGGATAATCCCGATAGTTACGAAGGGGAAAGAAGAAACGGGGTTGTCGTCTTTGAGGGGGAGCAGCAAAATAAAATTCCTTTAATCATGGTCGCCACATATGGTAAAAATTTAAGGCTTCTGAGGGTAGATTGTCAAGGAATTTTGCCGTTCTTCCCTTCCTTCATTTTTTGCAGCGTTTCCATTTGTCCCTTGATATGCTTTTCAAGGCAATCCGGGCAAATGCCGTGGGTGAATTCGGCTTGCGTATGCTCAGCCACATAGGTTTCTATTTGCTGCCAGTAGTCCTGGTCGTTACGGATTTTTTTGCAGTAAGAACATATGGGAAGAAGCCCCTGGAGGGTTTTGATCTTAACAATGGCTTCCTCCAACATTTTCACCCTGTCCGCAAGGGCGGTCTGCAATTCAACGACCCGTTCACCCACCTGGATACGAGCGCGCAATTCCTCCCGCTCGAAGGGCTTGCGGATATAGTCATTCGCGCCAGCCTCGAGGCCGGCAACGACGTCCTCCTGTTGCGCCTTGCTGGTGAGAAGAATGATATAGGTAGGCGTAAGGGTGTGGGTCTGGCGGATCTGGCGGCAAAATTCCACCCCATCCATCCCCGGCATCATCCAATCGATGATGGCAATCGGGGGGGCATTTTCTGTTTGCAAAGCCTGCCAGGCCTCGAGACCGTCGCCAGTGGCAATCACCTCATAATTCCATTTGGCCAGTATGGCTTCGAGGATCCGGCGAGAGGTGAGGTCGTCTTCGGCGATCAATATTTTCATGAAAAATCCTCCTTCAATGTCTTACGAATGAGATCATAATAAATTTCGGATTTATTCCTTACAGGCTGCCCAGGGCTTTTTGCAACCTTGCAAACTCCTTTTCAAGTTTTGGAATGAGCTCCCGGGTTCTTTTCAGATCGCCTTTTTTCCCGGCAACTTCCACCTCCAAGGCTGTGGCTTGCAGGGCATTCCCGCCGATATTCATGGCTGCCCCTTTGAGCGAATGGGCCTGCTTTTCTAACTGATTCAGGTTTTCTTCCATCAGGGCCTGTTTCAGCTTTTCAACCTGGAGGGGCGCGTCATCCAGGAAAGTCTTGACGATTTCCTTAAAAAGTTCTTCATCCCCTTCCAGACGATCTAAAAGAAACTTTTGGTCGAACACCGCCTTGCCATCCGATCCATCGCTGGGCGGAACTTCCGGTTGAGGAAGAACCATATTACCCAGTTGCCGGTTGATCGCTGCGGAGAGATCTTTGGCTTGAATCGGTTTGGATACATAATCATCCATACCCCGCTCGAGGCACATTTCGCGATCGCCTTTCATGGCATGAGCCGTCATCGCGACAATCGGGATATGTCGGCCCATCTCACTTTCCTTTTGGCGAATCGCCGCGGTGGCCTCGAAGCCATCCATCTCGGGCATCTGCACGTCCATTAAAATCAGATCATAAGAAGTCTTTTCAATCGCCGCCAGTACCTCTTTGCCATTGCCGGCCACATCGGCCCGGTAACCGATCTTACCCAGAATTCCCAAAGCTACCTTTTGATTGATGATGTTGTCTTCGGCGAGCAGAATGCGAATTTTACTCCCTGTTTCTTCCTTAAGCGAGTGACGCGTAATAATGGGCGCGGGGGGGACATCAGGAGCCGCTAACTTGCTTCCGACTACCATAACCAAACAGTCGTACAGTTGTGAGCTCTTGATGGGTTTGGTGAGATAGGCCGCAAAGCCGATTTCTTGCATCTGTTTGGCGTCTCCGCGTCTTCCTCGTGAGGTCAACATGACCAGGGTAGTTTGGCAAAGATTTGGGTCCTCCTTGATTTTGCGACCGAGAGTCGCCCCGTCGATGTCCGGCATATCCATGTCGAGGATGGCAATATGAAAAGGGTTATGGGCATTTACGGCCTCATGGAGTTTGGCCAATGCTTCCGTTCCGTTGGCCGCTTCATCGTGCTGGCAACCCCAGGAACGCAATTGTTCGTGCAGGATGAGGCGATTGGTAACGTTATCATCCACAGCCAGGATTCGTTTGTCCCGGATATTTTCGGGGACAACTACAGTGCTTTTTTTATCGACCGCCTGTTTGCTAAATACAGCAGTGAACCAGAAGGTGGAACCCTTGCCCTCCTCACATACAACGCCAATCTGTCCCCCCATCAATTCCGCAAGTCTTTTAGAAATGCTCAGCCCCAGGCCGGTTCCGCCATACTTCCGGGTTGTGGAGGAATCTACCTGCGAAAAGGACTGAAAAAGGCGATCCATCCGGTCTTGGGGAATGCCCGGGCCGGTATCGGATATGGCAAACCGCACCGTGGCCTGTCCGTCTTTCTCTTCTTCCAGCGTGACCCGGATGACCACCTCCCCTTTTGAGGTAAACTTGATGGAATTGCCTGCAAGATTAAGTAGAATCTGGCGTATCCTGCCGGGATCGCCGCAGAGCCGCGAGGGTACATCATGATGAACCAGGCAGGCGAATTCTAAGTTTTTCTCGTGAGCCTTCGTCGCCAGCAAATCAGTTATGTCTTCGATCGTTGTCCGTAAATCAAAATTAATAATCTCGATGTCCATCTTTCCGGCTTCGATCTTGGAAAAATCAAGGATATCATTGATGATAGTTAGAAGAGCGTCCGCGGAACGGCGCACTGTTTCGGCGTATTCTTTTTGTTCCGGAGACAAATCGGTATCCAGGAGCAGTTCGGTCATGCCGATTACCCCGTTCATCGGCGTGCGGATCTCATGGCTCATGTTGGCTAAGAACTCGCTCTTGGCCGCATTGGCCACTGCTGCTTCATAGGATAGTTGGTTCGCGCGTTCAACAGTCTCTGCTAACTGCCGGTTCATGGCTTCGGCGTTTTCCTTGGCTTTGATGAGCTCTTTCTCCACCCTTTTTCGTTCTGTGAATGACTGAGCGCTAGCGATAGCCCCGGCAATCTGAGTACCAACCCTTTCGGCAAGCCTCAAATCCCGTTTTGCATAAACATTTGGCCGGGCCGATTGAATATTAAAGGTACCTATCACTTCATTTTTTGAAAACAAAGGGACCATCATCACCGACCGAAACCCAGCCTTAAAAGCAGGCAATAGGCGGGGAAATTGGTTTGCTATCTCTTCCCAATTTTTCTCCCAAACGAGCAGGCTTGATCGAGTTCGCATAATTCCTTCCGTGCCACTCCCGGCCAAGGGGACAACATCCCCTACCTTGCGATTGTTCACTTGAGGACCCGATACATAGAGAGTAGAAAAAGTATAGTCCTCATGATTAATGGCGTTCACCGCCACCCGGTCAAATGGAATAAGCTTGTTCATTTCTTCCGCAAAGCGCTCATATACCTCCTCGATGTCAAGCGTCGAGCTGATGATTCGCCCAATCTCCGCCATGATTTCATTTTCTTTGGCTAACCTCTTGGCCTCCTCCTCACTCCTTTGTAACGCCTCCTCCACCCACTTGCGCTCGGTTATGTCGCGCACAATACCTCGAAACCCGATTGGCTTTCCTTGAGCATCCCGGATTAAATAAACGGAACTTTCATGAAATCTCTTTGCGCCATCCTTGCGAACGATCTCCCAATTAAATACTTTGCAAGGCTCCCCCTTGGTGTATACATCCTTGAATATCTTATATACCATTTTTGCAGTATTTTTATCCATGTACTGTCTATTATTCATACCCCTTAATTCATCTTTGGGATATCCGAGCATTCGGCACAACGAATCATTGACGAAAGTAAAGTTCCCGGGGAGGTCAGTCTCAAAATAGCCTTCTTCCATATTCTCCAGAAGAGTTCTATATCTTTCTTCCCGTTCGTGCAGCGCTTCCTCCATGCGCTTGTGCTCGGTTTCTGATTTTTCCAGCTCTTCAACCTTTTGGCGCAGTGCGGTCAGCTCATCAATGAGGTGCTTTTTGGTCTTAGGTTCATCTTTCATCAGGGGTTCCTCCCGCAGGTATTAAAGCCCAACCAATATTTAAATATATCGGATTTTTTGACCCTATCCTTGACTGGAAAACAACCGAGAAATTAATAGTGCTATCTCCTTAGGGGTGTGATAGATCAGCGAAAAAGTTCTTGGGCTTCAGAGGTGTAACCCCCTGCAGAATCATAGAGGAATCGAGGAGGGAGAACTTTGATTTGAGCGCGTCCTTCTTTGATAGCTTCCACCAGCATCAGGCGGGCTTCGTCTTTTTGGTGAGAATGTATAAACTGCAGGCGCTTAGGCTCCAGGTGAGACTTGCGCATTTCCTGAATCAAGTCTGCGGTCCGGGAGGCCGGGTAGATCATGTTCAAACGTCCCTTCTCTTTTAGGAGATGATGCGCAGCCTGGAGTATATCATTCAGGGTCGCCTTGATTTCATGGCGGGCCAGGGCCTTCTCCAACCAAGGATTGATCCGGCCTGAACCGACTTGGCGGTAGGGCGGGTTGCTTAAAACTACGTCAAAAGTACCCCTCAAGCTTTCCCTTTTTAAGGTCTTCAGATCTTTCTCCCAGATTTCAATGTGGGAAGAGAGATGATTCAAGGCGGTGTTCCGCCTGGCCAGGTCGGCAAGGGAGGGCTGGATTTCCACTCCAATAACCCTTTCCGCCTTATGGTGGAAAATTAAAATCAGCGGGATAATACCGCAGCCTGTGCCCAGGTCAAGAACCCGGTCTTTGGGGCGAAGCTCTGTAAAGTGGGCCAGAAGGAGAGCATCGATGGAGAAACGGTATCCACTTTTTTTCTGAAGGATTTTGAGCCGGCCCTCGAAGAGGGTATCGAGGGTTTCTTCCTGTTCATTCCACGACAATTTCTTCATCGGGTTCCAGCGGATTGATAACCAAGCCGCTGAGCAACTTGGGGTAGAAGAAAGTGGATTTTGAGGGCATGGTCTCCCCGGCCAGGGACACATCCCTGACCTGGTACACTTTGGTGGGGTTGAGGAAAAAAGCGATCTGCCCTTTACCGGATTGTACTGCTTGGACGGCTTCCTGAGGTTCTTGGCAATAGAGCACATTTTTGCCGGCGGCCAACTCCTGGGGGCCGATTTGCAACAACTTCTGAAAGACGAGGATATGGAGGAGATTCACATCCAAGTCTTTCAAAGTCGGGGACAATGCCGGGGCCGCTTCATCCAGGAAGCGTCCATTTTTCAGGGAAAGAAGAAAATATTGGGTAGTCTCACCCAGCAGCATTCCCAGGGTCCTTCCCTCATCGGACCGGGAGGCGAGTTCCCGCAGAAATTTATCCCGGACCATCCCTTCGTTCTTGGCATTGAAAGCGAAGGATTCGACGGAAAAGTTGGCGCTAAGTTTTTCCATGAAACTGGAAGCCTGAAATTTTTCTACGCCCACAACGACCCGGTGGGTAGGAAGGATCAATAGTCCTTCATCCTCCATGGCTGCCAGGTACATCATGGTAAAATGATAGCTTTCTCTTCCCGTGCCGTTGGGAAAGCGGGCAAGCTGTCGCTCTCGGTAGGCCAGAGCGGTTTCATAGCGGTGATGTCCGTCTGCAATGTAGATTTTTTTCGGCTTCATGATTTCCGTTATTTTGCCGATGATTTGCGGGTCGCTGACCATCCAGAGCCGGTGGCGAATCCCGTCGTCGTCCGTGACGTCAATGGCTGGCCCTTCCGGGGAAGAGAAGACCTTTTCGTAGATGGGGGCCATGGCTCCATCTTCGTCGGAATAGAGCGAGAAAATCTGGCTGAAGTTGGCTTGGCAAGCTTCCATCAATGCCAGACGATCTGCTTTGGGTTTGGTCTGGGTTTTTTCGTGGGGTAGGACCACGCCGGTCCCGAATTCTTCCAGGCGGATGAGGCCGATGAACCCCCGGCGAACCTTCCTGGTTGCCGGGAGACCGCCATCAGTGGGAAGGCTGAGCGAAGCGTCGAATTCTTCCTGTAAAAAATAAAATTGAGGCGCACGGGAACGGACGAGGGTTCCCTCCTCCAGCCAGGTACGATAGTGAGCTGCGGAGCGGGTATAACGGTTGTTCTGCGGGTTATCTTCGGGTGTCTCTTTGTTCAGGATCAGGCGGATCACATTCTGAGGATGTCGCCGGTAGAAGGAATTCTGAGCCTCGGGGGAAATGACATCGTAAGGAGGAGCGATCACCCGGCGGATATCGCCAACCTTTTTCTGATTATATAAAATGCCCTGGAAAGGGACGATCAAGGCCATCTGATTTTTTCTCCTTTTTAGAGATCTTGTTTTCTAAAGCGGATGAGTTTTTATAACACAAAGAAGGGATCAAAACAAGGCATGTTAAGTGCGGAATGCGGATTGCGGAATAGAAAGTTCGGCGTGAGGAATTTTGCAATCTGCATTCCGCATTCCGATATCGTTTTTGTGGTTGTTGACAAAAGTACTTAAGTATATTACTTTTAAATAAGTTCTTTTGCAGGAGGCGGGCTATGACTTCTAAGAAGATCGTTCTTCATTTTTCCAAGGAGAACTGGAATAAACCCATCGTCTACAAGCTGGTTAAGGAATTCAACCTGAGCTTCAACATCCTCAAGGCCAACGTTCTACCCCGGCAGGAAAGTTTTATGGTCCTGGAGTTGAGCGGGCCCAAGGCCGATTTTAAAAGGGGTCTGGAATACCTGGCCGAAGCTGGCGTAGGCGTGGAGCCTATCGAGAGGGACATCGCCCGGGACGACAATAAGTGCACTCACTGCGGAGCCTGTACTGCAGTTTGTCCAACAGGATCTCTATATATTAACCGCAAGAACATGGAGGTTTTGTTCGACTCGGCGAAGTGCAGCGCCTGCGAACTTTGCATCAAAGCCTGCCCCCCTCGGGCCATGGAATCCCGATTGATATAAAATAGGAGAAATGATTCGAATGCAGAATGCCGAATGAAAAAAAGTTCAGAGTAATGAGTTCGGAGTTTAGAGTTCGGAGATTAAAATCAACACTCCGAACTC
>ENA-OVNE01000033-OVNE01000033.1-marine-sediment-metagenome-genome-assembly--contig:-NODE-33-length-11461-cov-2.271170_pt1 | contig 11461 bp, 12 predicted proteins | sample MGYA00250109_ERZ650190 | MGnify/ENA primary metagenome ERZ650190 (study PRJEB26730, sample SAMN04396784) | marine sediment metagenome | isolation source: Baltic marine sediment | place: Denmark...
GGGGTCATGGCCACCAGCGCATTGTCGGCGATGCGTTTGGTGCCGTCGGAAAGGTAGAGAACGGCGTTCTTCTGGAGGAACCATAAAAACAGAGTGGCGGCAATGCGTTTGTTGCCGTCCACGAAGGGATGGTTCTTGACCAGGAAATAGAGCAGGTGCGCCGCCTTTTCCTCGAGGGTGGGATAGAGATCCCGGGTGGCCCAAATGCGAAACTGGGTGCCCCGTTTCGAGTTGACCCGGTAGCCGACGGAAATAATCATGTCGAGGTTGTAAAGGTCCATGAGGCGGACCTTGCCGTCAGCGGCAACTTGTGCATTTTTTGCACAGGTTGAAGTCCTGTCTAACTCCTTAGTTTGATAGATATTTCGGATATGCCGGACGATCACTGTGCGGTCACGGTCGAACAAGCGGGCCATGTGATGGGCATCCAACCAGACGGTTTCCCCCTGAAGCTTTACTTCCAGAGAAACGGATCCACCCGGGGCCCTATATATAACAACCTGGCTATCGGGCTTGCTCATGATGACTTCTCCAAAAGAGCTTTGATATGCCCCATGATCTCCGCGATCCGCCGTTCCTTTTGCAGAATACTATCGGCAATTTGCTCGGGAGGAAGGTGGGAGATATCCTTCTTGGCGTGCGGGTTCTTTCGATCAAGGTTGCAATTGTTGGCCAGCAGTTCGGCGGCGGGGACTTTCCAGGCGTGATCATTTTCTTTCCGCTTCTTCCACCAGTCCAGACAGGGCTTGAACTCCTCGAGCTGGAGGGGCTGGGTTTTGGTGTAGTTCTTGCGGCCTTCGGGCAATGGCTGCTCATAATACCAGATTTCCTTTGTTGCGCCGGATCGTTCGAAGAAAAGGAGATTCGTGGGTATGCTGGTGTAGGGAGCGAAAACGCCGTTGGGCAGGCGGACGATGGTGTGAAGGTTGAAATCCTTCAGCAGTTCTTCTTTGATCCGGGCGCACACGCCATCGCCGAAAAGGGTGCCGTTCGGGACGACCACCGCGGCGCGGCCGGGTTTCGGAATCCTCCTCAGCTTGCGCATGATGAGCTGCAAAAATAATAGCGCCGTTTCCGCGGTCTGCTTATCGCTCGGAAAGTTCCCGAGGATTCCTCTCTCCTCCTCCCCGCCAAAAGGCGGATTGGTAAGGATAATGTCGACGCGGTCCTTATCCCCGATTTCATTCAAGGGTTTTGCAAGGCTGTTCCCGTAGGTGATCCGGGGAAACTCCATGCCGTGTAGAAGGAGGTTCATCTGGCTCAAGAGATAAGGGAGCGGCTTGGCCTCACCCCCCTGGATGCTTCTTTCCTGAAGGGTCTTGCGGTCTTCAACGGTCTTGCACAGCTTTTCAAGATGGCTGAAGGCTTCGACGAGAAATCCTCCGGTCCCGCAGGCCGGATCAAGAACCACCTCCCCCAAGCGGGGATTGATGGCTTCGACCATGAAGCGAACGACCGGGCGTGGGGTATAGAATTCCCCCGAATCCCCTGCCGTGTCCCTCATCTCCCGGAGCATGGACTCATAAAGATGGCCGAGGGTATGGATCTCATCGGAAGATGTAAAGTGAATCCCGTTGATTTTATTTACGACGTCCCGCAGGAGATAACCGCTGACCATTCGATTGATCACACCCCGGAAGATGTTGGCTATGACGTCCCGGCGGTCTCCCCCGTTGGCACTTTGGAGGTTTCTCAGGTAAGCAAAGAGCCCTTGCCCTTTCTTCCCGTCCGGGCGCACGGCTTCTTCGTTGTTGATGAAGGCGATCAGCTCGTCCCCCGTTACGCCGTCCTCTTTGGCAGCCCAATCCCGCCAGCGGTAGGACGGCTCGATGGCCGGCCGAAACTTCTTTCCGGACATGAGCGCTTCCTGCTCCCGCATCTGCTCCAGGTCGTCCAGGAATTTCAGGAACATGATCCAGGTAAGCATGGGCAGGCGATCCAGATCGCCGTTCAATCCCTTATCCTTGCGCATGATATCCCGCGCCGACTTAATGAGGCTGCCTAATTGCTGGACGGTTGTCAGAGGTTGTTGATCTTTCTTTTTGGGCGGCATTCAAGTTCTATCCTTAATTCCTGCCAAAGATATTTGAATTTTTGCCCCCTCACCCTTCCCCTCTCCCCCGAAAACGGGGGAGAGGGTGGGAGTGAGGGGAAAGGATAAAAAAGGAAATTCCTATACAATCAAGTTTAAGGTTACGGGTTGGGAATTATAATTCTTTTTTAAACTTTGAAACTTTCAACTTTCAACTTTAAACTTTTTTTATGATTCGCCTCAACGATATTTTGGAAAAGCTGTATCGCTACCTTCCCGGGGCTGACCTTGGCCTGATCGAAAAGGCCTACGTTTTTTCCGCCAAGGTTCACCAAGGGCAGGTTCGTCTATCTGGCGAGCCCTATCTCATCCACCCCTTAGAAGTTGCGGCCATTTTGGCCGATATGAAAATGGACATTGCCACCGTGGCGTCGGGGCTCCTGCACGATACAGTGGAAGACACCTTCACCACCCCCGATGAAATCAAACAGACTTTCGGGCCTGAGATCGCCGGTCTGGTGGACGGACTGACTAAAATCAGCAAAATAACCTTGTCCACCCGAGAAGAACAGCAGGCGGAGAATTTCCGCAAAATGCTCCTGGCCATGGCCAAAGATATCCGCATTGTCCTCATCAAATTGGCTGATCGACTTCACAATATGCGTACCCTGCAGCACCTTTTACCAGAAAATCAGACTAAAATCGCTCAGGAAACTTTGGATATTTATGCGCCCCTGGCCAACCGGCTGGGCATCGATCGGATCAAGACGGAACTTGAGGATCTATCCTTCCGATACCTCTATCCGGAAGAATACCAAGGACTGGCGCGCGAAGTGGCCTGGAAAAAAGAAGAACGAGAAAAATACATCCAGGAGGTCAGCTCCATCATTGGCGAGAAACTTTCCTCTTATAGCCTAACGGGGAAGGTTAGTGGTCGACCCAAACATTTTTATAGTATTTACCGTAAGATGAAAGCTCAAAGTTTGGAATTTGAGCAGGTGTATGATGTCATCGCTTTTCGCATCATCTTAGACACGGTTAAAGACTGTTATGAAGCACTGGGAATTATCCACTCTCTTTGGAAGCCCGTACCCGGACGTTTCAAAGATTACATCGCTATGCCTAAAGCCAACGGCTACCAATCGTTACACACGACGGTAATCGGCCCCTACGGGGAGCGAGTAGAAATCCAGATTCGCACGGAAGAAATGAATCGCACGGCTGAAGAGGGCATCGCCGCCCACTGGCAGTATAAAGAAGGTAAGGAGATTACCGCCAAGGACAGCAGACAATTCGCCTGGCTTCGGCAGCTTTTAGAATGGCAGCAGGATTTGCGCGACCCCAGAGAGTTCCTGGAGACGGTGAAGATCGACCTCTTTCCCGACGAAGTCTATGTTTTTACACCCAAAGGAGATGTAAAACAATTCCCTGTTGGTTCTACCCCGGTAGACTTCGCCTACAGCGTCCATACGCAAATCGGCAACCAGTGTGGGGGGGCGAAAATCAACGGCAAGATCGTCCCCCTGCGTTACCAGCTTAAAAACGGCGATATCGTCGAGATCGTCACTGCCGCCGGACATCAGCCCAGCAAAGACTGGCTGAAGTTCGTCCAAACCTCCCGCGCCCGCACCAAGATCCGGCAATGGATCAAAGCCCAGGCCCGGGAACGCTCGCTGGACCTGGGTAAAGAGATCTGCGAACGGGAGTTTAAAAAATACCACCTGGACTTTGGCAAAATCCTCAAGTCCGAGGAGATGAAGAAGATCGTCAGCGAATTATCCTTCCAATCCCTCGATGACTTGATGGCCGAAGTAGGATACGGCAACGTCTCCTCCACCCAGATTATCACCAAACTGATCCCTCCCGAAAAACTCGGAAAAGAAAAAAAAGAAGAATCCCGCCTTAGGCGTTTGGCCCAAAAAATCCGCGGAGAACCCAGTGGCATTCAGATTCGGGGAATCCAGGATATGATGGTACGATTCGGTAAATGCTGCAACCCTCTTCCCGGCGATGCGATTTCAGGCTACATTACCCGGGGCCGAGGGGTCACCGTTCATACGGCCGACTGTCCCAATATCCTGGGTAGCGAACCTCAACGAATGATCCCCGTTTCCTGGAACTTGAAGGAAAAGGCCATCCATGCCGTACGCGTTCGTGTTGTTTGCAACGACAAGAAGGGTTTGCTCGCCGAGATTAGCTCGGCGTTGGCCTCCTCAGAAGTGAACATCATCCGGGCGGATGTAGCTACAACCGAAGACAAGAGGGCAATTTGTAATTTCGAGTTAGAGGTCCACGATCTTAAGCATTTACAAAACGCCTTCCGGTCGCTGACCAAACTCAAGAGTGTCCTGAAAGTGGAACGTTTGCGGGGCTTACCCGCAATGGAAAAAGAAGAAAAAAGAGCTGAAGCTTAAAGCAGGGGAAAGTTACGAGTTACGTGTTCCGGGTTTCGGGTTCATTTTTTGAACTTGAAACTTGTAACTCGAAACTTGGCACTTTTTTATTAAACAGCTTTAACCACCAAACCTGAGCGCAGGCAGCGTGTACAAACTCGTATCCTCCGGGTTGTGCCTTTCTGGATGGCGTGAACCCGCTGTAAATTTGGATACCAGCGGCGTTTGGTCCGGTTGTTAGCATGGCTCACTTTATTCCCCACCCGGGGGCCCTTTCCACAGATCCGACACGATCGAGCCATTGAATTCCTCCGCGAATTAAAAAATAAACAGCAGGGTACTACCCCTGCTTTATTTTTTTATACCACAATAAAAATTTTTTCGCAAGAAATTTATTTATCCGGCTGAATCCTATTCACTAATACCGGCTCACCCAACTCGGAGACCACTTCTAACCCGTTTTCCGCCAGGATAGCGGCGGTAACTCCCACCCCTCTGACTAGGCCTTCCTGCCTGTAGATAGCCTGGCATCCGCAGGATGGGCTGTGGTCTTTGAGAATAGCCTTTTTTGCTTTGGCCGTTTGGGCAATGCACAGAGCTTCCTTTGCTCCTTTTAAGAAGGCGTTTGTGACATCTTCCCCTGCCTTGTTAATGACCCTCGCTAAGCCCTGCCACACCTCTCTGCCATCCCCTCCCTCAATGTTTGCCGGAATTCTCGGCGTGGGTAGCCCGCCCAATTGCTCGGGGCACACCGGTATGAAATGACGATTGAAAAGATCATCAAAAACTTCCGGGCAATAGGCATGCCCCCCATCATGCCGGCAGTTCACACCTATCAAACAGGCGCTGACCAAGACGATTTCGTGGTTCATTTATCAAAAATATTGGCTGGTGGGTTGATCATAAAAGCGTCCGGAACCTTGGGGATCCCCTTGGCCAAGACACGATGTCCTTGAATTTCCAAATGCCCTTCGGCATAAAGCTGAATGGCCTGGGAATAAATTTTATGCTCCTGCTTCAAAATTCGAGCATTCAATGTATCGCCCGTATCATCTTCATAGACGGGCACCACCGCCTGGATGATGATGGGCCCCGTATCTGTCCCTTCATCCACAAAGTGAACCGTGCAACCGGCAAACTTCACCCCGGAATCCACTTCGGTCTGCCACACGTGCGTTCCCGGAAAGGCTGGCAGTAGAGCCGGGTGTATGTTCATGACCCGCATGGGGAAAGATCTTAAAAGTACGGGGGTAATAATGCGCATGAACCCCGCCAGAACGACCAGTTCCACTTCATAAGCCTTTAAAATTTCCACCAACCTTTGATCAAACTCTTCCCGAGTTTTGCATTCCTTATGGCGGATGACTACAGAAGGAATATTATGTTTCCTGGCCCGCTCCAGGGCATACACGTCGGGAACATTGCTGACAACAACTTTGATCTTGGCATCCACCCGATCTGCTTCGATGTTATCGATAATCGCTTGCAGGTTTGAACCGCTCCCCGAAACCAGAACTCCCAGATTAACCATATTTCTCCTCACTGGTACTGGACTGCATTCTCCTTTGGTTTGGCTTTTACGATTTCTCCAATCGGGTAAGCCTTCTCTTTCAATCCTTTAAGTCGAGAGATGACTCCTGCGGCTTCCTTAAGCGGGACGGCTATAATCATCCCGATGCCGTTGTTAAAAGTACGAAGCATCTCTTCTTCTGGTACGTTTCCCCCTTCCTGAATGATCCGGAAAATGGGATGTACGGGCCAGGTGTCCTTATGGATCTCCGCTTTACATCCCTTAGGGATGACCCTCGGCAGATTATCCGTGATCCCTCCACCGGTAATGTGGGCGATCCCATGGATATGGAAATTTTCAAGCAGGTTGAGGATAGGCTTGACATAAATGCGAGTGGGCACAAGCAATTCCTCGCCAACCGTGCGGGAAAGACCTGGAACCTTACGATTCGGTTTCAACCGCATACGTTCGAAGAGCACTTTCCGCGCCAGAGAATACCCATTGCTGTGCAGCCCGCTGGCCCCGATGCCTATAAGTTGATCCCCTGCCCGGATGGAAGAGCCGTCGATGACTTTATTCCTCTCCACGACCCCTACCGTAAATCCGGCCAGGTCATACTCTCCTTCTTTATAAAAAGAAGGCATCTCCGCTGTCTCCCCTCCGATCAAGGCGCATCCCGCTTCTTTACACCCCTTGGCCACCCCTTTGATGATCTGCGTGGAAACTTCCAAGGAGAGTTTGCCGGTAGCCAGATAATCCAAAAGGAAAAGGGGTTCCGCTCCCTGGACGACAATGTCATTGACGCACATGGCGACCAAATCTATACCTACCGTGTCGTGTTTTCCCACCATAAAAGCCACTTTCAATTTGGTTCCGACTCCGTCCGTGGAGGAGACCAGGACAGGGTCTTTATATTTTTTGGCGGGGAAGGAAAAAAGACCCCCGAATCCCCCGATGTCCGTGATCACCTCTGGCCGGAAAGTCTTGCGGACCATCGGCCGGATTAAATCGACGAACTTGTTCCCGGCCTCGATGTCCACTCCGGCGCTCTTATAAGTCATCTTGCCTTTCAAATCCTTCCCCTTTCGTCGAGAACGATCTTTCCTCTCTGGATATTCTTGATAAAGCTCCATTCCTCGTAATCCCCATCAATATCTAACTTGGCCTTTTCTATGTCCTTTTCCGCTTGCTTTAACCAGTCCAAGCTTCTCTCGGGCATTGAGTTAGCCTCGCTCATAAGGGAATTATAAATGTTCCCATTTTATATCATAAATCTTACGGGAAAAATAGAAATTTCCAGGCCCCTTACAAGACAGGCAGGGGTTCACGCTGTTTCAACCACTGTGGTGGTATCTCATTGGCCGACAAAGCCACGATGCCACCGATCAAAAAGGAACATTTTTGTCAATGCTTTCTTAATGTTATTGACTTAAACGGATATTTCGCAGTATAAAACTTGATGGCTTCGTAAAAAGTCCATCTGTCCGCCTAAGGCGGATTGCGCTTCACCTTCGTCGTTGCGGCGTACCTGTAAGTACACCTCACTCCTCAGGATTTGCGCGCCTTGTCCGCCTGAGGCGGAGAGCTTTTTACATTGCCATCCAAATTTTGACTTTTTACGAGTCCATCAATATTGGATAGACTAAAAAGTTTTTTTTAAAATCTTTGCCCGCAAGGCGAAAATAAAATCCTGGTGCGTTAAGCTAAGAAACAACTTGACCTAGCAGACAGTTTCAGGAAAATTCTGGGGTGAAGAGTAGCACCTACAAGTCTTCACCCTAAGATAATCTTGGAAGGTGACGATTTCTGATTGAAATGTGCATAAAAAGGCAAAGCCGTGATGACCCTTCCTTTTAAATATTAGCATTGGTGGAGCTGAGAGGGATCGAACTTCTGCCTCATGAATGGCGATCATGAATGATTGTTACGCATGCGCTCTCCCTGTTGAACTACAGCCCCATAGATCAGGGATTTTCGCTAAAACTGCAATCACTTAAGATTAAATTATATCGGCAAATCATTTGGAAACTGAATCTGTTAAATTCTTACCAGATATTGGGGGCCAATTTCTTACAGGGGGTCCCAGGCTGATCAATGGATTTGAGGTATTCGAAAATTAATCAAGAAAATCTGGTACAATACAACGGCGATATAGATAAAACCGGCGACTTTAATAAGGCTTCTCACCCGCCCAAAATTGCTATGAAGGCATAATAAAACTAATGAAATAGAAATAATGACAAGTTTCCAGACCCAAAATCCATCTCCATAGAGTTCGATAACAGACCTTACGATGGGATTGACCTCCCATCCGCCCTGGTCCAGAATGATCATTGTAAACAATGAATCTAGGATGTTCAAACCTACGATTAAAATCAGGATAAAGAATAATCCCCCACTATAACGGTCTGTATACCCACCTCTTTCCTGATCTGGCTTTCTGCGAAATTTCTTTCTTCTGCCCAAAAAGTTATAACGGCTCAAGCCTGGGGTGGGCTGCTTTCGGCGATCCTTAATCATTCGCCTATCATGGTCTTTCAGAGGAAAGCCTCCATTCTGACAAATTAAAGATCATTCTTTACATTTTTAGCTTAAACGCAGGCTCGTTCCCCCTCCTGCTCGTGGGCTACAAGAACTTAATTTTATTTTATCGTTTAAATAGGCTGAATGTCCGCATGGGATTCCAGTTCTCCTAAGATGCCACTTACCCGCAGATATCTCCCCCAAAGTGTAAACCCTTCCTGCTTTTTCTCCAGGAAATCCTCTATCAGCACAAATCGGGCAATGTTCCCTGCACCAACGTTGGTCAAATATGGGCCTTGTGGGTGAATGTTGTGGCCTAATTCGTCCTATTTTGATTTTTTCTGTTTATAGCCAAATTTTTGCCTTTTCAAGGTCGAATTCCCACTCCCCTCGAATTTTTTTCGCAGGGCATCCCCAAAGGAGCCAGTCGTCGACGTCCCAGAGCCACACGTTTAATTCTTTTACCAACTCTTTTCTGTTCATTTTCCCCCCCGATCTATCAGATCTCTTAGGGAGACCACTAGAATTTCGAGTTCTCTTGGGGCCAACTTTAAGAGAAAATCTAGGTCCATATCGGTTTTCAGAATCTTCGCAATCGCATCGACTAGCTTCTCTTTGTCATCATCCTTAATCTTTTGCTGATCCATAAATCCCTGACTCCCAATTTCATTCGTTCGGACACGCATACATATGCATATTTTATAGGTAAACGATCTCCCCTTTCTTCTTCAGTGATTTATCCGCGGCCTCCAGCATTCTTACCACCCGAAGACCTGCCAGACCATCATTGATAGGGGTTTTACCATTGCTAATGCATCCAATAAATGTCTCTGCTAAAAGCCTGAGAGCTTCTCCCTGCTCTATCTGGGGGGCCCACATATCCCCCGACCGGTAGCTCACCAGGAGATTGTAGACCCCATTCTTCGTCTGGATATCTACCCCTTTGTCGTACACCTTGATCTTTTCATCGGGGTTTAAATCATTCCAGACCAACATTTTTTTCAACCCACCAATTAAGGTGGTCCTTATTTTGACCGGCGAGAGCCAATTCACGTTGATATGAGCGATGATCTTATTGGGGAAATAAATGGTAATGTAAGAAATATCCTCCATTCCGTTAAAATGAGCTTCACCGGTCGCTACCACTGCAGTAGGCTGTTCCTTGATCAGAAAGTCCATGATGGCTAGGTCATGGGGCGCCAGGTCCCAAACCACATTGACGTCATGCTGAAAGAGGCCAAGGTTGACCCTCGTGGAATCGAAATAGCAGAGGTCTCCCAAAGTGCCGTCTTCAATCAACTGTTTGATCTTCCGCACCGCCCCGGTGAACAGGAAAGTATGATCTACCATGATTTTCAGGTTCTTTTTCTCCGCCAGGTCGATCAGCTCTTCTGCCTGGGCAGTGGTGCAGGTAAAGGGTTTTTCCACCAATATATGCTTCCCCATCTTCAGGGCTTTTTGAGCCAACTCAAAGTGGGTGAAGACCGGGGTAACAATGGCTACCACGTCAATATCCGTGGCGTTAATGAGCTCATCATTCTGGGTGGTAATACGCAGGTGTGGAAAGGCTTTCTGGGCCTTTTTCAGCGCCCCCTCATTAAGGTCGCTTACGGCAACTACTGTGGACCCGTCGAGGCTATTGAAATTCCTGACAATGTTGGGGCCCCAATAGCCATATCCGATTACGCCCATTCGTATCATCATTCCCTCCTTATAAATTTATGCAAAGGTTTATGCGTTTTGCGAGAAAGGTTTAGCCGTGCCTTGGTTTTGGGCTAATTCGGTACGCTTTAACTTCCCGGCCTTTTTCCAATATATGAGCGGAGAGGGTAAATCCGGGAATATCACGCAATGAATCTATTTGCTTTAAGATATTTGTCCATGCTTCTCTTAATTTCGATCTGTCAAACTTATATAAAATAATCATTTGATGAGCCGCTCCTTCCTTATTATTGACATAGGGACCTTTTTTAGTTATGGACTCAGACAATGGCGGTAACTCCGAAAATTGTCCAGCATAATACTTGATGGTTTCCAGGGAGAATGAAAGAGTACATTTGATAACCACTTTGAATCTCCTCTGCTGCAAATTGGTTATTTTCCCCATCTTACTTCTTCATTTAAACAAGTATGCAAAAAATAAACCAAATTGTTCTAGATGTATAATCCATTAATCTTATTAACTTTTTACAATTTATCTTCCTTGGGTCTAAAAAAAGTGGAAGAGAATTTCCCTTTTTTCTAAATTTTTTCCACTTTGGCCTGTAAGATTTCGAAAATTCTTCTTAAGCAATTGAAACAAGAAGGACACCGGATCAAAATCTTTAGGTAGGAGGGAGCAAAGGTGGATTCTATCGGGAGGATTTTCAATAATACCAACATGGAGATTGTTGAAGTTAGCAAAAATAAATAAGTTGAAAACAAAGAGGCAGGGCTAGCTATGACCTTGCCTTTTTATTTCGAGAAGTTGATGATTATTGGAAATATGCAAAAAAAACAGCCGTTTATCATCCCAGCAAGCATAGGTTTTGGTCGATGGTTCCCTTGTTCGCAGAATTTCCGCCAGCAAATTGCCATTCTCCGAGAATTTATGGTGATTCCCCTGTCCTTACAATTTTCTAATCAAGTCAGTCGGGTCCGTTCCATCAGTAGGGAAGCAAATCAGATCAGTCATGACCTCATATCCTTTCTCTTTAAACTCATAATATTTCAGGAGGCCCTCTAAACGTGATCTGAAAGGGCCGCAAGCTGATAAATCGGCGTAAGGGAGGAGGATAGCCAACTGATCGTCCTCTAGGGAACCAAGGATGTCACTCTCACGCAATTCTTCGATCAACAAGCAGTTCAAGTTCTGATAGCAAGTTTGTAATCCTTTTCCATTCTCATAGCCGGGGAGTCGACACCATTTTAGCTTTAAGATACTGAAATAATTTTGGTATCTTATGGCCCGTTTCACCTCCAAATTCAGCAGATAAAGAAACAACTTCCTATCCAGAATTCGTC
>ENA-OVNE01000034-OVNE01000034.1-marine-sediment-metagenome-genome-assembly--contig:-NODE-34-length-11418-cov-2.885989_pt1 | contig 11418 bp, 10 predicted proteins | sample MGYA00250109_ERZ650190 | MGnify/ENA primary metagenome ERZ650190 (study PRJEB26730, sample SAMN04396784) | marine sediment metagenome | isolation source: Baltic marine sediment | place: Denmark...
GGGCTTGGTGGGATACTTCCCGGGTAAAATCTTCCACCGCTTCCATCTTTCCTTCGACTTCGATGAACACCCCTGCGGACGAGTTATTCACCCATCCTTGCAAATTATTTTTTTGGGCCAGCCCGTATACAAAGGGGCGGAAGCCTACGCCCTGGACCACGCCTTTCAGCAAGAAACGTCTTCTTCGGCGTTCGGCCCCGGTCCCTACCGCCTTCTTGGTGAGTTCAGCAGGATTTTCCAATTCCAGGTTCATAAAGTTTTATTTAGCCACAGAGGGCACAGAGAACACAGAGTTTTTCATAGAGTAAATGAATAATAATAAATCAATTTTCTGGCCATTAAGGAGTCGAGGTTTCACCTTCTTTGTTCATTTTATTATTCTCTGTGGCCTCGGTGACCTCTGTGGCAATAAAATTTGAAGAGATTTCCTTTAAAACCATTTCCATTACTTGGGGAATCGATGCCTGAACTTCGGGGGACAGGTCTGTTCCCCAGGAGATTTCCTTGGGCTGGATACCGATAATGACCACATCTTCTGGGCAATGCCCTAAAGCCTTGGCCAGTTCCAGAACTTCCAGGAGGCCCACATCATGGGTTGAAAACTTTCCACCTCCACTCAGGTCCTTTACCTTTTCTGGAGTAAAACGCACGACCGTACCCGGCTTCAGGTTCATTTCAGCGGCATCGATCAGCACCAGCTTAGAGGCTTCCCGGAAAAAATCAAGCAGTCCGATTCCCGCCACACCTCCATCGTAAACTTCAACCTCGGCAGGCAGGTCCTTCTTTTGCAACTCTTGGGCTACATGAACGCCTACCCCTTCATCCTTGAGCAAAAGGTTTCCCACCCCGATGATCAGAGTTTTGCCGGCCACCGGTTTGCCTTCTTCCTGGTGATTTCCGCGTTGGCGAAACTCGTACCCCGCTTAAACGAACTCCACCTTCAGGAGATGCGTAGAACACGAGATGCAAGGGTCATATGCCCTGACCAGCATTTCCAAGGACAGACGAATCTCCTCCTGAGGCCGGTCCAGAACCTGGGGAAGCAAGGCTTCCATATCCTTCTGAATGTTGGCATGATTTTGGTTTGTGGGAATGATGCAGTTGGCCTCAACACAAATCCCGTTCCTGTCGTAGGTGTAGTCGTGGAAGAGGATGCCCCTGGGCACGTCAACGGATCCCACGCCTCTTCCGGCCTTCAGCAAAATCCGCCGATCTTCTTCCTTCAATCCTTTATCCAGGAGTTCATCGATCAAGCGGATACTTTCATCCAGGGCGTGAACCACCTCCACGACTTGGACCACGGTGTTCATGAAGGGATTATAGCATGGGGCCTTCAGGCCTAACTCTTCGGCCGCTTTTTGGGCCCTCGCGGGGAGCTGGTCATGGTTGTTGTTGAACCGGGCCAGCGCTCCGACCATATAAGAATCCCGCACGTGTTTGGTGTATTTGGCCGTCGATTGCGGAACCAGGTACTCATTGGTCCAGTTCCGATAGTTTGCCACGGGGGTTGTGCCTGCATCCGTGGAGGCGATTACTCCCTCGTACAGGGCGTACTCTTCCTTCGATTTCAAGGATATGTATTCCGTCTCCCGTTGGAAATCGGGAATTTTGAGGGTTTTGAATAACGCCAGGGTTGCTTCCAGGTCCGGGCCAGCGGCCACCAAGCGTCGGCGTATTTCCTTGATATCCTTGATTTCAGGCAACTTGGTGAATCCGTTTACGGTGGGCGTAATGGGATGAACCGTACGGCCACCAAAAACATCGCAGAGGTCATTGGCCAGTTTTTTCATGCGCAGAGCCCGTACAACCACTTCGGGGTGGGTTTGCACTAAGGGAAAGACGCTGGGCGCCCCCACAAAATCCGGTGCGGCCAAAAAATAGGAGTGGAGCACATGGCTTTGCAGGTTCTCTCCCTGAATGAGGATGCGGCGCAAAAGCCGGGTCTGTTCGGAAATTTTGACTCCCATGGCTGCTTCCGTGGCTTGCAGGGAGCAAAGAGTGTGTCCGATCGAACAGATGCCGCAGATGCGAGAGGTAATATGGGCGATTTCCAGGTAACTCCGCCCCCGGACAAAGGCCTCAAAAAAGCGGGGAGCTTCTACAACTTCCCACTTACATTCTTCGATCTTTCCTTCCTTCACGTTGACAACAATATTACCGTGCCCTTCGACACGGGTTAGGTGATCCACGTTGACGTTGATATTTTTCATTTGGCTACCTCCGAATATCCTAAAAAAATGCGCAATTGACTAATGGCCTGCTCCACGGTGAGACCATACTTCTTGAGGACTTCCTTCTCCGCATTGGTGTTCGGATCCGGGACGAGCCCGCGGCATCCGGCGCAGTTATCGCGATACGTGGGACACCAGGCTCCACATCCGGCCCGGGTTATCGGCCCTAGGCAGGTGAGTCCCAGCTCGAAAACGCACACATTGCCCGTCCGCTTGCATTCCACGCAGACCGGATAGGTGGGAATCTCCGGCTTCTTGCCCAGGAGCAGGGCTTTGGTCACCTTCACAAATTCATCCTTGTGGATGGGGCACCCGTGGATGTAATAGTCCACCGGCACCACGGCGTCGATGGGCCGGGCGGCGAAGGTTTCGTACCAGGCGGCCTTGTCCCCGTAGACATACTTGCGCACGTCGTCGAGGGGCTGGAAGTTTTTCAGGCAGTTCACACCCCCGATGGTGGCGCAGGCCCCCAGGGCCACGAGAACCGCGGCTTGGTCACGGATTTTTTTGAGACGGGGGATATCTTTTTCCCGCGTGATACTCCCTTCAACGAAGGCGATGGCGTAATCATCGCTCCTCTCGGTCATGGCCTCACGAAACTGAACGATGTCCACCGCGCCTACTACGTCGAGCATCTCCGCCTCCAGGTTGACCACCTGAAGCTGGCAACCTTCGCAGCTTGCAAAATCAAAAAAAGCGATTTTGGGTTTCATCAAATGGCCTCCTTTAAGTCCTTGATCTTGGCGTAACTGAAAACGGGGCCTTCCTGGCAGACGTATATGTGGTTGATCTGACAGTGGCCGCACTTGCCCACACCGCACTTCATTCGCCGCTCCAAGGAGACGATGATCTGGTCGTCGGGGATCCCCTTGACCTGCGCTTCCAGGATCGCGAAGCGGTACATAATCGGCGGGCCAACAATTACGGCGATCGTCTTCTGGGGGTCGACGGTGATTTTGGGGAAAAGGGTGGTGATGACCCCTACATTTCCTTTCCATTGGCCGTCGGACCGATCCACGGTTTCCCAGTATTCCATATCTTTGCTTTGGCGCCACTTGGCCAGTTCATCCAGGAAAAGTTGCTCGGCGGGTGTTTTGGCGCCGAAGAGCACGAAAACCCGGCCGAAATGGGAGCGATTATCCAAAACATAATTGATCAGAGAACGCAGGGGCATGAGGCCGATACCCCCGGCGACGAAAAGAATATCCTTGCCCTTCATCTCCTCGATGGGAAAGCCCTTACCAAACGGCCCCCGGATTCCCAGCGTGGCCCCACGATTGAGGGTGTGCAGGGCTTGGGTGACGTTGCCCACCGCCCGCACCGCCAGCTCAAAGGAACCCTTCTTGGTGGGTGAGGAAGAAACGGAAATGGGAGCTTCTCCGATGCCGAATAAAGAAACTTCGACGAACTGACCCGGCTGGTGCCCTAATTCTTGGCCGTTTTGAAGTTTGATCTCGAAGAGCTTCTCCATCTTGGTCAACTGCTCCGTCCTGACGATTTCCGCCAGGCTGGGCAGGTAAATCGATGTTGGCTGAACCTGTGCAGCGGTCATCATCACTTGCCCTCCTTTAACCGGTTAAAAATCTCCACGGGGTTGGCAATGTCCGGCAGACAAGCAGAGGCGCACCTTCCACAACCCACGCAGCCATGTTCCCCGTATTTCTCATATATATATTTGCCCTTGCGAAAGATCCGGTGCCGAATCCGCTCCGACCGGTCCTCCCGAAAATTCTCACCCGTAGCCACTTGGGCAAAACCTTCCAGCAAGCAACCGTCCCACAATCGGAACCGTTCTCCCTCGGATAGATTCAGGGCCATCTCGTCCTGCACATCGAAACAGTAGCAGGTAGGGCAGACCAAATTACAGGAGCCGCAACTAAAGCACTTCTCGGCTAACTCATCGAAAAGCTTGCTGGCGGCATGATCCGTGAGAAGCCTGGGCAACTCATCATAGGGCGTGGTCAAGGTATTCAAAGAAAACAGGTACGGGATTTTTTCTTGAATCTCAGACCGTTTGGCAACCTCCTCTTTCGTTGCTGCCCGGGAAGTTGCCCATTGGGCCAGGAGATCTTGGCCTTTCTGCGTTCCCACCGCCACTACGTACCCTTCTCCGATGTCGGTCAGGAAAAGGTCAAAGCCCTCTTGGACCGTCGTTGAGTTCATCGATTTACAGAAAGCATAGGGGGAGGACTTCTTGATGTCCGAGCCGATGATCACGGTGTCCTGCCGTTGCTTACGGTAGTGTTCATCCGAGTTGGCATCGGCAAAGATCCGGTCGAGCTGGGCCATGGCCTTAAGGTCGTAAGGATGGACCCCGATGATCGCCAAGGGTTTGCTTGCCAGCACCGCCTCGCAGCTTACCGTCTTACCCGTCCTGAACTTTAACAAAGTCTCCTGGGGGGGCAGGAAGTATTTTTTGGGGGAAAGGAGCGTAACATCATAGTCCAAGCAGAGCTGGGACGGCGATTCCAGAAGGGCAAACTCATACTTTCCCTCTACTTTCTCCCGAACCCCTACCACTTCCATAGCCGGCATCAGTTTTTCGATGAAAGGCGGGAAGTTTTTCTTTTCGATGGTTCGAAAGGTCATCTTTTCCTCCTTTGGCAGTTGAATTTCATGAAAAAATTTTTCACCAAAGAGACCACAGAGGACAAGGCTCAGCGTTCTCCGCGTGCTCTGCGGTGAACAGGAAACCGAATTTTCAAAGTAAAGTCATCCCGCTATCAATCTTTTTGGTAATGCGCCGCCCTTCTTGCCTGCGGAAGGCCAGGCGCAATTCTTCCAGGCTGGCCTCGGCTAAAAGAAAAACGGTGTACGCGCTGCCGATGTCCTCCAAACGATGGGCATCGGAGGAAATAATCCTGGGAATAGATAAAGAAGTAGCGGCGATAACTGTCTGCTCACGAAGCTTGCTCTGGCGGCTCATCTCTAAGGCCTCCAGTTCCAAATCCTCCGGAATCAATCCCAGCTGGCTGATCAAACTGAAGGAACCTTTGTTAAAGTGCGAGGGGATCGTCAAGCCTCCATGCTTTTCCACGCGATGCTTGACCTCTTCCAGGGAAAGGTCAAGGGAGTTTAAAAGCATGCGCTCCTCAAATTTTACAATATTCCCTTCCTCGTCCACAACGGGCTGATCCCCGAAAATTTCGGGATCGTTCTGCATAGGAGGGAGGTGGCGATAAACTTCCTCATCCCAAGCTGCGGTCGACGGCCAGTCGGGAAAGAGAGTAAGAAGATGGATTTCTTCCCGAGTTTGCACTTCCATCCCTGGAATGACTTTCAGCCCCCGCCGCTCTCCCAAGCGCATCACGACCCGTACGTTCTGAGCCGTGTTATGGTCGGTGATGGCGATGATGTCCAGACACTCTTTCTTGGCTCGTTCGACAATCTCCCGGGGTGAGAGGTCCAAGTCAGCACAAGGGGAAAGGCAGGTATGAATGTGCAGGTCGGTGCAATATTCTCTCAACATCTCTGCTGGAGCTCGGTGAACTGCCCTTTTGAGCAAGGGCCAAGAGGGAGATGGCCAGGGTCTAACTCCTGAACCCTCTCTATTGCCTGCGAATACATATCTCCAGAAAGGTGCCCTGGCCGACTACCGAATGGATATGAAATTCGTCAGAATTCTTTTTGATGTTGGGCAGCCCCATCCCCGCTCCGAAACCCAGCTCCCGGATCTGCGAAGAGGCTGTGGAATATCCTTCTTTCATGGCCAATTCTATATCGGCAATTCCCTCTCCTTCGTCTTCCACCCTGATGCACAGCTTTTCGGGGGTGACGGAAAGGGTCAGCGTTCCTTTTCTGGCGTACCAAACGACGTTCATTTCCGCTTCATAGGTCGCAATGGTTGCCCGTCGGATGACTTTATTGGCAACCCCCAATTCTTGTAAAATTTTCTTTACTCTGCTGGACACTTCTCCCGCATTGGTAAAGTCTCCCCCGCTGATAGGAAAGGTTTCTTGGAAGCAGGGCTCAGCGCCCATCAACCGCGCAACTCCCTTCCTCAGCCTCGGAACATCCCGGAAGCCCGCGCTGGTAGAGGCGGCCGCAGGCTTCATACATCGGCAAGTCCGTGAGCATTATGGGAATCTTTTTTTCCATCGCCAAAGCAATGGTTTCCCGGTCAGGCTCCTTACCCCGGACGAAGACCACGGCCTTGACGTTAGCCATCTCTGCGGTCCGGACAACCTGAAGGTTGGTCAGACCAGTCAGGAGCAGAGAGTCCTCTTTGGTGAAGGCCAAGACATCGCTCATCAGGTCGCATCCGCAGGCCATCTTGACGTCCAGCTGTAAGTCCTGGGGAGCGACGATCATCTGGGCATTAAGAATTTCTTTGACTTCCTGCAGGGTCATCCCCGTCACTCCTATTCTGGTATAATGCGTCGTTCTACCCCAATTCCCCAAGCTTCGGGTCGCGCAAGAACTCGAAAACGAGTTGAACGTTAGCACAGAAAAATACCTCTGTCAAACCGGGTATCTGGCCCAGCCCTTTAAAAAAAATATTTACCAAATGGCCAGTGCCTGCGAATGGTTCACATCAAGGCCAGGATGGACTGCTTGGCCAGATTCAGGTAATGGGAGGGGGTAATCCCTATCTGCAGGGTGCCGAAAACAGCAATGATGAGGGCAATGACCATGGCCGGAGATGGGTCCAATCTGGCCAATTCCTTTTCCGGGTTACGCATATACATCATCACGGTTACGCGCAGGTAGAAGAAAACCGAAAGGGCGCTGTTCAAGACGCCAATGATGGCCAGGCCAATGTACCCTGCTTTAACCGCCGCGCTGAAGATATAAAATTTGCCGACAAAGCCGGCCGTAGGAGGAATTCCCGCCAGGGAGAACATGAAAATAGCCATGACCGCTGCCAGCAGTGGGTATTTTGACGCCATCCCACTGTAATCGCTGAGGTTGACGTTTTCCTCACCCTTTCTTCCATAGAGAATGATGACCCCAAAGGCTCCCAGGTTCATGAAGGCATAGGCCAGGATATAATAAAGGACACTTGCCGTACCCAGTTCGCCAGCGGCCACCATAGCCACCAAGATGTAACCCGCGTGGGCGATGCTGGAATAGGCCAGCATGCGCTTAATGTTCTTCTGGGCAATCGCTACTATATTTCCCAAAGTCATGGTCAGTACGGCTAAAACCCAAAGGATCCAGACCCAATCCGTTTGCAGGGAGGATAAGGCGTAAAGAAATACCCGCAGGAAAGCGGCGAAACCAGCGGCTTTGGGCCCCACGGACATGAAGGCTGTTATCGAGGTCGGAGCCCCTTCATACACATCGGGCGTCCACATGTGGAAGGGGACGGAGGCGACTTTGAACCCGAATCCGACAATCAGCAATCCCATACCGATGAGGAGAAGAGGGTCGGGCAGGGAAGGGATCTTGCGAACGAATTCGTAGATGCCCTTCAGATTGGTCGTTCCCGTAGCCCCATAAATTAAGGCGATGCCGTAAAGTAAGAATCCCGTCGAGAAGGCCCCCAAGAGAAAATATTTAAGGGATGCTTCGTTCGATTTGGGGTTGGTGCGGAAGAAACCGGCCAAGACGTAAAGCGAGAGGGAAAAAGTCTCCAGGCCCAGGAAAATGATGATCAGGTCGGCAGCGGAGGCCATGAACATCATACCCACGGCAGCAAACAAAACCAGGACGTAGTACTCGCCGTGATCGAACCCTTCCTCCTTCAGGTAGCGGATGGACATCAAGACGGTAAGGGCCGTGGTGATCAGAAAGATGATCTTGAAAAAGAGGGAATAATTATCGTTTACCACCATGCGGTTAAAGGCATATTCAGGCTTGCCCCAAAGGCTGAAGCAAAGGAGCAAAGCCACACCGATTCCCACCAGGCTGAGGTAAGGAGTCGCTCCTCTTGAACTTGGTTTGGCCAAAACATTGAGGAGCAGAAGCACCATCGCCGTGATGCTCAAGGTTAGTTCGGGCCCGATGGCACTCCAGTTAATCTCGGGGATAACCACGTTCATGAAAAATTCCTCCACAAAAAATCAAAATCAAGAAGGCAGAAGAATAAATGCTGACTCCTGACTCCTGCATTTTGTCTCCGGTTTATCTTTTGGACTCCACCTGCGCGATGCGGATTTTGTCTCCTTCCTGAAGCTTTAACCCAGTCTGGTATTTGGTATTTACCTGGGTCAGATAACCTTTTACCGTCGGCTCTATGCGGCTGAGGAAAGTCTGGGGATAGATGCCGATCCAAAAGATAAACAGCGTAACACAGCTGAGAATCAACACTTCCCGCGCCGAGAGATCTTTGAGAACCTTGTTCTCCGGCTTGGTCAATTCTCCAAACATCACTCGCTGGTACATCCAGAGCATATAGGCCGCGGCCAAGATAATCCCCGTAGCCGCAATCACGGCATAGACGGGTGTGGACTTGAAGGTTCCGATCAGGATCAAAAATTCTCCGACAAACCCATTTAGTCCCGGGAGACCAATGGACGAGAGGGTAACCACGATAAAGAAGGCCCCAAAGACGGGCATCTGCTTCCAGAGGCCTCCGAAGTCTTCGATCATCCGCGTATGCCGGCGTTCGTAAATCATGCCCACGAGCAAGAACAGAGCGCCCGTGGAAAACCCGTGGTTGAGCATCTGCAGAATTCCGCCTTCAATCCCCTGCAGGTTCAGGGCGAAGAGGCCAAGCATAACGAACCCGAGGTGAGAAACCGAAGAAAAGGCAATCAAACGTTTGAGATCCTTTTGCACCAGGCAGACCAGGGCTCCGTAAATGATTCCAATGATGGCCAGAATCGAAACCAGGGGCACCAGCTGGTAGGAGGCATTCGGGAAGAGGGGGATACTGAAACGCAGGAAGCCGTAGGTTCCCATCTTCAATAAAACCGCGGCCAGAAGAACAGAGCCCACCGTGGGAGCCTCCGTGTGGGCATCGGGTAACCAGGTATGGAAAGGGAACATGGGTACTTTGATGGCAAAAGCCAGGCCGAAAGCCAAGAATAACCAGAACTGCACGTTGATGGGGACTTGCAACTTATAGAGCTGCAGCAGGTCAAAAGTATACGTTCCGGTGGCGGCGGCGTTGTGGAAGTATAGGACCAAAATGGCCACGAGCATCAGTACGCTGCCCACCATGGTGTAAATGAAGAACTTGATGGCGGCATAGATCCGGCGTTGGGGATTGCCCCAAATCCCGATCAAGAAGTACATGGGGATGAGCATCACTTCCCAGAAGACGTAGAAGAGGAAAAGATCCAAGGCCACGAAAACCCCGATCATCCCGGTTTCCAGGAAAAGAAGACAGATCATGAACTCCTTGACCTTTTCCTGGATGTCCTTCCAGCAAGCGATCACGGAGACAAAAGTGAAAAAAGTAGTCAGCAGCACCAGGAACAAACTAATGCCGTCGATCCCCAGGAGATAGCTCATTCCGTAGTCCGGAATCCACGCCGCCTTTTCCATAAACTGCATCGTCGGAATGTCCACCCGGAATTGGAAGAAGAGGGGGAGAGAGAAGGCGAATTCCAGCAGGGTCACGATGAGCGTGACCCAACGGATGGTTTCTTTTTTCTCCTTGTTTAAGAAAAGGAGAATAACGGCCCCCAGCAGGGGAAAGAAAGTGACCCAGGTGAGTAGGGGAAAATCCGTCTGGCTCATCAACCAAGCTCCTTTTGTTAAGGCGGTCAGTGCTCAGCCCCGCGCTGCGCGGGGCTGATAGCTTATTTACCAAAAATGAAATACCCGATCATGAAAACGATGCCCACCAGAATGGAAAGGGCATAATTTTGCACATATCCGGTTTGTAAACGCTTGAAAACCTCGCTGCCACCGCGGACGACAGCGCCTACCCCGTTCACCGTGCCGTCTACTAGAATGTCGTCAAAAATCTTCCAGAGGAAGACGGAGAAGCGGATGAGGGGACCGACAAAGAAGAAATGGTAGATTTCATCCACCCAGTATTTATTGGCGATCAATTCATAAGGAACTTTGTAACTCTCGGCCAGGCGGTCTGGTAAACTGGGTTTTTTGATGTACATCCGGTAGGCCAGAAGGATGCCCAAACCGGCGATGACCATGGAGACGATCATCATCGCCACCTCGAATCCTACAGCATGGTGGCCCGCCTCCGCGGTTTTGGCCGCGGCGAGTGCAGTCGATGAGGCAAAGACCGGCGAGAGAAATTCGTTAAATTGATTCCAACCCTCCCCAATGGGGAAGCCGATAAATCCGCCGATGGTAGAAAGAATCGCCAGGAGGATCAAGGGTACCGTCATCATTCCCGGAGATTCGTGGAGATGATGCGCAACTTCGTGATCCACCCGGGACTTACCATGGAAGGTCATAAACACAGCCCGGAACATGTAGGTGGCTGTCATGAAGGCAGCGATAGCCCCCACCAGCCAAAAACCCAGCCCCCCTTTGGTCAGCGCCTTCCATAAAATTTCGTCCTTGGAGAAAAAACCGGCAAAGGGGAAGATTCCTGAAATGGCCAAGGTAGCAATCAAAAAGGTCCAATAGGTGCGGGGCATGTGAGGTTTGAGCGCACCCATCTTGCGCATGTCCAGTTCCCCCGCCAGGGCATGCATCACGCTGCCCGCGCTCAAGAAGAGCAAGGCCTTGAAAAAAGCATGCGTCATCAGGTGGAAAATACCTGCGGTGAAAGCCCCCACACCGCAGGCCAAGAACATGTATCCCAGTTGGCTTATCGTGGAATAGGCCAATACCCGTTTGATGTCATTCTGGGCCAAGCCGATGGAGGCGGCAAAGATGGCGGTAGCTGCGCCAATCACGGCTACGACGAAAATCGAGGTAGGAGCCATGAGAAAAAGCATGTTGCAGCGCGCCACCATGTACACCCCGGCAGTTACCATGGTGGCGGCATGGATTAAGGCACTCACCGGTGTTGGGCCTTCCATGGCGTCGGGTAACCAAGTGTAAAGGGGGAGTTGAGCCGATTTTCCTGTGGCTCCCATAAACAAGAGCAGAGTGATCAAAGTAATGAGTCCGCTGCCGACAGCAAATTTCTCCGGAGCCGCGGCAAAGACCGCTTTGAAATCAATGGTCCCGAAAGTCACAAAAACTAAAAAGATGGCCAGAAGGAACCCGTAATCCCCAATCCGGTTGACAATGAAAGCCTTTTTCCCAGCATCCGAGGCGGATTTTTTCTCGTACCAAAACCCGATCAAAAAGTAGGAGCAAAGACCCACTCCCTCCC
>ENA-OVNE01000035-OVNE01000035.1-marine-sediment-metagenome-genome-assembly--contig:-NODE-35-length-11357-cov-5.683777_pt1 | contig 11357 bp, 10 predicted proteins | sample MGYA00250109_ERZ650190 | MGnify/ENA primary metagenome ERZ650190 (study PRJEB26730, sample SAMN04396784) | marine sediment metagenome | isolation source: Baltic marine sediment | place: Denmark...
ATTCAACTCTACGATTCTCTTCCGGGCCAGCCGCAACAGCGACTCGTCCTCCGGAATTGTTTCCTCATGTGCGTCCCGGAAATCCGTCAGCAGACCGAAGTGCAGGTTCTCGTCCCGATTCGCCAGAAACCGAACTTCCAGCACCTCGACCAGATCCTCGATGTTTTGGGCGCTCGTGAGCATCGTCGGGATCACGGCCAGGGCGCGCGATTCCGGCGGAATTCCTCCGGAAAAATCCATTCGCGGGAGTGTATGGGGCGTCGCCAGTAACGTCGCCAGCCAGTTCACCAGCGCCACCGCCAGATGACTTGCGCCCAGGAGCAAGGGGAACCCGATCAGTACGAGCAGCCAATCCTGGTACCCGCTGGCATGCGCCTTCGCCAATAAGCTCCCGGTGAAAATCGCCGCAATCAGCGCGATCGTGCCGAGATAGAGGAACAAAGGAAACCGACGGCTCAATCGCCGAAGAGCCTCAAGGGTAGATCGGCGCACCTCCGCCGTTCGTTCGAGCTGCGGCAATCCCCTATCAATCAGGTAGAACCCGACATGGGCTGCTCGATTGTCGCTGTCATCCTTGGCTGCGGCCTCGCGGGCCAACCGGATCGCTTCGCGGGCCACCTCGCCTTCGGATCGCCGGCTGCTCTTGGCTACCTCCTCCACTACGTGACGGTAGCGATCCCGGGTGGCAAAATCCATCTTGCCGTAGACTCCCCCCGGATCCTCGCCCAGTACCTGATCGACAACGCTCATCGTCTCGACGAACTCGCGCCAATCCATCGCCCCCAGAAATCGGAGGCTGCCGATACTGTTGCTTATGGAAACCTGATCGGCGGCCTGTTGTTGGTTCTCCGACTGCACCAACTGCTCAATCGTCAAGCCAGACTCGGAGAGCCGCTGCTCAATCCAGGTGAGCGGCAAGGCCAAAGCGGGGCTTTGTCCCTGCAACCGGCGGGCCAATTCCGCGACAAACGAACTCACCAGCGGTGGGCTCGACCGCGCCATATCCGCGATCACGAGAATCAGGTTCTTCGGATTTTTTTCGGCGGTCTTCGTCATCTGGTCCGCCCAGTAGTCGGCGCGGTTTCGGTCAGTCCGGTCGGCGGCGATCCGGGCTCCAACGCGGCGGAGATTCTCGATCAGGGCCAGGCGCAGCATGATGGGGATGGCCCACAATTCGCCTAACTTCAGGGCGGTCACCGTCTGGTAGGCGGCTACGAAACTGCTGAGATTTTCCGGATCCACGCGTCCATCGCCGTGCGAGATAATCTCCAGCGCAATGTCGTACACGCGCGGACGCCCGGCCGACGGGCCGTTCAGCAAGCGCGGCAATTCCCGGCTGTAACCCTTGGGTAAGTGTCGCTTGGCGATGCGAATCTGTTCTTCGATCAGATAGAAGTTGTCGAGCAGCCATTCCCCGGCAGGCGCAATCCGGCGGTTCGCCTTGACCGCCGTCGTCAGTAGGTTGCAGGCTCCAATCAGGACGCCTTCGTTCTCCGCCAGCCGCGTCAGAAGCCGGTCCGGGGCGCCTGCCAAACCCAATTTGTGCGAGTCCGCCAGGGCTTTGCCATGCTGCTTCATCTGGTCGCTGCTGAACAGTTCCGCTCGCAGCGGTGGCTCGGTACCGGCGAACTTTTGGGCCAAGTCGTTTCCGCGAAGGCGCGCCCCCCAATGGAGCAAGGTCTTGAGAATGGTCCTGCTGCTCACCTGCAAGTTTGAGGTCTCCTTCTTACTTAATGTTAGGGGATATCCTTATGTTAGGGGATATCCTTTGAAAGTTAACAAAAAATAGCGGTGGTCGAAAGAGGGCAACCCGAAATGTTGAGTCTCGTAATCAATCTCAATCAAAGGAAGGCCAATAATTATCCCTTTTGTAGCATATTCCGTCAGCGATTACAACTCTTTTAAAGTGTTAGAAATAGTCGCTAAACAGCAATCGCGATTCTTTCTACTCTTCCCCATGACACCTGCCTGGAATATGCTAAGCCTTTTTGAGTTTTTCCATCATAAAATTGCCACATAAATCTATGGATTTTCGATCCAATTTTCGATCCAGAAGGAGCTTGACAACCTCAAGGAGGCGTCCTATTATTTTGCATCGCCAAATCCTGATGCTCACAAGCTCCGGAACCAGGCTTTTTAGGGGACGTCGTCGCACAGCGAAGGGCAGACTGTGGTTCGCCTCTCAGCTCGTCAGCAACCTTCCTGGTCGTCGAGGAGAAGGACCTACCGGAGTCCTACTTCCGGACTTGGTTTTAAGGAATTTTTTCGTATGGACCACAGCCCAACTCAATTTTGGAGTGTACCCTCTTTTGAATTGCTTCAACAACTTCAAACCACCCCTCAAGGCTTGAGCAGCGATGAGGTCCGACAGCGACGATTACGCTATGGATCCAATCTCTTAAAGCCTAAGAAAAAATCGGACGCGCTGACCCTTCTGATTGCCCAATTTAAGAGTCCGATTATTCTCATTCTTATTTTTGCAGCGGGATTATCCTTCTTCCTCCGTAATCCCATTGATGCCGTTATCATCCTCGTGATTGTTTTGGTCAGCGGTTTCCTGGGATTCTGGCAGGAACGGGGAGCGGCCAATGCTGTGGAGAAGTTGCTGGCCGTCGTGCAGATCAAAGCGACTGTGGTTCGCAATGGAGATTCAAAGGAAGTTCCCATCGAAGAGGTTGTCCCGGGCGATATTGTTTTCATTGAGGCCAGCGATGTCATCCCTGGAGACTGTCTTCTTCTGGAATCCAAAGATCTATTTGTCGATGAAGCAGCATTGACAGGTGAAACCTTTCCGGTTGAAAAATCGATTGGCCTTTTACCACCGGAAACACCGCTCAGCCAGCGGACAAACTCGCTCTTTATGGGAACCCATGCGGTCAGCGGGAGTGCCAGGGCAGTGGTCGTCCGGACAGGGAAGGAAACCGAATTTGGAAAAGTTTCCGAACGGCTGAAACTCAGACCCCCCGAGACAGAGTTTGAGCATGGTGTCAGGCGATTTGGGTATCTCCTCATGGAGATAACCCTGGTGCTGGTGATCGCCATCTTGGCTATCAATGTTTATTTTGCGCGACCGGTAATAGATTCTTTTCTCTTTGCCTTGGCGCTTGCAGTTGGACTGACCCCACAACTATTACCCGCGATCATCAGCATTAACCTTGCTCACGGTGCCAAGCGGATGGCCCTCGCTAAGGTAATTGTAAAACGGCTGGCATCGATTGAAAATTTCGGTAGCATGAACGTGCTCTGTTCCGATAAGACCGGCACCCTGACTGAAGGAGTGGTGAAATTACATTCTGCCTTAAATGTGGACGGCCAGGAGAATGAAAAGGTCCTTCTCTATGCCTATCTCAATGCTTCTTATGAAACAGGCTTCATGAATCCAATCGACGAAGCAATTCGTAAACATCGTCCATTGGACCTGTCTGGCTACAAGAAACTGGATGAAGTCCCTTACGATTTTATTCGCAAGCGATTGAGCATTTTGATTTCAAAAGGTGACACGCATCTGATGGTAACGAAAGGGGCCCTGTCAAATGTACTCGCTGTCTGCTCCTCCGCGGAAATTGCTGAAGGAAAGATTGCGAATATCGCAACCGTAAAGGAACGGGTCCAGCAGCACTTTGAAGAGTTCAGTCGTAAAGGCTTTCGTACGCTGGGGGTTGCTTACAAGGATGTCGTCTCCGACACGGTCATCACCAGGGAACAAGAGGCCGACATGACCTTTTTAGGATTTTTGATTCTCTTTGATCCGCCCAAGCCCGGAATCATCGAGACCATCAGACAATTGAAACATCTCGGCGTTTCCTTGAAGATCATCACCGGAGATAACCGGCTGCTTGCCGCCAATGTCAGTCAACAAGTGGAGTTATTGAATCCACATATCCTCACGGGTGGAGATCTTCACCAGATGAGTGATGAGGCGCTTCTCCAACGGGTCAATGATGTGGATGTCTTCGCTGAGGTGGAGCCCAACCACAAAGAGCGTATCATTCTCGCTTTGAAGAAAACCGGACATGTTGTCGGATATATGGGAGATGGTATCAATGACGCCTCGGCAATTCATGCCGCTGATGTCGGCATCTCCGTTGATAGCGCGGTGGATGTCGCCAAGGAGGCGGCTGATATTGTGCTGCTCGAAAAGGACCTAAATGTCCTCGTTCAGGGTGTTCGCGAGGGGAGGATAACTTTTGCCAACACGTTGAAGTATGTATTCATGGCATCGAGCGCCAATTTTGGGAATATGTTTAGCATGGCAGGAGCATCCCTTTTTTTACCTTTTCTTCCTCTTCTGCCCAAGCAGATCCTACTCACCAATTTGCTGACGGACTTTCCAGAGATGACCATTGCCACGGATAGTGTCGATCGGGAGCTGGTTGAGAAACCTCGATATTGGATTATCTTACCTTTGGTGTGCTTTTGCTGATCCTCCAGGCCACAACGGATCAATTCCGAACTGGCTGGTTTCTAGAGTCTGTGATTTCAGCTTCGGTAACTGTCCTCGTGATTCGCACTCGAAAGCCTTTCTTCCGAAGCAAGCCTGGGAAGTATTTGTTGATGGCAACTCTGCTGATTGTTGCGGTGACGATCCTATTTCCATTCACTCCCCTTGCAGAACTTTTAGGTTTTCAACCGTTGCCCATTACGATCCTTCTGGTCATCGGCATGATTGTGGTGCTCTATATTATTGCAGCAGAAATAGTAAAAAGGTCCTTTTACAAAAGGGTGAATTTTTGAATTAAGGGGACGCATGGTCTAAAACGTTCTTGGGCTCGCCTATTCCACCCGCCGGTGGAAGGAAAGCTGATACAAGGATTTGAAGGTCTTGATGTCGGAGATCGAGTCCGCGTTGAGCCAATAGGGACTGACGCAGAACGAGGATTCATCGACTTTGCCTGAGCAGGATGAAGACAGAGGGGTGTGCTAACTACCAGATCATGAGATAGGAAAAAAGGGAGAAATGGGTGACACTCTCTTGAGGGAGAAAGGGAGTGTCATGATGGAGAATGTAGAGGAAGTCAAGAGGAAGGGTAAGGGGAAAGAGAGTCGTTTTGGGAACCGGTATGGATTTGAGTTGAAGCTTCGTTGTGTGAAGTTGCGGTTAGAAGAGGGGTTGCCTGTTTCTTTGTTGAGCAAGGAGGCGGGAGTAAGTAAAGACGTAATTTATCGTTGGGTGAAGGCGTATCAGGAGCGGGGAGAAGCAGGGTTAAGGAATCAAGGAGTGTCGTCGGGGATTCGGCGGAAACTTCCCGGTCCGGTGCGTGAGAAGATTGTTGAGATCAAGAAGAGAGAGCCATTCTTTGGAGTCCAGCGGATATCCCATTTATTGAAGCGGGTGTTCTTCCTGAGTGCCTCTCCGGAGACGGTGCGGCGGACGTTACAGGAAGAGTCTTTGATTGTTCCCTCCCGGAAGAAACATTCCAGCAACATAACCCGACCTCGGTTTTTCGAGAGGTCCACACCGAACCAGATGTGGCAAGGAGATATCTTTACCTTTCGCCTGGGGGGTCGGTATGCGTATTTGGTGGGGATGGTGGATGATTATTCGCGGTACATGGTGGGGTTGGAGTTGTACCGGAGCCAGACGGCGGATCAGGTAATTGAGGTATATCGCCGGGCGGTTGGAGAATACGGGGTGCCGAAGGAGGTGTTGACGGACCGGGGGAGGCAGTATACGAACTGGCGGGGAACGACGCGGTTTGAGCGGGAGTTGGGAAAGGACCGGGTAAAGCATATTAAATCGCAGGCGCATCATCCGATGACGTTGGGAAAGATCGAGCGGTTTTGGAAGACGGTGTATGAGGAGTTTTTGGTGCGGGCGCAGTTTGGGAGTTTTGAGGAGGCGCAGGGAAGGATCCGGGATTGGGTAAAGTATTACAATCACAAGCGGCCGCACCAGGGGATCGGGGGGCTGTTTCCTGCGGATCGGTATTTTGAGATTCAGGGGGAACTCCGGAAGGTGATGGAGAAGGGCATTGCGGAGAACGTATTGGAGATGGCGCTTCGGGGAAAGCCGCGGGAGCCATTCTATATGGTGGGGAGGATGGAAGGCCAGTCGGTGGTGCTCCGAGCGGAGAAAGGAAAGCTGCGGTTAATGGTAGATGATGAAGAGGGTGGAAAGGTGCAGGAGATGGTCTATGAGGTGAGCCCGCAAAAAGAAAAGGAGGAGAGAGATGGAAAAAGGAGAGAAGGAGAAGGTCGAGAAGTTGGGGGTCGAGGAGAGGAGAAGGCGGAGGGGGTTGGGGCATACGGCGGAGGAAAAGTGCCAGGCGGTGTTGACCTTGTGGACGGAGCGGAGGAAGCTGGGAGAGGTCTGTCGGGAGATGGGGGTGGCGTGGGGCGTCTTGCAGCAGTGGCAGGATCGGGCGATGGAGGGGATGCTCTTGGCCTTGCAGCCCCGGGTCCAGGTGGAGAGGGGGGTGGCCCTGAGCCCCCGACTTGCCGTATTATTGGAGAAGAAGAGCCAGGCGGGGTTGATGAAGGGGCTGGACCGGAGATTGAAGAAGCTGCAGAAAAATATCAAGGTGCCCCAGGAAGTGCAGGAGGTTTCAACCGAGAAAAGGCTTTAGCGAGCTTCAAGGAGAATCCTGATGGAGAAGGAGAAAAAGCTGGCGCGGGAGCGGGCGGCCATCATCCTACAGGTGCGCAGTGGAGCCCTAACCGCGACGGAGGGGGCGGTGCGTCTGGGGATCTCGCGCAAGACATACTACGAGTGGGAGGACCGGGCTTTGCAGGCCATGGCCCTGGCGTTGGAGAATCACTCCCCGGGGAGACCCCCTGTCCCTCTGGATGCGGAGAAGGAGGAACTTCAAAGCAAAGTCCGGGATCTGGAGAAAAGGTTGTACTTAGCGGAGAAGACGATCGAGGTGAAGGATCTGCTTTCGGCATACGACCTTCACGAGGCTAAAAAAAACAAAATGAAAAAGGAGAAGGGCGAGAAGAGGCGATCGGGAAAGTGATGGAGATCATCGAGGAGATGAAAGGAAAAACCGGGATGTCCTATGGGATGATTTGCCAGGCCATGAGAGTTCCTTTGCCGACCTTGGGTCGGTGGCGGAGGCGGAGGAAGGAGAATCATCCCCTCCTCAATCGTCCGGGGCCCAAGAAGCTGGAGCCGTTCGATCCCTCCATTCTGGATGCGGAGATCCGGTTGTTGGACCATGGCCCCAAGCGAAGTGGAGGGGCGACCAGGCTGTACGGACAGTATCAGGGCAGCCTCTCGCGTCGGGAGCTTTCACGGATGGTTGGGCAGGTGAGACAGGATATGGTATCGAGTCAGCGGAGGAATTTGCGGCAAATCGATTGGCTGGTGCCAGGGGTGGTGTGGGCCATGGATGTAACGGAATATGACTTGGAGATGGCCGGTAAAATCCATTTGCACAATACGCAGGATTTGGGATCGCGGTATAAGTTTCCGCCCTTGTCGGGAGAGTGCCCCGTGGGAGAAGAGATTGCCGGGTATTTGAGCGAGAAGTTTTGCCGGTTCGGTCCGCCCCTATTTTTGAAACGGGATAACGGGGGCAATCTGAATCACGGGGTGGTGAATGGGATCCTTTCGGAATTCTTTGTTTTGCCTTTGAACAGCCCGGAGTATTATGCGCCCTATAATGGGGCGATCGAGGAGTCGCAGCGGGAGCTGAAGGCATGTTTGCGGGAGAAGCTGATCGCCGAAGCCCTCCGTTTCCCTGATTCCATTGCCGTGTGTGCGGAGGTTGCGGCCCATGATCTGAACCATCGTCTCCGGCCATGCCTCCGGGGGAAAACATCCTGCCAGGTGTTTTTCTCTTTGAGGGAGAAACCGGTTTTTTCGAAATTGGAACGAAGGGAGATTTATGATATCTTGATGGAAAGGGTCGAGAGGATTTTGGTGTCTATGAATCAGTTTGACAAAACGGCCCGGGAGGCGGCCTGGAGAATTGCGGTGGAGTTCTACCTCCAGTCCAAAGGATTTATAAACGTGCACATCCCCCAAAAAGTGTCACCCAATTTTATCCCCATTTTTGACTCATGAATTGGTAGCGTGTACATTTCCTGGACTGACGGATGGTCTCATCATAAAGGATGACGCCACTGATAAACTCACCTAAACCAGGAGTGGTCACAATCAATTCCCGGTAGGAACGGCGGGTTTCTTCAGTTTGAGGGATCCCCACTTTTTCAAAACGCTTGTTACAGGTGGGGGTACTCTCATCCATGGCCAGAAGACCTTTGCCCTCAGCGACCATCGCCTTGGCAGTGGCTATAAGCTCTTGTGCACTCATCTCTGATACCTCCGTAATTTTATCAATTATTAATCGATCATGCTCAGGCCATTTCATGCTTCGAGCTAATTGAGACCAACTACCAGTTCATGGAAATAGAGAGGTTTGAGGTCACACCGCGCAATCCATCCTCCTCGATGAGTTGCTGCAGCTCCCCTGAGGTGATCACGCGCCTCTACCTATAGTCCAGCCAGATGCTCTGGCCGAGTCTCTGGAATATAGGCAAAGTATTTCCCCCTATTAAGACTTCTTCTCTCTTTCCAACGCCGCCACTTTCGCAAGACGGCGCCTGAACCGTTCGGCCCCCTTGAAATGGGCGCTCAGGAACGGCTGGACCAAATCCCAGGATAGAGCATGTCCGGTGACCCGGCCGCCCAGACACATAACGTTCATGTCGTCGTCCTCTACCCCCTGATGAGCGGAGAAGGAATCCGTGATCAACGCCGCCCGCCCGCCGGGCACCTTGTTGGCCGCAACGCAAGCCCCTACCCCGCTGCCGCAGATGGCCAAGCCCCGGGTGACCTCACCCCTCGCCACCGCCCTGGCCAGGGGCACCACAAAATCCGGGTAGTCATCTCCTGTAACCAACTCATGGGCGCCGAAGTCCGCCACCTCATAACCGGCGGCCTTGAGGGCCGCAGTCAGTTGCACTTTCAACTCAAACCCACCATGGTCTGCAGCTATGCCAATGCGCATCATTTCTCCTCTACGCTCAGCGCTTCGAAGCCGGAGATGACGTCGAACAGTTCCTCGTCGATGCCACTCTGGCGCAAACGATGGAATGTCCCGTTGAGGTCCTCCAGCAATTCGTCGATGTTTTTGTCGGCGCGTTGCATCGCCGCCAGGCGGCTCGCGTTCTCGCTCGCGAGGGATTCGGCGCACGCCCGGAAGAGCGAGACGAAAAGATATTCGCGGATGAGCGCCCGCAAGGTCGCGGTGCCGCCACCCATGACCTCGGGCAAGGTTCCCGTCGGCCAGGGAAGTTCGGCCAGCTTGCGTCGCCAGTTTTCGTCCAGCGGTAGCAGTCTCTGACTGACGGGCGCATAAACCGCCCCGGACGTGGGGCGGTTGTAGAAGAGGTGGAGTTCGGTGACTTCACCCTGGCTGTGGCGCGTCGCGCTCTCCACGAGAATCTGCCCGACGAGCGGGGTGATGGCCTTGACGAAGTTCGGCACGGTGAAGAGTCCCATCACCGGCAGGCTCGCGTCCGCCAGGCGCGCATGAACGCGCTCACCGACGGCCCAGACCTCGGGTTTGACCGGCAGAGCCGCCAGCGTCTTGACCGCATAATCGACCACCACATCATTAAACTGGCCCACCAGTCCCTGGTCTGAACCGAACACAACCGCGCCAATCGCACCCGTAACTGTTTGTCTTTTCCGTTCTGCAATCAAGGGCGCCGGCCCGCTTTCCCGGAAGCATGCGCCCAACCCCAGCTCCACAGTGCGATAGTAGTCGGCCAACGCGCGCACCGATTTCTCGTATTGTCCGATGCTCGAGGCGGCCACGGCCTTCATCGTGCGGACGACGGATTGGAGATCCCCGGCTCCGCCGATCTTTCGGCGCAGACTCGCCGTGGTGTCGCTCATGACGGCTCTGTGAGTTTCGGCCCAGGCGGAGGCGGGTCAGTCCTGCGACTCTTTTGATCGCGCAGCCGCCCGAGGGTGCTCTCGATCAATCTGGTCAACTTATCTGCAGCGCCGTCGACGGCTTGGTCCAAGGTCGCTGCCTGGTGAGTGACCGCGATGGGCTGGCGGCCTTCGAGGCGGGCTTCCATCACGCAGCGCTTGTCGTTCTGCCCGCTCTTGTGCCTGTTCTCGTCGCTCAGGTGGACCTCCACTCGCGTGATGTGATCGCTGATTCGGCTCAGGGCGCTCTCCACTACGCCACTGACCTGAGCGGCCAGCGCCTCGTGACCTTCGATGTTACGGTCGGTATTGATTTGGACCTGCATGGTGTTCTCCTGTTGTGATTGTGATTGGCTCAATACCGGTAGGTGGCAGCCAGTCCCGTCCGCCCCGGCATCCGCTCGGCCGGAATGACCAGGACCCGGCCGCCCATCTTCCCGACCAGCTCGCCCAGATCGTCGAGTAGGTCATCGACTTGCGGGTGGCTCAGATCAGCAACTTCGACCCGACCCGTGGAGCCGTCGAGCCGGCCGGCAATCTGGCGGTCGGACTCGATCAACAGCGTCGCGACCCGCCCGGCGGCGGCCGCCTGAGCAACCTGCGCCAGGTCGTCACTGCCAAGCCCATTGGACTTCGCCACTGCGAACTCGTCGGCCAGTGTAGCCAGCCGCGCCTGATACTGCGGCTCGACTACTTGCCAGGCGCGTTCCCGAAGTTCATCGATCGGCAGGGCATCGGGATTGATAGTGAGTCCCGTCTCCATCAGAAACGGGTTATGGCTGACCCGATGGAAAAGATGATGATGCTCCGGCAACGCCGCCAGGATCAACGGCAGGCTCGACGGCCGGGAATGGTGCTCGAGCACCGCGCGGTCGATGGCACGAAAGAAACGCTCCGCATCGATGTCTGCCTCGTCCTTCTTCCCGCCGTATGAGGCGACCGTCTGGTGCGGCTCGGGCAGCTCATCGCCCAGGGCCTCGGTGATCGTCCGCGGGACTCCCAGGGCCGGAGCGATCTCGTCGAGCGCGTCGCGGTTCCCCTCGAAGAGTTGGATCTTGCGCAGGCTCAGCCCGAGAACCTGATAGCGACCGACCGATTGCAGAAAGCGTCGCAAGGGCTTGGTGTGAAAGCTGTCGGCCACGACGGCCAATTCGGCAACCGGCCGCTGAAGCCGGAACACTCGAAACAAGCCAGGCCCGCCCAGCACGGCCAATCCATCCAGCGTGTGGTTCCAGAAGTCATGCTCGTGAGCGAGGGCTTCGAACGGTTCCAGAAGGAGCCGGGTCTCGACGGCCGGATACTCTTGCCGGAGCGATTTCTCCAGATCCTTGACAAGATTGCGAAACCGGATCGGGTCCTGCTGGTTCTCGGGACGGTGCCGATGGGTCGGCTGGTAAAGCGAGAGATACGGCGGCTGGTGAACCGATGCCAACTCGGCCAGTGATTCGATGGTGAGCAAAGTCCTCTTCTG